>Ga0073908_1004492_pt1 | contig 12497 bp, 12 predicted proteins | sample MucameincwithD2O_FD_65484 | JGI IMG/M metagenome (GOLD analysis project Ga0073908, IMG submission 65484) | Mouse cecum microbial communities from Vienna, Austria - Mucus amended microcosms incubated with D2O | ecosystem: Host-associated > Mammals > Digestive system > Large intestine > Cecum...
GGACGGGGAGCTTTTCTGCGCCGGATACCGGACAGAACCATTTTCCCAGGACGGGCACAATGGGGCGGATTACCTGATCGTGGTCCCGGACAGCGAGACGGAGGCAATGGACGTATTTTACAGAGAGCTTGCCGTGGATATTGAGGGGGAGGCTCCGAAGGATCTGGGAAAACGTCTGGATGATCTGGCGGAATTGTCGGAGGATGAGATTCAGGACATGATGGGGCATGTGTACCTGGACGAAACAAGTATGGGATGCGGAACGGATACGATGGTGGTCTACTATACGAAATATCTGGTCCGCGACAACCTGATCCCGGAGGTGAAGTATATGCTTTCCTCTATCATCTTCCCGCTGTTTTATATCGGTCTGGTGTTCCTGTGCGTGGCCCTGACCGTGCTGTCCGTACAGCAGCTCAGCGACTCCGCGAAATACCGGTTCCGGTACGGGGTGCTGCAGAAGATCGGGATCAAGAAAAAGAAACTTGCGGCCGTGGTATGGAAGCAGCTGTTCATGTATTTCCTGTGTCCGGCGCTGTTTGCCGCGGTGCTCAGCGGAGTCGTCATCATCTTTGCCAGTGCGATGTTTGTCGCTTCCACCGGGGTGCATACCTTTGTACTGCAGTATTTCATGACGGCATTTCTGCTGTTCTTCGGGATCTATGCGATCTACTTTACGGCGACCTATGTAGGATTTCTGAGGAATGTGGAATAAGGAACTGCCCGCCTTCTGCTAAAAGATATATCTCTCACCGGGAGCAAACATGTGGAAAGCCTGTCCGGGGCTGAACCGGTATAAGCAGTCCACGAAGTAGGCCGGGCTGAGTCCGTTGCCCGCATACAGGTCAAAATGCATGGGCACAAGCAGCCGCGCATGGATCTCCTGTGCCAGCAGTACGGCCTCTTCCGCGTTCATATTTCCGATAATGTCATTTTGCAGTTTATAGTAGTCTCTTCCGTTGACCGGAACCATCAGGATATCCACCCCGCTGATCTGCTCTGCAAGGCCGTCGTAGATGCAGCAGTCCCCGGAGTGGAACAGGGTGGTGCTGCCGAAGGTCATCCGATACCCCAGTTCTTTATAATTTCCAGATTCATCGGTATGCAGCTCTTCGTGGGCCGCCGCGACAGGTGTGACACTGCAGGGGCCGAGAGACAGTTTCTGCCCGGCGGCAGCGCTCATGATACGGGAATCGTCTACCCCGTAGGAGCAGATATTTTCACGGACCGGCGCCGGAACAATGAATACCGCTTTGGTGTTGTGCGCGGCAAGAGCGCGCAGCGTGTCCGGATCCGCATGGTCCGTATGGTCATGGGTACAAAATACATAGTCTACAAAATCCAGCTCCTCCGGCAGGATGGGGATGTCATACCTGCGTGTCCAATCCGCGTCCTGCATTCCGTGATGGCGGTCGATGGAATCCGACAGATAAGGGTCGATGAGATAAAAGTGGTCACGGTATCGGATCAAAAATCCTTCCTGCCCCAGATAAAACATTGCGATCTGCTCTTCCGTCAGACGGGTGTTCAAAATCTGTTCTTTTGTCATATGGAAACCTCCTGAATGTATTATAAAATGCAAGCGTCTGTCCGGCTTCGGAGCTGTGGAGCCGATGGAGATCCTGAGCAGAAAACCGCCGCGGCCGCAATCCTTTACACCGCACCGCCGGAGGATCCGTGGACGATTATTTCTTACTGTCCTGCGGATTCCCTTCGGAGACATCCGGGTGCAGGAAGCTGTATTGAAGAATTTTGATATCCTCGGCGTCAACGGTATTTAAGATCACATTGCCGGTCTCCAGATACCAGACGTCGCCGGGGGATGCCAGATCGGAAAATCGATCCGAATTGTACTTGAACCCGCTTTTGCCAAGCATATCCTCCGCCTCCTTGTGGATCTGATCATAAACCGCCAGGAGATCGTCGGAATCGTCGGTTTCGTACATCCAGGCCATACTGACAAGCCTGTCATTTTCATCAAAAGAATACTTGACGGTTCCGTTCAAACCATCATATTCCTTCGGATAAGAATAAACCGGGCCGCCGTATACGGTGGAATCGTAGGCTTCACTGTCGGTGCCTTCCAGCTCCTGAATATCCTCCAGCGTATGCTCCCATGTGATCGTTGTGAATGGACACTCCGCCGCCTTCTTCCCGCATCCCCAAGTAAATAAAATGCAAAAAACCAGAGCGAAAAGCAGAGTGAAAAGTTTGTGCAGTTTTTTCATAGTAAAATAGAACCTCCATAATCGTTTCGCAAAAAATTGAAGACCTGTTTGTGCATCAGCATAGTTCCTATTATACAACAGATGGAATGTAAATAAAATGTCGAATTTTCCGTCAAAATATAGGAATTATTAGAAAATTTGGAATTTTCTATTGACTTGACCGAGAAAAATGTGTTTTACTAGAAAAAGTATTGAAACTAAGCGGTTCGTTTGACAGAAAGGAAGGTGAGAGTCGTGCCGGCAACAATGCGCGATGTCAAAAACAGGACAGGTTTATCAATGGCGACGATTTCCAAGTACTTGAATGGAGGAAACGTACTGCCGGAGAATAAGATTTTGATCGAAGAGGCAATCCATGAGCTGCACTATGAGGTCAATGAGATTGCAAGAGGACTTGTGAAAAATAAGACAAAGATCGTAGGCGTCATGGTTCATGATATTGCATGCTATTTTTCGGGGATGCTGCTGCATTACATAGGACAGGAGCTGAGAAAGCGGGGATATGGGATGATGAGCTGCGACTCCTGCAATGATGAAGAGATTGAGGCGCAGAATCTGAAGTTCCTGGTCAGCAGGAAGGTAGACGGGATTATTGCGCTCCCTGTCAGCATGAGAGGAACCTTTTTGAAGCCTGCGAAGCAGAATAAGATCCCCATCGTTCTGGTGGACCGGGCGTTTCAGGACGAAGAGTTCGACTGTGTGGGGATTGATAATAAAATTGCGGCATACCGGGCGGTGGACCTGCTGCAGAAGCATAATCATAAAAAGATCGCGGTGATTGCTTCTGATGTGGAGTATACCGGGATCGAACGGATCAAGGGCTATGAAGACGCCATGCGCCAGGCGGGGCTGGAGATCCGGGAGGAGTATATCAAGCGGGGACGCCATTCTATGGAGGTCGGTTATGAGAAGATGAAGGAGCTGCTGGCGGAACCGGATCGTCCGACAGCGGTCCTGATGGGGAATTATGATACGATGCTGGGCGGAGTGCTGGCGGTCAACCAGTCTGAATTTTCCTGTCCGGAGGACATCTCCCTGATCGGGTTTGACAACCTGATGCTTTCCGGACTGATCAATCCGAGCTGGTACATGGTGGAGCAGCCGATGGAAAGGATGTGCATGAAAGCGGTAGAACTGCTGTGGAACCGGATGGAAAAAAAGGAAGAGGAAGATTCGCCTGTAAAAATCTGCCTGGGAACAAAGATACAGAAAGGAGATTCTATCCGCAGACTGGAGGAAGACATCCCGTCCTGAATGCGGGCGCATGGATTTGCGAGGCAGTATATGAAGGGATGCGGAAACGCTGCAGGGGAAAGCGTGCGGACATAAGAAGCGAAGCGTTTCGCTTTCGATAAAACGCTTCGGGAAAAGAGAAAGCTGAAACGGGATTCTGTTTGTAAAAATAATATAAAAATATGTTGACTTAAAGGAGGTTAGATAGTATAATATGCCCTATAGAAACGAGAAAGCGTCGCGGGGTATCATGAAATATGTTCAAAACATTTCAAAAGCGTTTGGGGTGAATGAGAGCGAAGCGTTACGCGTGGCGAGCTGGATGCGTTCGCGAGAGCGGTATCTTGTACGGAAAAACGGACGTATTCCGGAGGAATCATTCATGGAGGAGGAATGAAAGTGGAAAAAATCAAACAAAATGCATTTGTAAAGAAGGTGGGGTTTAACAGAATTGTCCTGATCTTTGTACTGCTTTTAATGTACCTGGCATTCGGGGCATTGACCGGCGGAAGCTTTTTCGGCTTTTCGCGTATCATGAACACCCTGAATTATGTTTACTTTCTGGGATTTCTTTCGCTGGGGGTAACATTCGTGATCGCGACAGGAGGAATTGATTTCTCCATCGGGCCGGTGATGTTCTGCTGTTCACTGGTGTCAGGGTATTGCCTGACTACCTACGGTGTGCCCATGGCGCCCAGCCTGATCATGAGTATCCTGATTGGTGTTTTGTTCGGCGTTTTCAATGGATATCTGGTAGCATACTGGAAGGTACCTCCGTTTATCGTGTCTATGGCAAGCATGAACATTGCAAAAGGAATCGCGGCCGTATTTACAAAGACTCAGTCCGTAAGCTGGCCGCAGTCAACGACAGATGACGGATGGTACAGGAATTTTATCAACATGAACGGCATTCCGGTCGGCCTGTTTATCTTTTTGGGGATTTCAGTCATCTGCGCGATCGTATTGAATAAGACAAAATGGGGACGTTACATACTCTGCCTTGGAAGCAATGAAGAGGCTGTCAGGCTTTCAGGCGTGAATGTGAAAAAGTGGAAAATGCTGGCTTACATCATCTGTGGAACTCTGGTCGGCGTGGCATCAATCTTCTTCGTAGCCGCATACACGACCGTACAGCCCGGATATGGAGACCAGTATAACAATGAAGCGATCGCAGGATGCGTGATGGGCGGTACATCCATGGCCGGCGGGCTTGCATCCATCAGTGGTACTGTAATTGGTGTATTTATCATTTCTCTTTTACAGCAAGGTATTCTTGCGCTGGGATTTACAAAAGAATATCAGTATATTATCACCGGTTTGATCGTTATTGCGGCAGTTTACTCGGACGTTTCCGCAAGACGCAGAAGGAATTAGTGATAGTATAAAAGAAAGGAGAGGTGAGAAAATGGGCGAAATTATTTTGACAATGAAGGGTATTGACAAGTCTTTCCCTGGTGTTCATGCACTGGATCATGTTGATTTAGAGGTGAGAAAGGGAGAAGTCCTCGCGCTCATGGGCGAAAATGGAGCGGGAAAGTCAACTCTGATGAAGGTATTGACGGGAATCTATAAAAAGGATTCCGGTACGATCACATATGAAGGAAAAGAAGTCGAATTTAAAAATACAAGAGAAGCTCAGGACGCGGGTATCGTAATCGTGCATCAGGAGCTGAACATGCTTGGTCATCTGACCGTTGCGCAGAACCTGTTCATCGGCAGAGAATTCAAAAAAGGGATTCGGATCGACGATAAGAAGATGAATGAAGAAGCGGCGAAGCTTTTTGAAAGACTGAACGTGCATATTGATCCGACAGAGACCATGTCCAACCTGACGGTAGGAAAACAGCAGATGTGCGAGATCGCCAAGGCCGTTTCCTTTGACGCCAAGGTCATCATCTTTGACGAGCCGTCCGCGGCCCTCACGGAGTCTGAGATCGAAGAGATGTTCAAGATCATCCGTGACCTGAAGAAAAAAGACATTGCCATGGTCTATATCTCTCACCGTATGGATGAGATCAAGGTAATCACGGACCGCGTTACAGTCATGCGTGACGGTACCTATGTAGGAACATTGATCACAGAAGAGTGTACAAAGGAAGATATCATCAACATGATGGTAGGCCGTGTTATTTATGAGGATCCGAAGACCGAAAGCGCGGTTCCGAAGGACGCGCCGGTTGTATTAAAGGTAGAACACCTGAATGCGGGCAGGATGGTACAGGATGTCAGCTTTGAACTGCGCAAGGGCGAGATCCTCGGATTTTCAGGCTTGATGGGCGCGGGACGTACCGAGACGGCGAGAGCCCTGTTCGGAGCTGATCCGAAGGAAAGCGGAGACATCTACATCAATGGACAGAAGGTCACTATCAACAATCCGCAGGATGCGGTTAACTGCGGGATCGGATATCTGTCCGAGGATAGAAAGCGGTTTGGTATCGTTGTACAGAAGACCATTGCGGAAAATACAACGATGGCTTCCATGAAGGATTTCATGAATGGGATCTTTATTGACAAGAAGAAAGAGACTGATGTTGCCAACCAGTATGTAGAAGCGCTTGCAACCAAGACTCCGGGTGTGGACGAACTGGTTGTAAACCTCTCCGGCGGTAACCAGCAGAAGGTCGTAATCGCAAAATGGCTGACACGAAACAGTGACATCCTCATTTTCGACGAGCCAACGAGAGGTATTGACGTCGGAGCGAAGAACGAGATCTACAAGCTGATGAACAGGCTGGTAGCAGAAGGTAAATCCATTATCATGATCTCCTCGGAGATGACGGAGATCCTGCGTATGAGCGACCGGATCGTGGTAATGTGCGAAGGAAAAAAGACAGGCGAGTTGGATATTTCTGAAGCAAAACAGGAAACAATTATGAATCTTGCGACAAGAGAGATTGAATAGAGGAGGGCGGGAGAATGGCAAACAAGAAAGCTTTTGGTAAATTAAAAGGGCGAGAGGCCATGGTATTGGCAATCATCGTTGCGATGATCGCTCTGTTCAGTATTCTCAGCCCCACGTTCAGAACCTATCCGACTCTGGTGAGTGTTTTGGATAATACCTATTATATCACGCTGATGGCACTGGGAGTTACGTTCCCGCTGATCACAGGCGGTGTAGACCTTTCCATAGGTACAGGACTGGTTTCTTACGCGCTGATCGGAGGATTCCTGATCTTCCAGAAGGGAATGCCGGTTGGGGTTGCGATTGCGGTATGTATCGGCTTTGGAGTATTGATCGGTGTATTTAACGGTGTACTGGTTGCGATCATGGACCTGCCGCCGTTCCTGGCGACACTGTGTACCTGCATGATCACGCGTGGACTCGGACCTGCGCTCTGCGGCGGTTTCGGCGTATCCTGGCCGTCATCCATATCAGCAGACGGAGGCTTCCGGAAGATCTTCAAGTTCGTGACTGCGGAGGGAACGGTCATACCGATCGGGATCGTGTTTATGATCATCCTGGTAGCGATCATGTCCTTTGTATTAGATCATACCAGGGTAGGGCGTTATACGATTGCCATTGGAAGTAATAAAGAGGCAACAAGACTTGCAGGTGTAAACATCAAGTTCTATCATGTACTGGCATATGTGATCTCCGGATTATTTGCAGGTATGGCAGGGGTTGCATACGCTGCGACTTATGCAACGATCTATCCGGGCGCCGGCGCGGGATTTGAGCTGGATGCCATCGGCGGAGCGATCGTAGGCGGCGTATCTGCATCCGGCGGTGTAGGAACGATCCTGGGTTCCTTCCTCGGAGTTATCGTCATCTGTCTGATGAAGGTCGGACTTCCGTTTATCGGCCTGCAGGCAAACTGGCAGCAGATCTTTACCGGTATCGTGCTGATTGCGGCAGTATTGGTAGATGTATTGAAGAAGAAAAAAGACTGAGAAGAAACCAAAACTTTAGTTTATAAGAAACGGTAAACGAAAAAGAATCTGTTTTAAAACAGCAAGAATATGTTGTTCGAGCAAGAACTTCATATATAAAAAAATCTCATTAAAAGGAGGAAAAAAAATGAAAAAGAAGGTTTTAGCTATTTTACTCAGCGCAGCAATGGTGATCTCCATGGCGGCATGCGGCAGCGGTGGAAATGACAGCGGCGACAGCGGAAGCGCGGACAGCGGTGCAGCTACGGAAGATGCTGGGGATGCAGCAGATGACGCAGGAAGTTCCGAAGGCGGAAGCAAAGGATATTCTTTCCAGATGATCGTTAAGAGCTTCCAGTCTACATACTGGCAGGCAGCAATCCAGGGCGTTGAGCAGGCTAAAGCAGAACTGGGCGTGGAAGTAGAAGCAAACGGACCGGCGAATGAGTCCGATATCGCTGACCAGGTTCAGATGCTGGACAGTGCAATCCAGAAGAAACCCGACGGAATCGCTTTGGCAGCATGTGATACAAAGTCTGTAGTGGATTCACTTGCAAAGGCTCTGGAAGCCGGCATCCCGGTTGTATGTTTCGATACCGGCGTTGATGAGGCTCCGGAAGGTTCTGTATATGCAACGGTAGCAACCGACAACGTAGCAGCTGGCGCTGTAGCAGCAGAGAATATCTTCCCGGTGATAGAGGAAAAGATCAAGGCTGCAACAACCGACGCGCAGGTTCGTATCGGTGAAGTGAACCAGGATGCAACTGCGCTGAATATCCAGCAGCGTGGACAGGGATTCATCGACAAGATGATTGAGCTTTGCAATGGCGTTGACAAGAAGGTTGCAGTAGTTGGCAACGAATTTTATGTAAACGGAACAGAAGGCAAGGTTGATGAGAAAGAAGCAGAAGTGATCATCGAAGTCGGCGTTCCGGCTCAGACAACAGTAGACCTGGCTTCCACAGAGGCTCAGAAGATCATGTCCAAGGACGACACGATCGCAATCTTCGGCTCCAACCAGACAACAGCTGAGGGTGTTGTAACAGCGAACCAGACACTGAACAAGCTGTCAACAGATCCGGAAAAGGGTATCATCGGCGCAGGCTTTGACGCTGGTAGACCGCAGAAGGAAGCTATCATGAACGATCAGCTCATCGGCTCTGTAACACAGTCTCCGCTGATGATGGGTTATGAAGCAGTTGTGACTCTGACCAAGATCTGCGACGGCGAAGAAGTAGCTGATATCCCGATGGATGGTTACTGGTATGGCAAGGACAATATGGAAGACGATAACATCGCTCCTAACCTTTACGACTAATTGTGATTCGAATGGGGCAGATATGTCGGCATGAATATCTGGCGCAAAAAGTAAAAGGATCAGATTATGATCAGCTAGTAAAGGTGACTGCAAGTGTGCAGGCGCAAAAAAGGAATCGGATCTACTCCGATTCCTTTTTTTAAAGAAAGCTTGTCAGCAGCAGGCCTTTTGTTGTATAGTTATATGGAACGCCGGAAGATATCGGCTGTGAGAAAAAAATAAAAAGACTGGCTGCGCCGAGAAGCTTATGTATGCTGTGGACCATCTGCTGATCTGTAGCTACGGCAGTTTTTCAGGATCAGGGCAGTGGGAGGGATCATATGCTTGATAATGCGGAAACAATGTTTGATAATATGGATCTGATGTTGAAAAAATTAAAGAAAAAATCGTATGAAGAGAATATGCGTCAATTCCTTGGAAAAAACCAGCACTATTTTCGGGAAATGACGGATCATATGGAGGCGGCGCAGGATAAAGAAAAGGCGGCCGATGAGATTGCGGCGGTATTGGCGGATTGTGTGGAAGGTCGATTTGCAAAGGGAGAAAAGAAAAAGATCTCTTCCCGGATGCAGGCTGATATCAATTTTTTCATGATCTACTATATCTTCCCGGCAATTCTTAAGACAGAGCATGCAGACTGCCGGCTGCTCGCAGACCGGATCTGCGCTGAATGGAAGAGCAGATTTAAGGACAGCGCGATCGGATATACGGATTATGATTCACTGTATGAATCATTCCGGGAGAAAATATTCGGGATTTTTTAAGTGAATAAGTCTTGAAATCAATCTCCCAATGCGTTATAATATTTTCTGTAAAAAGAATGAATTCTTCGGGGTCGGGTGTAATTCCCAACCGGCGGTATAGTCCGCGACCCGCTTAGGCGGCTGAACTGGTGACTCTTATCAACAGAGAATTCCAGTACCGACAGTAAAGTCTGGATGAGAGAAGAAATTTATGCCATAAAAGCGTGGATAGAATCAGACCCCGGATTGTTTTCCGGGGTTTTTATATGCCGCAAAACGTGACAGGATTTCCGTGAAGAGGTTCTTTCTTTTTAAAATATCGCGGCAATCGGTACGGCAGGCCGGCCGAATGACCACAGACTATCATTATTTTAAAGGAGAGAAGTAACATGAGTACACAGACAAACGTAGCAGTAAGAAAAGAATCAAAGACAGATATCCGTATGATTGTGCAGATCGGTATGCTTTCCGCAATTGCGATCGTATTGATGCTCTTTGAGATTCCGCTCCCATTCGCTCCCTCATTTTATGAGATTGATTTCAGCGAAGTGCCGGTCATGGTCGGATGCTTTGTGATGGGACCGCTGGCGGGGGCTGTGATCGAGCTTGTCAAGATCCTGCTGAACCTGGTCATCAACGGAACTGCAACTGCAGGAGTCGGCGAGGCGGCTAACTTTGTGATCGGATGTGCGCTGTGCGTTCCGGCAGGGATCATCTATAAGAGGAAACATACAAGAAAGGGCGCTCTGATCGGAATGATCACGGGAACGATCATCATGACAGTGGCAGGCTGCTTTATCAATGCATTCATCCTGCTTCCGGCTTACGGCGCGGCATTCGGAATGCCGATTGATGCCCTGGTCGGGATGGGAACGGCTGTAAACCCCAATATCACCAGCCTGACAACATTCGTGATATTCGCGGTTGCTCCGTTTAACCTGCTGAAAGGGGCACTGGTATCCTTGATCGTATTTATTATTTATAAGAAGATCCGTCCAATCTTCAAGATGAGATAAAAAAATTGGATTTTATAAGGGCTTCGGGTACTTTACCCGAAGTCTTTTTTTCATCCGGACATTTACGAATGTGCCGTTTCATCTGGACACCTTCCTCCTATATGGTTTATAATTGAACATGAAAAGTAAGGAAAGGACAGTGGAGCAAGATGAGGAAAAAATTTAATACTACCGGCTTATGTATGCCGGAAAAGCATTATATGGCAGACATATCCGAACACCTTCATAAGATAAAAGAATATGTGAATGAAGGAAATTATTTTTCCATTTACTGTGCAAGGCAGTATGGCAAAACCACCACATTACATGCTCTGTCCCGTCATCTGGAGAAAGAGTATCTGGTGATCAGCCTTGATTTTCAGGCATTGGGAAATGCGTCCTTCCAAAATGAAAATATTTTTTCGCTTACATTTGCAGAATATTTTTTCAGGGAACTGCAGTTGGCAGATTGTGGGAATCCCCCGCAGCTAAAAGCGCAGTGCGATTTATTAAACTCTGCCATACAGAGCAAAGATGATAAATTTGTCTTATTTCAGTTGTTTGGACATCTTACCGCAATTTGCCGGACTGCGCCAAGACCGATCGTATTGATGATCGATGAGATAGACGGAGCTTCGAACAATCAGGTTTTTTTGGATTTTCTTGCTCAATTGAGATACTATTATTTGGAAAGAGAAAAGAGGAATATGCCGACATTTCACTCTGTAATTCTTGCCGGAGTATATGATATCAGGAGATTGAAAATGAAACTCCGACCGGAAAGCGAGCACAGATTCAACAGTCCATGGAATATTGCGGCAGATTTTAATATTGATATGAGCCTGTCTGCTGAGGGAATCGGACAAATGCTCACGGACTATGAAAAGGATTATCATACAGGTATGAATGTACAGGCTATTGCCCGGCTGATCTATGATTATACATCAGGATATCCATTTCTGATTTCACGTATCTGTAAGCTGGTTGATGAAGAAATCTCATTAGGCAGGGAGTTTGAGGGAAAAACCGCGGCGTGGACGAAAGATGGGGTTCTGCTCGCCGTCCGTATGCTGATTGCGGAACGCAACTCGCTGTTTGAATCTTTGACAGAAAAGCTGGACAACTACCCAGAATTGGAACGCATCCTCCACACACTATTGTTTGTAGGAAAAGAGGTTCCGTACAATGCAGATTCCGAAGTCATTAGTCTTGCCTCAATGTTTGGCTTTGTGAAAAATAGAGATGGAAATGTCGCAATTTCCAACCGTATATTCGAAACACGTCTTTACAATCGATTCCTTTCAGTGGAAGATCTGCAGGAAAATGATATTTATAAAGCGTCTCTCTGGGACAGGAATCAATTTATTGTCGGCGGGCATCTAGATATGCGGCTGATACTAAAACGATTTGTACAGCATTTTACTGATGTTTATGGGGACAGCGATGAAAAATTTGTGGAAGAATCCGGCCGAAAATTATTTCTGCTATATCTTCGCCCAATTATAAACGGGAGCGGAAATTATTATATAGAGTCTCGGACAAGAAACATGGGACGCACAGATGTGATTGTTGATTATAGGGGAGAGCAATACCTTATAGAGTTAAAAATATGGAGGGGCAAGGAATACCATAACAGAGGGGAGCAGCAAATTATCGGCTATCTGAACGATTACCACAAAAATAAGGGATACATGCTGAGTTTTTGTTTTAATAAGAAAAAACAGGTCGGCATACAGGAAATTGTGATTGATGGTAAAACAGTGATTGAAGCGATTGTTTAGGGTAATGATAGATATAAGAGAATTTACGATGAGGATTTTGCTGATGATTGACTTTTATTCGAATGAAAAAATCAAAGATTTGAAAATCACTCGAATAAAACTCGAAAAGCAAAATTCCATGAAACAGGCAATCATTTAAGTCGTGTGTCAGTGAAATGGGATTTTTATCTAACTAGTACAACGAATAATAAGTATCTGGCTATATCGCGCAGGATGATTTTTCAGATACAAGGCAGATTTTCGACGGCGTAGCGGTGGCTACGGCTAGAAAATCTAACGCAGTAGCTGGAAAATCAGACAAGTGATATGGCTAGTTATTTATTATTCGT
>Ga0073908_1004500_pt1 | contig 12490 bp, 11 predicted proteins | sample MucameincwithD2O_FD_65484 | JGI IMG/M metagenome (GOLD analysis project Ga0073908, IMG submission 65484) | Mouse cecum microbial communities from Vienna, Austria - Mucus amended microcosms incubated with D2O | ecosystem: Host-associated > Mammals > Digestive system > Large intestine > Cecum...
ATTGGTTCGATAAATTAAAGTGTCGCAACTCTAATATAGCGAATTTCTGCGGAAGTACGCTGTATTTTAATATATTGGCAGGAATTTTAACAGTTTGAAATTAGTTTAAATCACTTCATAGTCATTAAAATGAAATCTTCTTTATTTTTAATTAAAAAACATATCAAGGTTCAAGTTATACCGACTACATACTAAATATCCGAATGATACCTGACGAGACCTTCCATTGGGCTTTTCATTACCGTTCCTATCCTCATGCCCTCCGCACGTGCTGCCTCTTCAAGACATTCACGGTAGTGATAAGCCATGCTGCCTATGGCGTTCACAGGCAGGTCGGGACGGCAATAGGGACGGATATTGCGGACAAGGAAACTGCGGAAGTTGTCAACCACAAGACGGTGCAAGTCCGGTTCGTCAATATGTCTGCCGATAAACAGCGAGAGGCTCGCAAGAAAACGGTTGGGCATGGGCTGGCGATACACCTTATTTATAATTACAGGCATGGTGAGTTGCGTCTCAGCTTCAAAGGCTGTGCGAACCTTATCGGACAACCGACCTTTGAACAGGGCATTGACAAAAAGTTTTCCAAGCACAGCTCCGCTACCTTCGTCGCCAAGAATGTATCCGAGGGCGGGGGTATTCGCCGTAATGTGTTCGCCGTCATATAGACATGAGTTTGCGCCGGTGCCCAATATACAGGCTATGCCCTCGTTCTTGCCGCAAAGCGCACGGGCGACGGCAAGCAAATCGCTGTATACACATACGTTGACAGCTGCGGGAAAGACCTTTCGCAACAGCCGTTCCAAAACGGTTATCATCTCGTCGCGACACCCGGCTCCATAGAAACGGATGTCCGTAATGTCCGAAATATATGTCATTGCGGGCATGAGTTCTGCCCTGAGCACACGCTCCACCTCATTCTCACTCTGCACAAGCGGGTTTATACCCTGCGTGGAAATACTCAATACCTTTCCACTGTTACCAACAACACACCAGTCTGTCTTTGTGCTTCCGCTGTCTGCTATAAGTATCATTGTTGCGTCTCCTTAATAAATAGCGGCATCTGTCCGTGCCGTAACTACTGCAAAGTTAAATAATATATATGTCATGAGCCAACAAAAACGGAACAAACTGCTACGTTGTGACAAACATATTGTTGGCTGTCAATACTTTATTTTGAAATAATCAAGCAGTGACTTATAATAATCTTGGGCTGTAAGGCAAGTGTCTGTGAGATAACCGGGGATATGCCGCCATTCGTGCAACCCTCGATAATAAAACATTTTCAGTTCATCCGTAATGATAAATGGAACGATATCACAACGCAGACATTCCTTAAACATTACCAATCTTCCAACACGCCCATTGCCGTCTTGAAACGGATGTATCGCCTCAAAGCGTTGATGGAAGTCGAGTATGTCAACCAACTCAATATGTTTCTTTGCACGATATTCTTTGAGCAACTCCCTGATGGCACTCCCTACCTTTTTAGGTTCAACGGTTTCCATACCGCCAACCTCGTTAGGTAATCGTTTGTAATCCCCAACCGCAAACCAATCCTTTGACGCATCAGAGGTGCCGGACTTCAACAGAGCATGAAGTTGCTTAATCAGGCTTTCTGTAAGTGGCTCTGTCGCACGGTCGATTATAAAGTCAATGCATCGGAAATGGTTGGTGGTTTCTATTATGTCATCAACCTTAATAGCTGTTTCAAAAACTCCAATCGTATTGGTTTCATATATATATCGTGTCTGCTCTTTTGTCAATCGGCTGCCTTCGATATGGTTTGAATTATAGGTGAGGTCTATTTGGGTGCGATGATAAACGCCACCCTTTATTTTAGTCTCTTTCTGTTCCCTCAACGCTTTCAATAATGGCGATATGCGCACTCGTGCATTTACACGTCCCGGTAATGGCGCATCAACAGGGATACTCCACGATTTACCAACGAGGACAGCCCCCGGCAGTTTTCCCTGAACGCAATAGTTGCGTACGGTTCGTTCGGCTATTCCTCGTAAACGAGCGTACTCTTTAACTGAAATGAAACCCATAATTGGTCTGAATCAAAACAAAAACGTCAATGCAAAAATACCATTTCTTGCCGATAACGGCAAGAAACACACTGTATTTTTATGTAATATCAACTATTTCATGCCGCAACCGTCTGTGGTAATTACTCATTCAGCATACCTCGAACTTGTTTATCAAAGTCAGAATCTATCCGCTGCGTTTTATTAAAAATATCATATTCGCTTTCAGCCTTTGCCTTAGCTTGCGATGCAGAAATACTTCCCTTGTCCGGTAATATCCGATATCTACGGAACGTGAGAAACTCATTTACACTTTCCGAAAACTGTGACATATTGAATGTATTCTCACGTTCGATAAGATCTTCAATGTAATCAAAGAAACCTGTTACAGCACGTTCCAACCATCGTATTTCCTTTTCCTGCAAATAGTTCTTGGCTATTGAAACATCCGATTTCAATATACGTCCGTCAGGAGCATTCTTCCATGTGGTCAGCCCCATGTTGTCTTTGGTGTGATTTGCTTTTGTGTAAATAATTTCCGCAGCCGTCTGCCCTGTAATAGCATAATGGAAACGATTTTGTATCATGGCATAGAAATCGCGTGTCGTTGGTGAGTTTTTGTCATAGTCTACACAACATTCAGCATATATATCGGTGATTTGCTGCCAGATGCGCCGTTCGCTGGCACGTATTGACCTGACACGTTCAAGCAATTCACGGAAGTAATCTTTTCCGAATACTGCCATACCCTGTTTCAGACGCTCATCATCAAGCACGAATCCTTTCTTGATATACTCGTTAAGTATCTTGGTTGCCCATTGACGAAACTTGGTTGCTTTAGGAGAAGAAACACGATAGCCAACAGAAATAATCATATCAAGATTATAGAAATCTACCAACTCTTCAACTTCACCTCTTATACCTCGGTTTACGACGGTTGCAATTTTTGCAACTGTCGTGTCGTGGTTTAGTTCTCCGTCTTTAAATATATTAGCAATATGCCGACTAATGCCTGATTTGTCAATACCAAACAACTGCGCCATAGCTTTTTGTGTACACCAAATGGTTTCATCTCTAATAATGACTTGCACCTTTCCCTCTTCATCGGGGAGACTATATAGCAGAAATTGTATTTCGTTGCCCATTGATTTAATCTGTTTTTCTCGTTTATATTTGTGCCACAAATTATGGCATATTCTCATTTTTCTAATTGTTTTTCATCTTTACGTTGAGTCGTAAAGCATCCAACTGTTTCACTATCTCCTCTTCCTATTAGATAACTCTCTGCAAATTGTTCGGCAAACAACAGCATCCGTCAGTAGCGTAACTACTGCAAAGTTACACAAAAAACATCACTTATCATGTTTTCCGCGCACGTTTCATTCAACGGAACAATGCTTATATAAATCCGATATGCCCCACCCTGTTATTATACACCGCACATACACGATTGTTTATCACAATGCAACAATATACGGTATTTTCCTTTCTTTCTGACATTGCATAACCTTTAAATACGGGGCACGCCCGGAAAATAAAAGTTCACGGGCGCAAATACGGGCTGTATTTATGTGCAATAGTATTTTGCTGTGTATCAAATTGTTACACTATATATAATGATATCGTGCAATAAAAAAATGCTTACAACGATAGAAACATGGCGTTTTGGAGTGCTAAACATGGCGTTTTAGGGTGCTAAAGCACTGCCTTAAGGTCATAAAACGGCGCATTTCATGATGAAAAGTGCGTGACTTTCGAGAATAAAATGACATATTTCACAACTTTTTCTGCCGTTTTTGACAAGCGGATATGCCGCAAAAGACTTTTTAACATCTCGTTCAACAAAAATCACAGACATAATTCCAATGACACTTTGCACCGTATTATCTGCTTCTGATTACATTTTGCCACAGCACAAATAATTTCTCAAAGATGTCGCGAATTGCACCAAAATCGCCAAGTACTTCCGGCTTCCTACGATAAAACAGCAAAAAGCAGAGGTGTATAAACATTCAATACTTTTCCCTACACGGACAACTATTATAATTATTTAGATACACCATCACAACGAAACAACAAAAAGGGGCATGCCGAAAAGCATGCCCCGAATATCAAGAAACAACTATATTCATTTAGAACTTGTAGTTGATACCGAACAGAATGTTTGTTCCGTCAAGGTCAAGACCGAAAGAATTAACCTTTGTATCATTAATCTTATCATGCTCGTAACCGATGAAACCTACATGAGTGACAAAGTTCAAGTGGTCTGTAAGCTTAACTGCAAGACCCGGTTTGAAACCAACTGTGAATATATCCGTATCAATATTTTTACCGCCATACAGATGTTCGTAACCAACACCACCGTCAACGAATACATCAACAATCTTAGAATGGAGGAATGTATAACGTGCATAGGGAGCTACGCCAAATCCCTTCTCACCGCCTTTATTAGATCCTTTCCAGCCGAAAGAAACTCCAACAGCCCAGTCATCGTTAAGGTTGTAACCCACTTCCGGTACAAATTTATATGATGTAACAGACTCTGCACCGTCCGCATCAACCTTTGAGCTACCGATACCAACGCCACCTCCTACATAAACCTGAGCGTTTGCACTTATTGCCATTAATGCAACTACCATGCTTAAAAATAACTTCTTCATTTTAATTCCCTTTCTTTTAAAATTAATATTGTTAATTAACTCTATCCTTGTGTTATGTATTACAAATATATAAAATATATTTCAAACATCCAAAGAAATACGCGTTTTTTCTTATTTTACCGTAATATATATTAAAAATTTGGAACAATGGAACAAAATACATACCTTTGCACGCATTAAAAACAACATAAACAAGAGACCATGAAACCTGTATTTATAGCAGGTCCCTGCGTGATAGAATCACAGGAACTACTCGATATTGTGGCACATGAGCTTACGGAAATATCCGCCGGGCTTGGTGTTGAAATCATATTCAAAGCCTCGTTCGACAAGGCTAACCGAACATCTATACATTCTTTCCGCGGTCCGGGACTGGAAAAGGGACTGCAAATGCTTGCCGGAATAAAAGAAAAATACGGGCTGAAAATACTTACTGACATACACGAAAGCAGCCAGGCAGAAGCCGCCGGTGAGGTGGCTGACGTGTTGCAGATACCGGCTTTCCTATGCCGACAGACCGATCTGCTTGTGGCTGCGGCACGCACCGGGCGCACCGTAAACATCAAAAAGGCACAGTTTCTTAGCGGACGGGACATGCTGTATCCCGTGGAAAAAGCCCGCGAGGCAGGCGCAAAGGACGTCTGGCTGACAGAAAGAGGCAACATGTACGGATACAACAACCTTGTTGTGGACTTCCGTAACATTACGGACATGCTCGACATAGTGCCCCGTGTGATAATGGACTGCACACACAGCGTGCAGCGTCCGGGCGGCGGAGGCGGCAAGACGTCGGGCGACCGCAGGTTTGTTCCGGCAATGGCAATGGCGGCTAAGGCGTTCGGAGCCAACGGATATTTCTTTGAAGTGCATCCCGATCCGGACAACGCCCTTAGCGACGGTCCCAACATGTTATATCTGAAAGACCTTAAAGGTGTCATGACAGAACTATGCCGGTAAACGTTAAGGATGTGGAAAAAGTAGTGAAAGAGATGGAAAAAGAAAGCAAAAACCTCAAGATAAGAGAATATGCCATACAGTGTATAAAGGAAGAGGCACATGCTGTGCTTGACCTTATACCCCGACTTGACGACAATTTCGACCGTGCAGTTGAGATGATACACCGCTGTCACGGCAAACTTATAGTCACGGGTGTAGGCAAAAGCGGGCATATCGGGGCAAAAATTGCCGCAACACTGTCAAGCACCGGCACGCCGTCATTCTTCGTAAACCCGCTCGATGTATATCACGGCGACCTCGGAGTGATGACACACGACGACATTGTGCTTGCCATAAGCAACTCAGGACAGACCGACGAGCTGCTGCGTTTTATCCCGATGCTGCTCCACATGAATGTGCCTATAATAGGCATGAGCGGCAACCCGCGGTCGCTTCTTGCCAAATACAGCGCCGTACACCTTAATATAAAAGTGGAGAGAGAGGCATGTCCGCTGAACCTTGCACCGACAAGCAGCACCACGGCAACACTGGTAATGGGCGACGCTCTGGCTGTGGCACTGATGAAAGTAAGGAACTTCGAGCCACGCGACTTCGCACAGTTCCACCCCGGAGGCGAGCTTGGACGAAGACTTCTCACAACGGCACACGACGTAATGCACACCGAAGACATGCCCGTAATAGACAGCGGCATGCACCTGGGAGAGGCTATAATACATGTCAGCAAGGGCAAACTGGGACTTGGAGTGGCTATGGAAGACGGCAGGATAGCAGGTCTTATAACCGACGGAGACATACGCCGTGCCATGGAAAAATGGCAGGCGGAGTTCTTCAACCATACCGTAAACGACATTATGACACGCGAACCGAAGACGGTAAGACCCGATACGAAAATCACGGAGATACAAAGTATCATGCAGAAATACAAGATACATACCGTGCTTGTGACCGACGAAGAAAGGCATCTCCTTGGCATTGTGGACCACTATCGTTGCATGGTGTGACACCCTGCACATAAATAATGTAATATATAATAATGTATAAAGGCTGTATATCTGTACGGATGAGAATCTTTACAACCGTATTATTTCTACTCACAATCATTTCTTCGGGAGCGCAGACGTCCGACTCGCTGATTGTAAAGTCACTGCGCGAAGAGGGCATAAGGTTCTCGCACGACAACTCGCTGACACTGCTTTGCAACGGACAGGAGAAGTTCGACGACATGTTCCGTGCCATACGGCAGGCGAAAAGCAGCGTACATCTGGAATATTTCAACTTCCGCAACGACTCAATAGCGTCGCTGCTCTTCGACATACTGGCAGACAAGGTGAGAGAAGGTGTGGAGGTACGCGCTCTTTTCGACGGTTTCGGCAACGACTCCAACAACCGTCCGCTGAAGAAAAACCACCTGACAGAACTGAGAAAGCGCGGCATAGAGATATACGAGTTCGACCCTCTGCGCTTTCCATGGGTCAACCATGTGTTCCACCGCGACCACCGCAAGATTGTCATAATAGACGGAAAGACGGCATATACGGGAGGCATGAACGTAGCCGACTATTATATAAAAGGTACGGAAGTGGTGGGCGAATGGCACGACATGCACTGCCGGATAGAGGGTGAAGAGGTGAACACGCTACAGGCGATATTCATAAAGATGTGGAACAAGGTGACAAAACAGAACCTGCACGGGGCAAAATACTACCGCGGAACACATGGCGCCGACTACATAACGGGACTGAAACCGGACACATGCCCTACGGCGGGAAACAAGATGGTAGGCATAATAAACCGCGAACCGAGGACCACAAACGGCATAATAAGAAAGTTTTATACCGACGCGATAAACTTGGCGCAAGACAGCATAAAGCTTGTAAATCCTTATCTTACGCTTAACGGCAAACTGAAGAAGGCACTGCGCAACGCCGTGAAACGCGGTGTGAAGGTGGAGGTAATGGTTTCGTCGAAAAGCGACATACCTTTAACGCCCGACTGCGTGTTCTACAACGTTCACAAACTGATGAAGCGCGGCGTGGACGTATGGATCTACGAGAAAGGATTTCATCATACAAAGGTGATAATGGTAGACGGCAGGTTCTGCACCGTGGGCAGTGCCAACCTTAATGCGCGCAGTCTGAACTTTGACTACGAGGAAAACGCGGTGATAATAGACCCGTGCACCACAAAGGAACTGAGCAACCTGTTCGACAACGACAAGAGACATTCCTTCAAGCTTACGGAAGAGAGTTGGGACAAGTGGCGCACGCCGTGGCAGAAGTTCGTGGGCTGGTTTGCCCACCTGCTCACACCATGGCTTTAGGGTGCGGAGTATAGGCTGAATATACGAGTGTGTTCGAAATCTCAAACAATGACTTCAGGCGTTTTATCCATGTAGGGACATTTTTTTCACTTCGTTCAACAACACGTCTTGTAAATGTCCGCACGCCCTCACAAGGGCGTTCTTTGTTACATCCACATGTATAAAAGAAACAAAACAACAAGGCTTTTTTTATAGAAAACTTTACATATAATCTGAACGCCTCTCCGATGCGTGCGGACAAATACAAGCATATGTCCCTACATTGAAGAGGATATATCGGGGACATATTTATACTGAATTCGTGTAAAATGAAGTGCGATGAACTGCTTCTACATCGGCTGTTCATCATCATCATCTTTCTCAACTGCATCGACAAGCGACACCATGAGCCTGTAGCTAACAGGCGTTATGCCGTTGCGTTCGAGCATTATCCAGTCGTTCAGGAAAACATTTTCTATCGTCAAGGGGTCTCCGTTCTGCTGCGTTGTGACAATCTCCGTCTCCTTATACTTTCTGAAAAGGACTGCCGCTGCCGACAATTCGCCGCGGAACCACTTGCAATAACCGGCATTGAGATAGTCGTTGCCCGTCACCTTGTCGCTGCCGAGCAATCGTTCATACTCCTTCTCCGCCTGCTCGAGCCTGCCCTGCCCCATCAGTCCCCACGCCAGCACACGCACCGTCTCCAACGATTCGGGATGCTCATAGTTGAGTTTATACAACATGGTGACAGCCTCATCATACTTTTCCGTCTCGGTAAGCGCCACGCAATAGTTCAGTGCATAGCCTATGTTGTCGGGATTGAGCATGCACAACTTCTCATAGTGCATCTCCGCCTCTTCCGCTTCTCCCTGCACAAGACACGCCTTTGCAAGCATTGCCGTGGCACGCTCGTTGTCCGGCTGCAACTCAAGTATACGGTCAAAACGATCCATAGCCACATCGGGACGTGCCGTTTCAAGATAGTACATACCCTCGACAAGAAGCCATTTCACATCGTCATCGTTATGATAGCCGTTGACAAGCACGGACAGAGAGTCGTAGTCTCTACGCTTAAGCATAAAAGAAGCAAGCTCCGCCATATACCTGTCGAGCCCTTCATGCCTGAACACTACACCTGCGACAAATATGTGCGACGGGGCGGAAAAAGCCTTTACCAGACAGTCGCGCTGAGGATAAAGGCGGAAAAAGCGGAACAGATCCTGCAGATACATGCGCCGGATATATGCCGGATTTTCCTTGTCTATATCAGAAACGGTATGCCCGAGGGCATCGCCGCTGCCAAGCATCTCACGCATGTTTTCGGGCAGTTTGTCGATTACCGACGACATTGCAAGCACAAACGAATATTTGTCGCTGTCGCAGAAAGGACCGTTGTCGAGCAGGATCTGCATGAAACGGCTGTTGTCAAGTTTATCGGTAGTATATGAAATATCGGCATGCTCGGTAAAGAAAGGATAGAACCAATTGGCTATACTGCTGAAGAACGTAAACCGCTTCATCTGCGAAAAGCCGCCGAAATAGATGTCCGAGCCCTCCTTCTGCATGTCGATCATCTTGCGGAAACTTGCCTCCATGGCTTCCATGGTATGCTCGGAGGCTCCCGGATCAAAGACATCCTGCATGGGGTCTTCCTCCTTCTCGGTTATTCCGAAGCGCGTAATGTTGAAGTTGTTGCTCTTAAGTAGCGTGGGCATGATGTCCTTCTGTATCCTGTCGTGGTCTTTCTCGGCATCCATACAGAACATTATCTGCTTCTGCAGGTCGGCTATCTCACGTGCCGTCCTTTCGTCCGAACATGCCTTACGCAGCATTATGTCGCACTCGGGGAAAAGGACAAAGCCCAGTTCTGCGTCGCCCGAGAAACCGATAAGGGACAACACCCACCCTACAAGGGCACGCTGGCGCAGGTGTTCGTCGGTGGTCTTAAGGTAGACATTCATCATTACGGAGAACTTGCGCGGGTCGAAACTGTTCATCGCTGCCAGCATAACGGCACTGACAATAAGTCGTGCATCGACCGTATCGACAACCGGAGACAACAGTATGTCTTCCATAAACAGAGCTTCGTTCTCGCTCCACTGCACCGATATCATGATACGTGAGAACAGTGCCTGCATGACCTCGTTGTGACGGCTGTATATTGCCCGCGCCTTGCTGCGCCGCGTTTCCGGGCTTTCAAGACCGAGAAGTGCCACGTCCGTAACATAGTTCTCAAGCATGGATCGTATCTTTTCACTGTCTGCCGGACAATATTCCGCACGCCTCGACGCCTCGGCAAAAGGCGGACAGTTGCTTATAAGACATGCCATGCGCATGTTGCTCACCGTGCGGTAGAGACGTTGCAGCAGTTTGAGATATACGTTGTCGCGTTCAGGATCGTTATATCCGAGATTGATATAATCCACCATTAGCCTGTAGTCTTCTTCAATCCTTTCCACTTCATCCGCATATCGGGCAAAGGCTTCCTTGTCTTTGACGTCCCTCACACAACGCAGGGCACGTTCCATATTAAGCGTGGCGATACTGTCAAGTGCCGCCTTAAGTTGTTCCGATGCTTTCTTCATGTATTCCTTATTTGTTTTTAAGCCAGCGTCCGGCAGCCTCCAAGTCGCTCATGCGAGGCAGGGACGCGTGCTTATATTTGACTTCCGGCAGGGCTGCAATGACCCTGTCGTCGACCTTGCAGTATTCATGTATAATCCCGGCATAATGCTTTATGCCGTTTTTGTTTATCAAGTCGCATGCCTTGTCGTATGCTTTGACAAAAGCCTCAGCCTGCGCCCTACGGTGCTTGTCGCCCGGAACAGGCTCGTAAAGAGCCACCACACCGAGCCACAGGTCCTTGTCGCGGCTGTCCATCAGCACCGGATGCTTGTGCATTCGCGCCGCCGTGGCATGCGGTTCGGACAGGAACATGGCATCCATTTCGTTGTTGAGCAGCATGCCGAGACGCACACCGGGGTCGTTTATCTGTATTCTGAACACGTGATCGGGCACTAACTTGGCACTGTCCACGGCATAATCTCCCAGCAGGTCGGTGGCTGAATAGCGCGTCATCGCCAGCATCTTGTCCTTAAGTTGCTTTATATGCCTTACACGTGCCAGTCTGTTGGACACTAATTGCCAGTATGTGCCGGTGGCAGCAACATATCTCAGCGGCACCCCCAGCCCTACCATACGCTGACAGGCGACAAGGTCGGTGACGGCAGCCTGAAGCTTTCCTGCCTTAAAAGCGGCATTACAGTCTATCCCGGCATCATAAAGGCGCAAGCGTACATCAACGTCAAGCGAGTCGAACAGGTGTTCCTCATGTGCCACATAAACGGGCAGACAATCGAGCGAGGGCTGCACTCCCACCTTGAAAGCAAGCGAGTCGAGAGTGCGGAGGCGTGCACGTTCCTGTGCGGAAAGCCGTTCCGCCTCGTCTTTCGACGGACCGCAGCCTATGACAAATACCGCCAGCAGAAGCGGCAACAATATGTTATTTATCTTCATCAGGCAAGTTGTTTTATTAAAAAAGGCAGCTCAATGCCGTTAAACACGAGTCGCCTTTGCTGATTGTTATTAATGTGCGATATTAGCCATGAATGTTGTTTTGTACGGACAAAGATAAAAAGTTTTTCCGATTGTGACAAACTTTACAATGAAAAATACGTATATACGGCTCAACTTGACTGCCATACATGTATATATAAGTATGTACATTATATATATAAGTGTGTATAATATATATAATGTCGATATTTTTGCGTACTTTTGCGTGCAAACTACAGCAAAATGGCAAAAGACAAGACGGTATATGTATGCTCGGACTGCGGACAGGAGTCGGCAAAATGGATAGGCAAATGCCCCAGTTGCGGGCATTGGAACACGTTCAAGGAACTTAAGATATCGGCTGATACGGGACAAATGGCGGCACGGTCGGCGGCGTACACCATGCGCACCGCCAAGGGAAAGGACGGCAACCGGCCGCTGTTCCTTCATGAAATCTCGGCAAAGAACGAGCCGCGGATAGACATGAACGATGCGGAGCTGAACCGTGTATTGGGCGGTGGGCTTGTCCCAGGCTCCATCGTACTGCTCGGAGGCGAGCCGGGAATAGGCAAGAGTACGCTGACACTACAGACGATACTGCGGTTGCCGGAGCAGAAGATACTTTACGTAAGCGGTGAGGAAAGTGCCGGACAACTGAAGATGCGCGCGGGAAGAATAGAGCATCCGGACAACGACAACTGCATGATACTGTGCGAAACGTCGCTCGAGAGCATATTCAACAGCATAAAGGAGACGGTGCCCGACATCGTTGTCATAGACTCGATACAGACGATAAGCACCGAAAACGTGGACAGTTCGCCGGGAAGCATCGCCCAGGTGCGCGAGTGTGCAAGCGCCCTGCTGCGCTTTGCCAAGTCGAGCGGCACGCCCGTAATACTGATAGGGCACATCAACAAGGAGGGTTCGCTCGCCGGACCGAAGATTCTCGAGCACATTGTAGACACCGTGATACAGTTTGAAGGCGA
>Ga0073908_1004516_pt1 | contig 12441 bp, 14 predicted proteins | sample MucameincwithD2O_FD_65484 | JGI IMG/M metagenome (GOLD analysis project Ga0073908, IMG submission 65484) | Mouse cecum microbial communities from Vienna, Austria - Mucus amended microcosms incubated with D2O | ecosystem: Host-associated > Mammals > Digestive system > Large intestine > Cecum...
ACCATCCCCATCGGGTATTTCCTGGGCGGGTTCCTGGTGGACCAGGTATTTGAGCCGGTCATGGCTGCGCAGAGCAGGGGAAGCCTTCTGGTAAAGCTCTTCGGCTGCGGAAAAGGCTCCGGCGCGGCATTTCTGTTTTTGATCCTTGCATTTGCCGGGATCGGAGTGTGCCTGTATTTCCAGCGGGACCGGCAGATCTGGAAGCTGGAGGAGTAATTCATACAGGCACAGCCTTATTTCCTGTTAGAATACGCCACATACAAAAAAGCTTCTATCGTTAGCTTTTGCGCACTAAAAAAGGGATTGTCTTAAAATGCGACAATCCCTTTTTCTCAATTCAACCGCCCAAGGGCCCAACCACCAGCTCAGCTGGTGGAATGGGGAAGCCCCCCTGGGGCAAGACCTTTGCATTTCCGCCTAAAGGCGGGCTTCTCAGTGATGGGGCGGCGTGGATTGCAAATATGGCGGAAGAACTGTTCCCTGATGCGCGGCACATTCTTGACCTGTACCATTTGAAAGAGAACGTGCACGCTTTTTCCAAAATCAAGTTCGGAATGAAAGAAGACAAATACATTCCGTGGGCAGAAGAGATGTCTGACCTGCTTGAAAACGGGCTGACATGCGGTGGGAACCGTGAACGGCTCAGTATCTTCTTACTTTGAAAACCAAATATGAAAGCGGACGATGGGAGCGGGATGTTGTTGATTTTATCAAAGGGCATCTCCGTTATTTAAAGCAGAATTGACGAAGGCATACGCATCAAAAAAGCGTATGCCTTTTCTTTATCAGAACCTAAAAACCAACAAAAATTATCTGCACCCGAGCCGACCGGCAACCTTGACAGCAAGACCAGTGCCGAGGTGCTGGGGCTTATCAAGCGCACCAGCACAGAGTTTCGGCAAACCGTAGTGATGATTACCCATAACAACGACATTGCCCGCCTCGCTGATCGGATTGTCCGCGCTGATCGCCCCTCTGCCCTGCGCATTTCTGCTGCAGCTTTTTGGGAATTCCATAGGGAATTTTTCTCTCCTGGCCGGCTTACTGCTCCTAATCGCGTATCTGGCCGGGCTGTTCGTTCCGCTGTATGCGACGGCGAAAAAATATGGATAACGCTTTTTCCTGATACGGCAGTCATTTCAGAAATTTGACAAAAATTCCTCATATGTGATCTTACCTGCCGAAAAATTTACCATTTCCAAATACAATTTCTCTCCCTTTGTATATGGCTTGTGATTGATACACGCATCCAGCAGTTCTATTTCATTTTCCAAAGGGCTGAGCACATGTTTCTTTTTAGAAAAGGCTTCATAGTAACGGATGCCGAATCGTCTTTGTGAAACTGCATCAATATGGATTCCATCCGGATTTGGCGTAAGTCCTTCCGCTGTTGCGAAATACGTATATTCCTGTTCCATAGCAAATCTCAGCAGCTCGCGGTTTACCATTTCATACTCGGCGCAGTTTGATCCAAACCCCGATTTTCCCAAATAGTCACCCAATCCCCCCATAATAAACGGAACCTTTTCTGCATTGAGATCGTTCCGCAGCCGCTCTACAATGACCTGTAATTTTTCATAATACGTTTGATAGCTGCCGCCAAAACTGTCATTTTCGCCTTGATGCCACAGAATACCGGACAGCTCTGTATCCTGCAGGGCAAATCTTGTCTGACTGACCGCATGTTGATAAAGAGTCTGATCCACATTCCAGTCATCCAGCGAACTTCCGCCTTCCGCACAGGGAATCAGTCCGATCTTGTCCTCCTCATGTTCCATACACCACATCGCGGCAAAGGAACCCGCCGGACCGACGCCTGCAACAGGTCTGTCATAATTGATCGGTTCAGCCATCATCTGCCATCTGCCGTTACGAAGCATCTGAATCCTTTCGTTGCAGATCAGCGGAACTTGTTTTTTCTGCCCGCAAACTGTATTTTTTGATACTGCCTAAAAAAGTCTCCGGCCCATACGCACGGACCGGAGGCTTCCTTCATCCTTTGGAACCGAAAAATGCTCTTGGCAGCATCTTTCCATATCATCCCCATTCATCCACATAATTTCCCACTGCATCGTCAAGAGACATCCTGGAAGACTTTTTTTCCGCTTCCTCCCCGGGCGCTCCCTCTTTCTGCTGTTCCTTTTGCTCAGCTTTCCGTTTCTGCTCCTCCAGACGCCGGATCTGTTCCTCTAATTTTTGAATCTTTTTCTGCTTCTCCTCAGGAGGCAGGCTCTCATCCTCCTTCACCTTTTTCAGCTGCCCCTGCAGCTTCTGGATCTTCTGTTCAATCGACTGCGTATCCACAGAAGGAGCCTGATTCTGAAAACCGCCGGCCGAACCAATTCCTGAAATCGTCATATCTGTCCTCCTCCATTTCTCCGACAGGGAATGCCCATCGGGTATAGGAACAGTTTAACGCTCCCTGCCGCATTTTTCAATAGATTTGGTGTGAACTGTCATTGAAATGTATTGAAATGCGTGAAATTTTCCACCTGTACGGTTAGATGATCTAAAGATCATCTAATCTACGCATCCAGGTGAAAAAGTTTTCGTTGACTTTATAGCTGTCAGCATATAATATAATTATAGAAGCAATTGCTTCTATCGAGGCGTTTGTCAGAAGTGCCTGGCTAAGTCAACACACAGCAGTAAGCCATGGAAGAATTGACTTCCGCAGCGAGTGTCATATACGCATGCAAGCATGTTCTGTTGATTCATCGGTTTGCGGGAATAAAAACTGAAGATATTGTGAGGGGTTCGTCAGATGTACCTGTCTAAAAAAAGCTGAAGATATTGTTGATAAAGGGAACGATTTCGTTCCCTTTATATTCTTTTATATGCATTAAATTCTGCCTGTGGCAGGTTTTCTGTAATGAACACAAGAGGAGGGATTTATGGAACCCAAACTATGCTTTATCAGAGAATCCTATTTTTAAATCATTCTGAATTTACAAAAATGCTCGACACCGGAAACACGAAAAAGCAGTCAAGAAGAAGTCACTTATGTGTAATGATTGCTCAGAGCGGAAATAACTTCTATATTCCGCCGCGAAACAATCTGGGAGCCGATATGAGAAAATTCGGCCGAATAGGCCATGCAATACCTTCTCAAAAAAGAAAAAGCGCAGGGCTGGATTATCGATATGCATTAATTGTAAATGATGAATCTGATATAAAATTACCCGTTGAACAAAAAATTCCAAATTCACAATATCAAAAAATCAAAAAAAGACTATGATATCATAAAGACTGAGTTTACAGTTTATCTAAATGGATTTATAAAAGCCGCCAAAAAAAGACGTATTGAAAAAGAACCCCTGTATAAGGAATCCAGCTTGGTTAACTTTTTGAGTATACTCAAAATCAAATAAAAAAGCGGGGCAGCATATGATCACAAATATATAGATACACTGCTTCATCTCCTAGATTTCATTCCAGACCGCAAATCCAATGATCAGCATTCCCCCAATCACCTGAAATCCCGTGATACTCTCCCCCAGCACCAGAACAGAGATCAAAACCGCAACCATGGGGTCGATATAGCTTAAAATCGCGGCTTCCTGCCCCCGCAGTTCTTTCAGCGAGGAAAAATACATACAATAGGTGATCCCCGTGTGGAACAGCCCCACGATCAAAAGATTCCCCCACCCCGCTCCCGAAAGCCCTGCCAGGTGGAATCCCCCGGTACATGCCACATAGGGGATCAGCACGGCAATGGCCGCCAGAAATTGCAAAAATGTACGCTGGATCCCGGAAACGCCCTTGATCAGTTTATTCAGCAAGATAACGGACGCGTAAAATACCGCAGCCCCCAATCCGAACAGAATCCCGATCAGATCCCTTCCCCCGCCGCCCAGGTTATGGACCCCGATGATCATCACCACCCCTGCCGTGGACATCACGAAGCAGAGTACCTGTTTTTTGGTCAGCTTTTCATGAAATAGCACTGGACAGAGCACGGTGACAATGACCGGGGCAAAATAGTAGCTCAGAGTCGCGGCGGAGACGGTCGTGTATCGGTAGGCTTCAAACAGCAGGATCCAGTTGATCCCCATTGCCGCGCCTGAGGCCAGAAGGATGATGAGCTCCCGTTTCAGGGAGGACCTATCAATCCTGGTCCTGCTGATCAAAAAATATCCCCGGATCAGAAGCGCCGCCAGAACGGCCCGATACAGCGCCAGCTCCCCGGACGGCAGCGGGATCCCCCGCACAAAGATTCCGATCGTGCCGAATACGGTCATGGAACAGATCAGCTCCATACGTGCTTTTTTTGAATGATGTCCTGCTTCGTTCATTTTTCGCCGTTCCTTCCATCAAGTATGAATATCTCCGTTTAAACAAGGCAATATCTATTTCTATTATAAATCCAACGCCGCAGGATTTAACAGGAACTCATAAAGTCTCAGATGCAAGATTCCTGCTTCATCCAGCCACGGCTTCATTCCGCTTTTCGTAACAATGATCTTGCGGAAGAGATCTTTGACTCCAAGCAGCGGCCGAAGCTCCTTCTTTTCCTTCTGTGCATTGCCAAGGCTTAAGGCCGACTGGATATAAGACTTCTTTACGCCCTTATTGACGACAAAATCAATCTCACAGCTGACTTTCCTCCTTTTCCCTTCCGCGTCCGTCTCAAAAATATCCACCACGCCCACGTAGCCGTAGTATTTATGAAAGGAAAGCGGATGAACCTCAACCGAATCTCCTTGTCCCCGAAAGGCTGTCATCACATCCTTGGAGCGCATTTTGGAATTGCTCCCGGCCACATAGATGTCCACATTACGGAGCCTTTTCAGGCCGTTGAGCACATTGTACAGGTGAATACTCTCCGGATTCTTAAGCTCCTCACGGGAAATCGCGTACTGCACCTCATCAATAAAAATATAAAACATGCCCTCCTGATCCGTGACCCTGGATCGGATATACTTAGACAACTCCGCCGGATCCCGATAGGCCACGTTCAGATCATCGTCCAGGGCGATTGTTATGATATGATCCTTGTGAACCCCTTCTCCAAGCAGATAATCATAAATGAGCAAAAAGCGGCTGCGTTAGCAGACGTAAGAGTGCGTTAGCACGGTTTTTGCGAATGGGTTTGCTTTTTCTGTAGTTTTTTATTGACTTTTCGGACGGTCCTCTATATGATTTTGATAGAACTATGACCGCTTAAAAGCCATACTTACAAATGGAGATCCCACATGCTGAAAATCATCATTTCCCCGGCGAAAAAAATGAATATCACGGACGAATATCCCTGCCGGCTTACCTCCCCTGTTTTCCTGGAACGTGCCCGGCAGCTCCATGCCGCCCTGTTAAGCCTTTCCTTTGCGGAATTAAAAAAGCTCTGGAACTGCAGTGAAAAGCTGGCCCTCCAAAACTATGAACAGCTTCATACCCTTGCGCTTGACAAACACCTCACCCCGGCCCTTTTAGCCTATGAAGGCATCCAATATCAGTATATAGCCCCCCACATTTTCTCCGGCCCACAGTGGGAATATGCCGAAAAACATCTGCGGATCCTGTCGGGTTTTTACGGGATTCTGCGTCCAACAGACGGTGTCGTCCCCTACCGCCTGGAAATGCAGTCCAGGCTTGCTCCTGTAAGCCATGCCTTCGGCTGTGCCGCTTCCCTCTATGAATACTGGAAGAATTCCATTTATGAAAATCTGACCGCGGAAGTCTGCGGCGATAAGGCGCCCCTGCAGATCGTCAATCTAGCTTCCGCGGAATACAGCAGGATCGTTCTTCCTTATCTCACGCCTCCGTCAGCCCGGATCACCTGCGTTTTCGGAGAAATGACTGACGGGAACGTGAAAGTAAAAGGTACTCTTGCAAAAATGGCCCGGGGAGAGATGGTCCGCTGGATGGCGGAAAACCAGGTAGAAGATGTCCGGGAACTGCAGAATTTCCATCATTTGAACTACCTGTATCATAAAGAATTATCCTCCGATACAGAATATGTATTCTTAAAAGAACGCACGGACCTGTGACCGCGCGTTACATGCATGAATACCTGCAGTCCTTTTTTCATGATTCAAACTCTGTTCCTGACAATTGAACTGCAGCTACCATCTGTTTTTGAATACTCTCGACCTCCTCCATCCTGACCTGTCCGATCCTCTCCCGCTCCTTTTGGAAATCCACTTCCGCGCAAATGCTCTGCAGAAGCTCATAAACTGCCGGCGAGGCCCCCATGGATGCCTTCACCACGTCTTCCGTTTCAAATTCCTCCAAAATCTCCTTTAGCCGGTGGCGGTCCATTTTTACGATATCTTCAAACTCCAGCACTTTCGCCCCCTGAATCCGCGGCTCCAGGATCTCATTGATCGTCAGGCCATAGAAGCGGGAAAGCTTCAGGAGCGTATCCAGGTCCGGCAGCGCAGCCCCGGTTTCCCATTTCGAGACCGCCTGCCTGGATAAATGGAGTTCCCGCGCCAGATTTTCCTGGGTGAAACCGTGTTTTCTCCGCAGAAACTGCAGATATTTCGATATAACGAATGTATTCATAACCTCCGCCCGTCCTTTCTTTTCCATATCTGCAGACTATGATACTCCATAAGGGTCCCTTTGAAAAGAATCGTCTATTTGCAAAAAAGCAACTGCCGTTCACATCTCTCTGTTAAAATCTTTCCAGATACCGAACCGCTCGGCCAGAAGCATTCTCACTTCGTCAGCGTCACCGCATACCCCGCCAGCATGCCCGCATACATCTCCATCTCAGGCTCAGGCACAGCCACCTGGATCCCGCTTCCCCCAGAGCTTCCAAAGACATTCTGCCCAAAGGAAAGTCCGGTACATTCCCGGATATCCAGCCTGTAGATCGAGGTTCCGTCAAATGCCCTGTCCGCAATCCTTGCCACCCCCGGCGGCACTGCGTAAACATCCGTCCAGGCTGCCGGAAATGCCAGAAGCACAGACATGGTACTGTCAAACAGAACACCGCAGTCGCTGACATATCCCGGGTTGCCATACTCCACATCAATCCATTCCAGAGAGATCAGGTCGGCAAGCGCTCCTTCTTCAATCGTAACCGCCCCCGCCGGAATATACAATTCCAGGATCCCTGCTCCGCAGCCGGAAAATGCCCCTCTGCGGATCCCGGTACATTCTGCCGGAAGCGTCAGACATCCATCGGGAATCTCCGCATATTCCGGAAGAAAACCGCAGAGCATTCCTGTTTCATCAAGAACAAAGCAGGACACCGCTTCCGGATCCCCATTCTCTTCGTCTCCGGTATCCGACACGGTTCCATCCCCCTCAGCAGAGTCCGAGGAACCCTGATCCGGTACTGCTGGTTCCACCGCTCCTCCATCTCCTGCCGGATTGTCCGGCACAATGGGATCCACTGCGTTCTCACCCTCCGAGGGTGTCTCGGGATTGATCGGATCGATTGCCGTCCCTTCATCCCCCAGCGTCTCCGGAGTCATCGGGTCTACCACTGTTCCTTCCTCCGGTACCTCCGGAGTCATCGGATCTACCGCTGTCCCTTTATCCCCCGGCATCTCCGGAGTCATCGGATCTACTGCTGTCCCTTTATCCCCCGGCATCTCCGGAGTCATCGGATCCGCCACTGTTCCTTCCTCCGGTTTCCCCGGAACTATTGGATCTATTACTGTCCCTTTATCCTCCGGAGCCATCGAATCTACTACTGTCTCTTTATCCCCTGGCATCTCCGGAACTGCCGGATTTACAATCGTTTCTTTGTGGGATGGAGCCACAGGCTTTGCCGGATTCACCGCTGTCCCAATATTGGATGGAATTTCTTCCGCAAACAAATCCACTGTCATTTCCTCACCCGATAAACTTCCTGAGGTAAACGGCTTCTCCGGCACAGTCGGATCCGCAGCAGCCCATCCTCCCTGCATCTCCTCTGTCTCCAAATGTATCGCTCCCCATACATCTCCATCCGAAAGATCCGGCAGCATCAATGTCGGGTCTGAACCGTTGTCCTCTGTATGAACCAGGTCCGCAGCGGGGCTGTCCTGCGTCAGCAGCTTTTTCAGCACCAATCCTTCCGCGTCTTCCAACACATGCGCTCTGTCATTCGGATTCCAGACCTTGACTATGTTGCCTGCAATTCCTTCACTTTCCATTTTCGTGATCTGTCCGTCCACTGCCTTTCCTTCCATTCCCGGATCAGCATAATTCAAGAGCACTGCTGTTCCCAGCAACGCCAAAAAACCTGCTGCCTCGATAGTAATCCCCCTGCCGGCAGTATCATCCCCTGTTTTGATGATCTCTTCCATTGCTAGATTGCCTGTCCTTTCTCTCAAAGCTAAAGCTTCCACTAAGCTGATTTATATTATACACCCAAAAAAAGAATGCCGCAATTCTCTGCAGCATTCCTTTTTATTTTTAACACTCATCCGCCAAAAAAACAGATCAAGTATGCAGTCACAACAATCATGACCGGAAGATATGCATAAGCATCCTTTCCCGCAATCGCAGGCTGTTTTTCTCTCCTTCCTGCAATGATCCGCCAGAACAGATACCCTGCGGCTGTCCCCAATACGTTTGTAAGCAGGTCATTAATGTCCGTAATCCGATATAAAGTAAACATTTGACCAAATTCGATCACGACAGAAAAAGCAGCTCCCAGCAGAAGCATATTCCGGATATTCCGACACTTTTCGCTGATCACAGGACACAGAAATCCAAACGGAATAAACAGAAAAATATTCAGTATAAAGCTCAGAATCCCCACATCATAGAAAGGGATCAGATTGAATTTCGGATGAAAAAAGGATTCCCCCAGACCAGACAGCCTGACAAATTCACTCCGTGTCGGAATCCCCACAATCTGATTCAGCATCAAACACAGATAATAATATAGTCCCAGTGACGCAATCCATATTTTTATCTTAGGAAGCTGTTTTTTTCTGCCCAAAGCAACTAACAGGACTCCTATGATCAAAAAACCCAAAAAACAGACCAGCTTCAAAACCAAAAGATCTGTAATCGACTCAAATACCCCCATCTGTATCTCTATGCCTGACGCATTTTCCTGTGCTGCTCCCATCTCCGTTCCTCCTTCATCTGCAATCAATTTACATAACAAACCGATTTCCTGTCGATATATCAACAGCATTTATTATAAGATGATCATACAGAAAATTTTTTAACGGATAGGAACAAATTTTCTTAACATTTTATTAAAATTTCAATTTTTTGCGCAGTGATAAGTGTCATGCGGTTTTTACCACAATCCCTTGTAAACAGTGGGTTTTCAGAACATGAATAACCGCTTTTTAATTCCTTAAAATACGAATAATCTTTAAATACGTTAGTGACAAATTAGCGACAAAATCCACAGCCCGGAATAAGTTTCAGTTCCGGGCTGTGGGTGTTTTTAATCCAATGTGCAAATAAGGACATGTTGCCTTCTGTTTCTTCTAAATTAAACTCCGCCAGACAGACAGGATTCGAACCTGCGCGCCCTGCCGGGCGGCTGCCGGAATCGGCACACCTTCCCCTTCAGTCACTGTCTGGCTGCGAAGTCTATTTTCCATTTCTTGCAAGAACTTTGGCCAGTTTCTCAAAGTCCTCGTCTGAATAAACATGCGTTTTCAGATCCCTTCCGGTATGCCGCTTATACATATCCATGATAACCTTCTTTTCTGCTCCTGATGAAAAGCCATGCAACGCATATCCGTCAAAATAATACTGCCCTTTTCCATTTTTCGCCTGAACGATCTCTCTCATGTCTTCTTCCTCCTCTGATTTCAACTCTAATTTCCCAATTCCAAACGCATCCAGGATCCCGCATGCAATATCATCCATCCTGGAATTAAATATCCGGACATCCTCTGCGTTTGTAATAAATCCAAATTCTACCAGACGGTAATTATAACCACGTGCGGCCGCTCTGCTCGGATTTGCAAGGTCATTTCTTCCAACAATCATACTGGAACGGCCTGGAAGGATCCTGGAAAGCATAGCCGCAAGCGAAGAATCGTACTTGTCCGCTGTAAATCCTGCATTGATGATAACGTGCCCGCCTCTAGCAGATGGTGCCCCTGCGTCCATGTGCGCTTCAAGGATCAGGTAATCCTTTGGTATATTCAGCGTACTGATCCCGTTGTCAGCATAATAGTTCCTGTTAAAATCCCCCAGGATCACGTTGGCTCCACCGATTGCTTTTAATCTGTTTCCAAGTGCCCGGACCCTTTCCGCTTCCTGATATTTGTTTCCGGTTGCTCCGGGATCCCCAGCACCGTGTCCCGCAATGTAAAATAGTTTTGGCATATCTTTCTCCTTCCTGCCGGACTTTTGCGCCGGCGCAAAAAGAGAGGACGATCATTCGCCCTCTCTGTGCTTCTTTTCTATTTCGCTTTCCTGCTGTTCCCCCATCTCCTCCACCTGGGACTTGATGATCCTGACCAGCGGTTCCAGGAAGCCGGGGATTTTTACTCCCATATCCTTCACGTTCTCCAGGATGCTGATGATCTCATTGCAGATGATCCACAGCGCCACGATGCAGGCCACCAAAAAAGTGAACGGCATCCGGATTCCTACCGTGTCCGAAGCATACAATAACGTCTGGTCAATGATGGCGCCCACTACGATCAGCAGCCACATGCATATTTTCTTCCCGATTCCCCGGATACTTTTATAGGAATTGATATCCTGTGAGCGGTACGGGGACGCCATCAGGCCGGTGGCGTAATCAATGATGTTGCACAGCACCACCAGCAAGACCGGCATCGCCAATACCCCCAGAAGTGAGGATAAAAAACCGAAAGCCGCAGCGAAAATAAATTTGTAGTTCACGTTCATATACATTCTCCCCTTTCCTTGAAATCACATTAAATAGATATCTGATCAAGACTTGACGGTTCTGCACGAATCTTCATAATGTCCTCCTGTTCTTGATGTACTTTTTTCTAAAAGGCTCCATAAAAATAAGACCCTGCCTGTGGGGCTTTGCTTTATCTCCCGTTCTCCCCCGGCATCTGGCCGCCTGCCGATAGCCTGATGAAGCCTGGCCGGAAGATCATAGGTTTGCGTTATGGGTCAGCTTTGAGCTTGTGGTTGACACACTGCTGCTGGTATTGTACGCAGAGCTCCTCGTTGCGTTCCCGGTGCTGAGTTTACTGCTGCTTGCCGTCCTTAAGGTCGTAGATGTCACATAATTACTCACCCTGGATGTCTGGGTTCTTGTTACGGAATATGCGCCTCTAGTAACGGTCACGGATGCAGTACCATCCCCCCACAAAGTGTCATAACTTGTAACCTTTATATTCGCATAAGCAAGGACGCTAGTATATATAGATGTACCGGATGAATTGGTAAGTAAGCGCCCTTTCACACCTACCTGCCACGACCCATTGAATTTGTCTGATGATGTCGTTGTAAAAATTATAGGGGATGAACCATAATAAATCGGTGCATGCGTACTCACCCTGGTAGCATTCCCCGTACTCAGCCTCGAACTACTCGCCGTCCTCAAAGTAGTAGACGACACATAATTACTCGCCCTGGATGTGGTATACGTTTTCGATGCCGAAGCAGAAACACTGGTTGAATACCTCTGCGCAATATACGCTTCCCTCCCTCCCGCGTTGTCCGGTATCCGCATCTTGAGCGCCTTATACTTATCATTCAGAGGCGCGGACGTCAGCCCGTACTTTACCACATCATCCGTCCCAGCCCCTGTCCGTACGCACAGATGATGCGTGCCTGTATTTTCTAATCCTTCAAACTGGGTTCCTGTATACTGCAGCAGCTCCCCATTTTTATTCCTGACTGCCAGACCACTCATACCAACAGCCCCCACTCATTGAACCTGTACGTCTCCTTACACCGCAGCAGCTCCCCATAATCCCATCCCAGTTCTTCGCAGCCATCCACAATATACGTATCCAGATCCACCCACGGCTCTGTGAACTGCACATCCGAAAAATGCCGGACCGTATAATACTCGTCGATCTTCTCCGTATATGTATAAGAATCATAGTATTCCCTGCATTTCTCCCGGAGCATGTTGCAGGAATCCCGCAGCATATACCAGTCCAGCACCAGCGCCGGGACATAATCCGTGGATGCTACGCGCCGGATAAACGACAGGAACGTGAAATACGAATAGACCGTCATATTCAGGACCGTGTGCCGGTACTTGGCTTCCCGTTCCTCATTCCACTCGATCTGATGCCGTTTCGTGTCCTTCATAAACTCCAGGATATTCACCGAACCGTTCATCGTATATCCTGACAGCATAAAACCATAGTGCGGGTCCTTCCGGCTCTGGCTTCCCTCGTTAGGATACCACAGGTAGGTCAGCTGGTGATCGTCCAGGAGAACCCCCATATAATCCGGATCATGATCCAGGCAGTAGAAGAAACAGTTCATGAAATAATAATCCTCCGCATGCCGGCTCTGGGCCTCATTAAACCGGATATTGTGCTTTTCCAGGAACTTCCTGTTGTACAGCTTGGCATTGACCCA
>Ga0073908_1004519_pt1 | contig 12433 bp, 9 predicted proteins | sample MucameincwithD2O_FD_65484 | JGI IMG/M metagenome (GOLD analysis project Ga0073908, IMG submission 65484) | Mouse cecum microbial communities from Vienna, Austria - Mucus amended microcosms incubated with D2O | ecosystem: Host-associated > Mammals > Digestive system > Large intestine > Cecum...
CGGATTCATGGCCGCGTTGACGGAAGAATTGTCTGACGCTTACAGCAATGCGGAATATCCTGCGGCATTTGTCCCAGATACATATGAGTTCTATTGGACAGCCCCGGCAAGTGATATCGTAGGCTTGCTGGTGGCTCACCGCAATAGTGTGTGGACACCGGAAAGGCTGAAAAAGGCAGAAGCCAAGGGGCTTACTCCTGTACAGGTAGCCACGGTGGCATCGATTGTAGAGGAGGAGACAGTAAAGGCTGATGAACGTCCCAAGGTGGCGGCTTTGTATCTAAACCGATTGAAGAAAGGCATGAAGCTTCAGGCCGACCCTACAGTGAAGTATGCTATAGGCGATTTTTCATTGAGGCGTATCACAGGCCGTCATCTTGCGGTGGAGTCGCCATATAATACATACCGGATTGCCGGACTTCCACCAGGGCCTATACGTATACCTGAATTATCGGCCATTGATGCTGTGCTCGACGCTCCCGCTACAGACAATCTTTATATGTGTGCCCGCGAGGATTTTTCGGGATACCACAACTTCACATCATCCTATGCCAGGCATCTTGAAAACGCGCGGCGGTATCAGGCAGCGCTTGACCGCCGCGGAATAAAATAGATTCCTAGACAGACATAAAACCAATCATCACATTATAAATGGACAAGTTGAGATTCATAATATCAATGGCCATATTGGCTTTAACGTTTCCGGTTGTATCAATGGCCGAAGAGGCAACACCACAGGAACAATTCACATACCGACCCGCGGTAAATGGTACACTGCGTACACGGTGGGAGATGGAGACAGGCAGTGGGGAGAGCCGTTTCCAGGTGCGTAATGCCAGGCTGTCGGTGAAAGGCAAAATAGCTCCGGTTATAGACTATTTCTTTAATACAGACCTATGTGACCGTGGCAAGATAAAGATACTTGACGCATGGGGGCGTTTGCAGTTAGCCAACGGCCTGGCCATACAGGCCGGTCAGTTCCGTATGCCATTTGGTGTTGATCCGTTCCGTGGGCCAGATGCCTATTATTTTGCAAACCGTTCATTCATAGGGAAGCAGGTGTGCAATGTGCGGGCAGTCGGCGCAAAGTTGACATATACATTGCCTAAAGTGCCGCTGACTTTTGAGGTCGGGGCATTTAACCCGACTTCCATTTCTGATCATGATTCGTGGAACAAGTCGATGGCTTATGCAGGAAAGGTCGTATACCGTCTGGGAAATGTCAAGATAGAGGCCGGGGCTCAGACATTGTCACCAGATTCGGTGCGTGTCAACTTGTTGGAAGGGTGTGTGTCGTGGTCGGCTGGACGCTGGATTGTAGAAGGAGAGTACATGAACAAGCACTATACAAATAGTGCGCATGCTACTTGCCACGCCTGGAATTTATTTGCCGACTATCATTTCCCGGTAAAACTGGGGTTTATGAACCGGATGTCAGTGCAGTGCCGATACGATGGATTAATGGACCACAGTTCCGGTGTATGCGACAGTGAGACCAGACTGTTATATACCACCGACCCTGCTCGTAATCGTGTGACCCTTGGTTCTACATTGAGTTATGTCCACAATAATCTCCATGCCGACATCCGTGTTAACTATGAAAAAAATTTTTTCCATAGCGGTGTGCAAGAGCCCAAGGGAGAGGGTGACAAGGTTGTTGTGGAGTTGGTGATACGTTTCTGACCGATATAATAGGGTGTTCTGTCATAAAATATGGTAGTTTGAACCAAAATAGACAACTGCCGTTAAACTTTTAGTCACGGAATCTTTCTAAATAAGAAATGATATACGAACCCGTTCAAATCACTCAGAAATGAATAGAATAATACGTACCGTTACAGCCATACTTCTTTGCGGGATGCTTTGTTGTCCTGTGGTAGAAGCTCAGGGACGCCGTCCAGGCAGGACTGAACACAATACTGTAAATAATAATCATGGAGGTCGTCCTGGTGGATCTTCACGTCCCAACCGTCCCGGCAATGGCGGCAGCCACAATCCCGGGAACAATAATCCGGGTCGTCCCAACCGTCCCGGCAACGGCGGAAGCCACAATCCCGGGAACAATAATCCGGGCCGTCCCAACCGTCCCGGCAATGGCGGAAGCCACAATCCTGGGAACAATAATCCGGGCCGTCCCAACCGTCCCGGCAATGGCGGCAGCCACAATCCCGGGAACAATAATCCGGGCCGTCCCAACCGTCCCGGCAACGGCGGAAGCCACAATCCTGGGAACAATAATCCGGGCCGTCCCAACCGTCCCGGCAATGGCGGTAACCACAATCCTGGGAACAATAATCCGGGCCGTCCCAACCGTCCCGGCAATGGCGGTAACCACAATCCCGGGAACAATAATCCGGGCCGTCCCAACCGTCCTGGCAACGGTGGTAGCCATAATCCCGGGCGTCCGGAAAGGCCGCTGCCAAACCACCGTCCCAATCATCCCAACCGTCCTAATCGCCCAGGACATGGGCATATTGGCCACCGTCCGCCGCATGCCGGGCTACCATCACGCCCCCACCTGCCGCCTATGCGTCCGTTCCGCCGTCCTGTACCGCCGCCAGCATGGCGTCCTGTCGGGCATTATCCTGTGTTGACCACGGTGTTGGGCATTTCGTTCGGCACAGCCCTCAATTTGTCAATCAACGCGCTAGTCAATAGCGGTTACGATGTTGTAGGATATGGCGATAATATGGTGTTCCTGACCAATGTGCCACAGCTCAATGTATATTGGCCTGATGCCACGCTATATTATGGCCCTGGAGGAGGGCTGGTGTCTTCACAATTTGTATATTCAACTCCTTATAACGACATGGCGCGGTATAATACAGTATATTCACGGCTTGTGAACCTTTATGGGTTACCTGTGAGCTATAACAATGCTGGTACAACGCTGAGCGCCTCTTGGTTTGGGCAGAATGGTCAGTTTGTGAGCTTGAATTTCTCTCCGCAGTACACATCTGGCGGTCAGATGCACTATTTCACCACACTTTCATTCGGAAATTAAGTATTACCGTACAGGTAAGCTAAATAATTATAGGAATATTATCAATGCCGGCATCGTTTGATGTCCGGCATTGATTCAATCTACCACCATAGACATAGCGGTATACCGCGTTAGGGATAGATACAGCAAGTTGCTACTTCTGAAGTATGCCGATTTATGATATCGGGATTCAAACTTAGAAATAGATGATAGCATTAAATTATGTCTGTATGATGTATATGAGAAAAGCGCTCCCTGTAATGGGAGCGCTTTTGTGTGTTTATTTGTATTAAGATCTGGTTTTATGCTTAAGGGATTAGTTTCAGTGTTGCAGGGATATAGTCGGTGTAGTTGGCTTCGCGGAGAGCTTTGGCGGCTTCCTTGTCGGTCTGGAGACCTCCCCATGCGTTGTCGTAGCATTCGGCGAGGCGCTTGGCTGATACCTGCGAGAGCTGTGACTGGCTAAGAACCTGTTTGTACAGGGCAACTGCCTGTGTGTAGTCCTGTGCAACGCCGCGTCCTTCGTAGTACATGTCGCCTAGATAGCATTGTGCTTCAGGCATTCCGGCTTCAGCGGCCTTGGTGATTAGCGCTACGGCTTCTTTCATGTCCTTTTCTGTGCCTTCACCTGATTCAAGCATCTTGCCAAGGGTGAATTGGGCCAGTGCATCGGTCTTGGCTGCGTCCTTAAGGAGCTTGATTGCCTTCTTGGGATTGGCCTTTGGGTTTTCCTTGTCGGCCATCACAATTGCCTCCATAGTCTTGGCAAGAGGCATCTTGCTTTTGCCGAATGTCTTGAATGTTGAAATGGCCTTTTCGTAATCGTGGTCGTTAAGATATGTGTCCATGCCCTGCAGGTATGTACCAAATGGGGTGTCGAGCCATGTATCCTCCTGTCCTGGAGCAAATTTCTTCTCAAACTGGCGGTTGTATTTCTGCGCTACGGCTTCGGATAGCCAGTAGAGTGCCTGTGGATAGTTGACGTCTACGCCTTTGCCGTTGATGCAGTTCTGTGCGGCAGCCCATTGAGCGGCGCCTACACCTCCGGCGGCAGCGCGTTGCGTCCACATGGCAGCGTTTTCATCGTTTTGTGTAACCCCGTTGCCAGTCTCATAGCAGATGCCAGCCTGGTATTCAGCCATTGGAAATCCGGCCTGTGCGGCACGCAGGATATAGTTGAAACCTTGTTCGGCATCGCGCTGGATTCCTGTGCCGTCAAGCATCATCTTGCCGTACATGTATGTGGCATTGATGTTGCCGTTTTCCATTGCGCGCTTGAACCATTTTGCGGCTTCGGCCGGCTTTGCGGAATTGCGCATAAGCAGGGCCAGGCGCAACTGTGCCGGGACAGAGTTCTTTTCGGCAGCGATAGTGTAGTAGTGTATGGCCTTGTCTGTATCGCGTCCTGTACCTACACCATCCTGGTAGCAATGTCCTACGAATATGGCGCTGAACACGTTGCCACCATTGGCTATCTTTTCCTGCTGATGCAGCAGGGCTTCGTTGCCTTTCTTAAGTGAGCGTTCATAGAGCTTGACAGCTTTAAGTGAGTCGGCTTCAACGCCGTTGCCGAACTGGTAGCACAGTCCAAGGTTGCCGATGGCCAATGGAAAATTCTGTTTTGCGGAGCGGGCCCACAGCACAGCTGCTTTATTGTAGTCCTGGGGAAGTTTGTCTTTAAACTGTCCTGTGTATAGCCATGTGGCCAGTATGTTCTGGGCACGGGCATCACCTGCGTTTGCCTGAGTTATCACTGTGTTTATGCTGTCGTTTGTTACCGTAGCTGCCTGCTGTGAGCCTTCGGTAGCGGAAGCGGCGTGAGCAGTCCCTGTTGTTGCAACTGCCGCTATGGCAACTGCACCGGCTAAAATCCAGTTTCTCATTTATATATCGTTTGTAAGTTTTTTATACGATTGGTTCAAAGTCGTTAAGGATGATGTCCTCCGCGAGATCTTCCATGTTGTCATCCAGCCCACCCAATCCGATATCGGCGAGCTCTTCGCCAATAATCATATCGTCGGATGATTCTATTTCCGGTTCTAAGAGTATATCTTCGATATCAGCCTCGGCTACTTCTGACTGTGGCATTATTATTTCCACTATCTCAGGCTCTTCTATGGCTACTGTGGTTTGGCCTTCTTCTACTAAAGGCAAGGGGTTGCCTTCGTTGTCCACAAGTTCACCGGCCACTATATCGGCGGCAACGACCGTTTCCTGAACTTCTGGGGTGATTTCCTGCTGTACGGTTTCTTCCTGTACGAGGGTTTCTGGTGTGCGCTGTGGGCGGGACGGGGATGCCGGAGTGGGAGCTTCCTCGATTATTTCATCTTCGATATCGATATTGTTGTTTATCATGTCAATGGCGGCCTCGACACCGAATGCTGTGGCGCCTCCTGCTATACCGGCAGCACCTGCTATGCCGGCAACTTTAGCTGCTGATGCCTTCTTTTCTTTCTTTGCCTGTTCTTCTTGCTGGGTGTCCATGCTATCGAAGTCTTCAAATGCCTTTGTTTCCATAGTCGTTATATTTATTTGGTTGTTGAAATCGTGATTTGTTTTTTGTTTATTTTTTGTGGTTTTCCTTAATCAGTTCCATATCGGTCTTTCCCATCCTAATCTTGTCGCCGATGGTGAGGAATATGCTTTCGCCGGGCATAAGCCGCTTTCCATTGACTGTGACTGGGTTGACAGCCTTCATTACCGTGAAGTTGAATTGGTTGTCACCATCATGCCCGTTGAAGACTTCAAGCCGTACGGAGCGTCTGCTTACGGTCACATCTCCTGATATAGGTATTTCCGGCTGGTTCTCCGAGTCTTCACGCCCGATGGTATAGTTGCCATTTTTTAGGGTATAGTCCGTCTTTATGTCTGGGAGGAAGCGCCTTTTTGTGAATACCCTCAGAGCTGTTGATATCTTTGGGGAGTCTTCGCTGTCGAACTGTTCAAACTCCTCCTCAAATGAATCATTGCCAATGCTTACCAATTCGGTCTGTGGGGTAGGGCGGTCAACAGATACGGAGATATTGCCTTTGCATTTTGGGCATGTGACCTTCAGTAGGTTGCGTCCACCTCCTTTAAGACATATATTGTATCCGCCGCAGTGCGGACATGGGAAGCGGTATATGTCATCAGGTGTCTCTTCGACAGGAATCCGCTTGGTCGGTGCTCCGGAGTTGTCGGCTGGAGCGAATGCATTGGCCGGTATCTGCATAGGGAACTGCTTCTTGCATTTCGGGCAACCTACCTTTACGATGCCAGGCTTGTCGGGGCGGTACATCTTGAAGGGGTGGCGGCATTCCGGGTTAGGGCATGTGACGTTCAATATCGGTCTGTCGGTTTCGGACATCGTTGTTGTTGGTTTTAGGATTGGGTCGTTATATGGCTTTTGTGATATGTGGGAATGTATCAGGCGAGGTCGATCATGTCGTCCATGTATGTGTCATCGGTCAGGGTATGGTCTATATCATCGTTCTGGGCCAGGTATTCGGTTGATGGGTTTAACTCCATTTCCACGTCATCTACTGTGAGCAATGGTGCTTGTCCTACGCTGTAACCATCAAGGGTTGCCATGTCATCGAATACACCGTCACCATCAACATCAACTATCATTCCCTCGAAACCGTTGTCCATCTGGAATGTGGCTGCAGTAAGCTCTTGTCCATCAACGGTGTATACGGTGGTGAGCTCGTTGAATTGGAATACTTCCATACCATCGATATCGGAAGGGTCTATTTCTTCTACTGCTAGGATCTCATCAACGACATCATCTGGATTCTCTTCTATTTCTGGAAGTTCGACAATCTCTTGTTCCTGCCCTGTTTGTGAAGTAGTTCCAGTTGTGCCGGTGGTATTTGTAGTCTCGGGTTCTGTTTCTGTTATCGGCGTAACTTCGATGTTATTTTCGGTAGCTTGTTCCTGTTCAGGATTCTGTGGGGGATTAGGCCGATGTGGGTGCTGCTGTGGTGTTGATTGTGTTTCGGTTTGTGTGGATTGCGACTCTACCGCTTCCTGCACATCGTCTTCATTGTGCTCTACTTTATCGGATGCGAAAGCCATGCTCCCACCTATTCCGGCAGCAGTCCCTACGGCAAAGCCTGCTCCAGCGGTTGCAGTCATGGTGGCCTTTGAGTTACCGGACTTTTTGCTGGCTAACGGATTGTTCTCTGGATTGATGTACATTGTGTCGTCGCTATTGGTATTCATAGTCTCGGATTGTTTATTGATTTGATGTGATGATTCTGATTGATTACATTGCAAAGATATGCCATCAGCAATGGGGTTTGCAAATTTTTAGGATATTAATGGACGAGTGGTATAAGGTTTTATGTTGAAACTTCGATTTTCAGTGACGAAACATGAGTACTATTCCTTCCAGTCGAAAATTACTTTGTCATGCATGCCTTTTGGGGCGATCAGTTGAGGGTGCTGCCCCTTTAGGGAGCGCCTGGTGACATCGGCATGGATATATTTAAATAATTCCAATACAGTTATTTCCTTGTTGTGGTCGTAGTCGCATTTGCCTCTCAAACCTTTCAGCAGGGCCTGTGTGAAAAAACCTTGTCCGACCCATGCAGCTTCCTTTGATGTCTCTGTGGGGCGGCATGATACGAAGTATGCATGCCCATCATGGTTCGACAGTGATGCGGTGCTCTGTACTGTAGTGCCGGAAGCAAGTGTTCCAGCGAAGCAGGCATCAATGAAACAGATGACATCTGAGGCCTTTGTGGTGTTGAGTATATTTGCGATTTCGGTATAATACAGCGGTTTGATGTCGCTTGTCAGCAGGTAGCCTTTGTTGCCGTGTCCGCTGAAGTAGAAGATTATGCGGTCGCCGTTTTGTGCACGGTTGCATATTGCGCGCAGTTTTTCAAGGATGTTGTCGTGATTGGCGTATGTGCTTGTCAGCAGGGTGATGTCCTTTGTCTGTTTTGACAGCAGCTGTTTGAAAGCTTTCGCATCCTTTGTGGTTTGGCTCAGGTTTGCGTCCTCGACTCCATAGTTCGATACTCCAGCGATTAGGGCAAATGTACGTGCGTTGACGGATAAAGTATCGGTAGTAACTAGTATTAAACAGATAATCAGTGTGTTGAAAAGTCTTTTCATAAAATATATGTAAATAATTTTTGTGTGTCGGTCTTACATTGCCCGGCATGCCGAGCATCTGAGGTTGGATACATCGTAATCAGACATAGGACGTCCGCAGTTGGGGCATACCACCAGCCGCTGGCGTCGCTGGCGTATCTTTTTGAGCTTTTGCGGATCTTTGAAGAACAGTTGTCCTACAATGAGGCCCGGTGCCATTATGGACAAGCGTATAGCGATCATTCCGACATCCGTACCACCAGGGATGAGGAAGCTCAATGCGAATCCGGCGAGCGGCGCCCATTTGGCAATCTTGGAGTGCTTGAGGTTCTTTGCCTCGCGCTCGTCCTCGGCGGCTTTAAGCTTTCCGTGCAGATGTTTCATGTAGCGGAACTCATATGCAAGCGAGTTCGGCTTTTCCGGATCATTGAGCACGCGGTGTGCCATGAATGTGAAACTGTTAGGTCCTGCAGGGCCTAGCCTTATTAGGTCGGTTGGCTGTATCTGGCATGTGCGAATCCGCTTGAAGTCCCCATCGGCATTTCTTACGTATACTCCGTTGCCTTCTTTTGGTGTCTTTAGGTCTTTAACAGTCCATTTGCCGTCATCGTTGATGGTTATCTGGGCATGTTCGCTGTGCACACGTGTGAGAGCTGCCTGTATTTCAAAAGGTTGTGTGCCATTACGTCCTATTATGAATTGTTGTGGCATGGAATCATTTATTCATTGATGCGAACGTGTCGCTGATTTTATTTTTATATACTTTTAGAAGTTCTTTGGGCACTGACAATGAATATGAGTTGTGTCCTCTGTCGCTCAATACTACCTTCTGCTTGCACATGCTTATGCTGCTTAGGTAGGCCTGGTTTATGATAAGGCTACGCCCGAGGCGTACGTACAGTCCTGGGCGGTTTTTAGGGTGTGCGGCCCGGAGCATATCTTCGACTTTGGAAAGCCCCATGGTGAGCATCATTGACTGGCCTCCTATATAAGTGAGGCGTGTATAGTTGCCGTTGGCTTGGAGAAATGCAATTTTTTCTATGTCTATTAGAAGCAGTTCATCGCGTGAGTTGAGACAGATATTAGGCATGTCGCTTAAGGTGATAATAAGGTTTATACATGAAGAAAGGTCTATTAACTATGTGTTTGCAAAAATAAGCAAAATTCCACTAAAAACCTAAAAACGTTGTGTAAACTTGTGCTTGGAATTTTATGTGTGTCGTTTTTATTGGAAGCCCTAGTAAAGGCAGACAGGCTGTCAAAATCAAAGTGGCAGCCTGTCTTGATTGTTATGGTTTGTCATGTGGACGGGGTCAGTATTCGTCCCAACTCCGGATTTCAATATCGTCAAGAGTCATTGATGTGAATGCATTTATAAATGCAGACGCAAGCCGTGCGTTTGTGAGGAGTGGAATATTTAGGTCAATGGCGGCACGGCGTATCTTGTACCCGTTTGAGAGTTCGGCGGATGAAAGGTTCTTGGGTATGTTCAGTACAAGGTCAACTTCTTTGTTATGCAGCAACTCAAGAGCCTGTGGCTGGCAGTCGGCCTGGCTCGGCCAATATACTCGTATTGCAGGTATGCCGTTGTCGTTAAGGAACTGGTGTGTGCCTGATGTGGCATATATCTTGAACCCATTATGGTGGAGGCGTTGTGCCGCATCAAGCATTGAGGCTTTCTGCCTGGCAGTTCCGGTGGATAGCAGTACGGCTTTGTGTGGCACTTTAAGTCCTACAGACAGCATAGATTTCATTATGGCTTCGGATGTGTCAGTGCCGATGCATCCGACTTCGCCTGTGGATGTCATGTCGACACCCAATACGGGGTCTGCTCCCTGCAGGCGTGAGAAGGAGAACTGTGAAGCCTTTATTCCGACATAGTCGAGGTCGAAAGCATTCTTGGCAGGCTTCTCGACTGGAATGCCGAGCATGATCTTGGTGGCAAGCTCTATGAAGTTTATCTTTAGGACCTTTGATACGAACGGGAAGCTCCGGGATGCGCGCAGGTTGCATTCTATCACCTTGATGTCGTTGTCCTTTGCCAGGAACTGTATATTGAACGGTCCGGATATATTCAGGGCCTTGGCGATTAAGGATGACACCTTCTTTATCCGCCTCAATGTCTCGACATACAGTTTCTGCGGAGGGAACTGTATGGTGGCGTCACCGGAATGTACGCCTGCAAATTCAATATGCTCGGAGATGGCGTATGCCTTTATCTCCCCGTCTTGTGCCACAGCGTCCATTTCTATCTCTTTGGCGTCCTGGATGAATTCGCTTACAACGACGGGATGCTGTTTGGATACGTTTGCGGCAAGGCGCAGAAATCGGTCGAGTTCCCCTTCGTTGGAACATACGTTCATTGCCGCCCCAGAGAGCACGTAGCTTGGGCGTACAAGTACAGGAAACCCTACTTCTCCTATGAAAGAGTGGATGTCTTCAAAGCTTGTAAGCTCCCGCCACCGCGGCTGGTCTATTCCCATATGGTCAAGCATGGCTGAAAATTTATGGCGGTCTTCTGCATTGTCTATGCTTTGGGCAGATGTGCCGAGTATGTTTACGCCTTGGCGATACAGTGGCATCGCCAGATTGTTGGGAATCTGCCCGCCTACGGATACGATTACTCCGTGTGGTGATTCCAGATCGAGGATGTCAAGGACACGTTCAAATGTAAGCTCATCGAAATAGAGCCTGTCGCACATGTCGTAGTCGGTAGATACTGTTTCCGGGTTGTAGTTTATCATTACAGAGCGCCATCCTTGCTTCTTGACTGTTATAAGGGCGTTTACAGAACACCAGTCAAATTCCACTGAGCTTCCTATGCGGTATGCTCCTGATCCTAGAACCACTATCGAACGGCGGTCGTGGGTATAATTGATGTCGTTCTGGCTTCCGTTGTAGGTGAGGTAGAGGTAGTTGGTGCGTGCAGGGTATTCTGCTGCAAGGGTGTCGATCTGTTTGACTACAGGAACGATACCTGATGAAAGCCGGCGCTGTCGTACGGCAAGGACCATTGACTCCCCATCGTGCATCGAATGCTTGAATATAGATCTTCCTATCTGGAAATCGCTGAATCCTTGATATTTGGCTAGTTTTAGCAGTTCGTCAGGAAGCTCGCCCAGAGTGTTGTGGCGTTCAAGCTCCAACGATGTCGCGATGATGTTGTGTAGCTTATACAGAAACCATTTATCTATCTTGGTGAGGTCGTGTATCTGTTCTACGGTATACCCTTCGTACATCGCCTTTGCTATTACAAATATACGTTTGTCGGTCGGTTCTGACAGGGCTTTGTCAATGTTGGGGATTGATATTTCATGGTTTGCAACAAAACCGTGCATACCTTGTCCGATCATTCGTAGTCCTTTTTGGATGGCTTCTTCAAATGTACGTCCGATGGCCATTACTTCACCTACAGACTTCATTGAAGAGCCTATTTCACGGCGGACGCCATGGAATTTGCCTAGGTCCCATCGAGGTATCTTGCAGACGATATAGTCGAGTGCCGGTTCAAAGAATGCGGTAGTATCCTTTGTCACGGAATTCTTGAGCTCAAATAGTCCGTAACCTAGTCCCAATTTTGCAGCCACGAATGCGAGCGGATAGCCAGTGGCTTTTGAGGCTAGTGCAGACGAACGGCTTAGGCGAGCGTTGACTTCGATTACCCGGTAGTCCATCGAAGATGGGTCGTAGGCATATTGTACATTGCATTCGCCTACTATGCCGATGTGGCGGATGATCTTGATTGCCAATTGGCGCAGGTAGTGGTAGTCATCGTTGGATAGTGTCTGGGATGGGGCTACGACTATGCTTTCTCCTGTGTGTATGCCGAGAGGGTCGAAGTTTTCCATGTTGCATACTGTGATGCAGTTGTCATAGGAGTCGCGTACCACCTCATACTCCACTTCTTTCCATCCTTTCAGAGACTTTTCAACAAGTACTTGTGGTGAGAAAGACAGGGCTTTCTCTGTAAGAGCAGTGAGCTCTTCATCATTGTCGCAAAAACCGCTTCCCAGGCCGCCAAGGGCATATGCCGCGCGTACAATGACGGGGTATCCAAGCCTATTTGCCACTTGGAGCGCTTCACTGGTAGTTGATGCAGCATCGCTTTTGATGGTTTTGACATCGATTTCATCAAGTTTCTTTACAAACAACTCACGGTCTTCGGTATCCATTATAGCCTGTACTGGTGTGCCAAGTACCTTGGCTCCATATTTTTCAAGTATACCGCTCTGGTATAGGGATACTCCGCAATTGAGGGCGGTTTGGCCTCCGAATGCCAGGAGTATTCCATCAGGCCGTTCCTTCTCAATGACTTTTTCAACGAAAAACGGGGTAACCGGAAGGAAATATATCTTGTCGGCAAAGCCG
>Ga0073908_1004526_pt1 | contig 12420 bp, 16 predicted proteins | sample MucameincwithD2O_FD_65484 | JGI IMG/M metagenome (GOLD analysis project Ga0073908, IMG submission 65484) | Mouse cecum microbial communities from Vienna, Austria - Mucus amended microcosms incubated with D2O | ecosystem: Host-associated > Mammals > Digestive system > Large intestine > Cecum...
GGGCTTTCTAATATGGATTTTGTCACCCACAAGCCGCAAAGGAACACTTTTCACCTGCAATCCACCGGGGATACAGAATGATACGGCCTATGGGGAGCGTTATCAAATCGTTATCAAAAGCGAGGGACAAAACTGCTTATCCATTGTGCCGCAACGGGTTCAGAGTTTCAAAAACTCATTCCCACTCGCTCCTGTCAGGTTTGTTCTAAACAGTTTTGCTTATGGGATTTGGCTCTGATTATTTACGTTGTTTCCATTATCCACATGGTCTGGGCTATCTGATTTTTTGTTGCCATAGTGTTGCCGTAATCTATTGGTTTGCCTCTACAGTAGGAAGACCGACTTTTAATATTTCTCCTGTAATTTCATGAATATGTATCAATTCCTCATTCACAGTTACAAAAGAATATTTGGCAGTCTGTCCCAATTCGCCCAATAGATTTATTGTTTCAGCTATAACCATTCCGAATTCATGTATATGAGGGCCATAAGGGGTATCACAATCAATTAAGAGGATACTTCCCATTTCGCTTCCAGTATAATCAAAAGGTAAATCTTGTGCAAACACCTTGTAGAATTTGCATATTGTATTAGTTGTAGCCTTTTCTATGTTGATAATATTTTCTTCATTTAAAACAAACAAATCGACTCCACATATTGCCCTATAGAATAGGCGGCACGACAACTCTAAAGACTTCTTTAATGCAAACATTAATATAGAAAATGCAAACATTATATCGGTAATGTTGTTTAATTTAGAAACCAGTCTCAGCGAAAACTCCTTTAAGTCTTTTGTTTCATTTTCGTCAAGGCTTTGGTTAACTTCTTTCTCTACGGTTCCAACTAATACTCTCATAGATGAAATATCTATTTTTTCAAATAATTTTGTAAAATTTGAAGCAAGCAACATTTTGTATACATCACCACTTTTAAATGCAATAACTGCAGGTAGCAGCTCCTCATCAGAAACAATTGGTTCAATCATTTCTGAAACATTCACCTCTCGATAAAGAAAATATGGGTTCATGGATTCTGCTACAACATGAGCTTTTTCTTCAATGTCAGATAAGCATAATTCAACAAATCTAGTTAGCGTTCTATGACCTCTCTCAATTAATAGTCGTTCTTCACTTGACAAGTGATTCACTGACAAGATTTTCGGAAGATCAATTTCACCTATACTATCATCAAGAAATAAGTATCCGTGAAACTCGGTATTGCTATGCTGTGCTACATACGAAAAATCGCCATGAGCATTTTTCTTTATTGTGCCGGTTTCTTTTGATTCAACACTCACTGACAAATTGTAAATCACTGATTTAACTTTTTGCGCAGTCTCATTTTTCTGTAGCTTTTTACAAAGTCTAAACACTTCTTGCCTAAAGCTAGTCGCCCCATTTTTTTCGCCGTCCAAAACAATAACTCCTTTTTATATTGAAGTAGAAGATGTTATTCTCTGCTTTTCGTGCTGCTCCCGAATCTTTCGTTCGACTATTTCTTGAACCTGGTGTTCTCCCACCAACTTTATTGTATTAGTTTCCACATATTTACTAGAGGTGTATTGTACTTGGTCATCAACGATTTTATTAAGCACAATATTCGGGATCATTCGTCTTGCATAGTATAAAAATTTCTCCAATAGTAGCTTTTCACCAGTTGTGTCTTTAAGCACAAAGGGGCTCCAACGCTCTGGATAATAGCGACATAACGAGGCTAATACAAAAAGAGAAACATACATATTTATCACTGTAGGAACTGTTACAAGACGATTGTTTTTATTGTGTCCTGCTCTCAAATATGGTTGTCCCGAAAAGGAAAGTTCACTAATATTTTTCCCAGTTAGTTTGTGCCGAAGAATAAAATATTTTTTCCCAGTATCATGGTCTTGTGCCTCTGTTAAGCGCAAATAAGATTTATCGAAACCATCAACATTACTTAAAAGGGCAATTAAACGTCCTTTTGTTTCCTCAGAAAAATAAATTTTTTCAAGTTTGCCGTCTGGAGTATTAAAGGCATCAAGCGTAGCAATGCAACTTGCCTTTTCCGCATAGCATTGAATAAAATCAGAACTAATTTCCGCAATAGAGTCCAAAAATTCCTCTAATTTCCAATCACCAAACCCAGTTAAGTCCATATTAAATCCCATAGCCCTTGCCGCCACATGTACTCCCCCATCAACTGGGCTGAGAAACCTGACCTCTGTATCTGCAATAAAACCCATTTCATCGGGAATAATAATATTCATCCCGTGATTTTTTATCTTATTTATGCTTCCACTTTTCAAATTTGCCATTCCATAAAGAAGATTTGTTGAGCCATAGTACAAAAGCAAAGGTGCAATTTGAAGACTAGCATCTTTGGCGGACTCATAATAAGCGTTTGCCTGCAAAAATGAACCTACAATACAATTTACTGTTTTCTCATCAGTGGATATGTTATGTCTGTCCAGATAGCGTCTTATATTCGCTTCGTATGTAAATTGAAGCAGTTCCCGCCAAAGATCATTTTCTGGGTTTTCAGAAAAAATAGTAGAAATATTTATCATATCCTTTCACAAGTCACAAGATAAAACAATATCAGTTTCTTGGACCCAAGAACTTATCTCCATTTAAGTGAATCATATGATCTGGCATATCAGCGATCCACGCTTCTGTTTCCCACGCTAAAGATTCTGAAAACCGCTTAAACGTTTTAAAATCCAGGAAGGCAGTCACATATATTTTTCCAGCAGCAACATCTGCGGTCATTTCCTCGATTTCCTTAATACGCTTTGGCTCCATAGGCCCAACAGATGTTACAGCTTCAATAAAATATAGCCAGTTCTTTTCTGCTGAGTAAAGTACAACGTCTGGCATCTTATCATGCAGGGTAATCGAGAATCCCAGTTCACGTAGTTTGCCCTCATTTTTTACCAGGTCTTTCTCAGTCGTATCTCCGACATAAAGGCACTCTGGATTAGGTGCAAAACGGGGTGCAAATTCTTCAATAATGGCCTTTTGAAGTTCATTGTGCTTACCCGGAGAAAAAGTGAACTCTGAACCGTTAATCTTCACGGGCATTTTTCTCACCGTTCGTTTAGAAGCATAGAGTGAGATAAGTGTTTCGTGGTTGTTTAGGAAGGTCTCTAAATTCTCGTCCCACGTTCCGCTACCGTAACTCTGGATAATTTTTACCATTTCACCGGTCAGGCGATACCGATAGTTGGGGCTGTTTGTTGCCTTTCCGTTATCCTCAATAAAGGCAGCGTTTCTAAAATGGTGCATAGCTTGTTTGCGAATAGTTTCTCGGCTATTTTCTGCATATGTAATGCCATAGTTATCGCTTGCAAATGCGATCACATCGTGTATACGAATCCAGTTGCTTGTTGCATTGACCCAGCACTGATCCTCTTTAAGTCCAGCCATTGCCAGCAAAACACAGCAACACATCACATTCTGCTGCTTAGCAGGAACCTGTAATGCATCTAAAATGTCTCTCGCCTCATCCAGTTTGCTCATATATAGCTCCTTAGAATATTGTCACATGATTTTACAGACATATCCTTAACTCTAATCAATTCTTTACCCATTGTTTCAATGATACTCATAGGAGGAACCGGCATAGAGTTTATCTCTGTCGAGTTTACTTGAGTGGAACCATTCAGAATCCGATAATAGCAATCATATAAAGTGGAATTGAATAACACATAAAGCCCATAAACGATACATTCCGAAAGTTCCTGCAACCCACATATAAAATTGATTTTGTTCTGTGTGCTTATTCTTGTATAAGCGGGATTCTTCTTGGCTAAATAGATACCACATTGTAACCGCCGATGCTCTTCCTTGGCTGTAAAGCGTTTGACAAACAAATAATTAGTATTTTGTTGGAGTAGCCCAGGTTGATTAGTAACTAAATACTCATGCTCTTTTCCAGACGGGAAAATAACCTTACCATCTTGAATATGCTGTGCAAAGAAAAGAGGAACCGCACCGCTTTCTGCTGTATCTCGCAGTGCCTCACGGTTTCTAAAATCAACGGTCAATCCTGTTTTCATTTTTAGGCCAATACTGGGTAAGGTGTTGCTCCATTGGTTAAGTTGATTTAATGCGTCAATTTCTTGCTTGTTTGTCACCAGGTACACATAGGAATCTTTACCAGACACTACCGTTTCATAAAGAGCATCAAATTCAGTTTTATTACGGAAATCACCACTAGCTTGGGTAGTTGTAATACGAATTCTTTGAGGTTTTATACAAGTCTTCCTAACTTTTATGATAATAGTTTCCTGTAAAACGTTTTCTTGTTCAAACACCTTATCTCGGCTAACAAATAAATGAATATGCTCTAATACGCCTGTCTGTAAAAATTCTTGACGAAATTTTTTAAAGTACGCTCCAGAAGTCCAAGAACGTGGAATGATATACACCAGTTCACCACGCTCTCTTGTGTTAAAGAGGCTCATTCCAGCAAACAGGAAGTAGAGATTAGGCGCACCATAACAGATGTCTGCCATTGATTTGGCCTCTGGAGCATCTTTGGAAACTTTCATATAGGGAGGATTGCCAATCACCATATCAAATTTATCTGGTGCTGGATTCGCCCCAATCATGTGGTTATATTCGAGTGCTTGACTTAAAATATAGTTTTCAGAAATGATTTTATATTTGATAGAGACAACAGATTGCCGGCAAATCCATTCCAGATTACTCTTTAGAAGTTGAATGATTTTTTCATCGGTTTCATAACAAGTGAGATGAATTTTTTGTAATACCGGTACCGATTGAAGTCGCTCAATCAACGCAGCGGAGAGAATCCCAGAGCCAGCACCTGGATCAAGAATTGCAATTTCAGTCTTATCAGCAGGCACATTAAATAGACCCGCCATAAACTGAGCAGTTTCCTTGCTGGTAAAGAACTGTCCATATGATTTCCGCTGCTTTTTAGGTATATGTTCCATATATTGGGCAGTTGAATTAATTACATAATCAAGAATTTTCCCCATGCCTAAACTCCATTACATCACCAACATCACAGTCCAGCACAGTACAGATTTTGCACAGGCTTTCCATTGAGATAAATTCGCTTTTCCCCATCTTTGCCAGAACATTGAAACTGATCCCTGCGGCCTCTTTCAGTTCGGTCCGGTTCATCTTCTTGTCAATCAATAATTTCCATAGCTTATCATAGCTGACTGGCATGGTGATTCTCCGTTCAAAGCGTTTTCCACAGTATACCACATCTTACCGTCTATATCAAGATAATCTCACAAAAATATGAGTGTTTGCGTTATAGCCAGATTTCCCTTACGTCACGTTCCATTTTGTGCGCGTATTTGATAGTTGCTGCTGTCCCACCACTTTTCCGGCCATCATGCACCGCAATTACCAGAGCTGAACAATCTATCATGTAACGGTTACGCACCATGTAGCAACCTTTGGAATACCGGTCTGTATGCACTTTGACAGTGTCACACACTTTTACTAGATGTTGAAACGCCCTATCTGGCGTATCCATTCGGCCTGGGTACGGAATTGCCGCTTCTAGCGTAATAGGATACTCGCTTTTTAGGTCAGCAACAATCCCAGCAAAAATCATGTCTACGCCAGCCGCAAAGCCACTAATAAAATGCGTGTACCCACTTTGAATTGCCTGTAAAAGTTCTTGACGCAGTTGCATCTGCACATATTGTATCTTATCAGCTGGAATATCACGATGTCCTGTTACACAGCAAGTATGCTTTTTGTCCATGTTCCTACCTCCAAAAATCCAGAGTTATAATAACTCTATATCAACTCTGTTTTTGGATTGTACCACATAATAGGTCTAAAATAAAGTTATAATAGCTTTATTGGAGGCCACCGATGAACAAAGACAACGAAAAACACTTCGGACTCAGAGTGGATGGCGATATTCTGGCTAAATTCCGCTATGTCTGCGGTTATGTGGGGCGCTCTGCCAACAGCCAGATTATCCAGCTGATGCTAAAATTTATTTCGGACTATGAAAAAGAGCATGGAAAGATTGATTTGAACGAAATCTCAAAATGAGTAGAAACGCCGGTAGCGGAAGGCTTGCCGCCTACCACTACCGGCATTTTATTATTTCCCTGCCTGTCTCCCTCGTTTTTTTGCCCAAGCGCTGGCCTTGCTGCGCCGTTCCTCGCTATACGGGGCAGTTAGCCGGAAACTCAGCCGCCCTTTCTCGATCTCAAACGTCAGACCACCATGCCCGTCATCATCCGTTTGCCTGCACAGACCGGGGTACTGCTGGGCGTATGCCCCCAACCGCTTTTTCAAGTCTGTGTTGTGGGTCTGCACCTCAATGATACTGCTCTGCTCATCAAAAAAGATGCCTGTTGTCTTTTGCCGCTTTGTAAGCCCTGTTCGCATAAAACCTCCTGATTTTTGAAATATTTCTCCACTTCTTGAGCCGAAAAAGAACGATGATTTTTTGATGGAGAACGCCCCAACGAGGTTCCATTCATTTGAAACGCTCCCATTCGATTTTCTCAAACTTTCCCAACTCTTGACTGATTACCGCTCAACGGTACTCTCCCGCTGCCGCTGCACCTTGGGTGGCTGGGCTTGTTCCGTATGGAGAACATTGGAAATAAACGAAATCACTCGCTCAGGTGCTTTCCTGACAGCAGCGAGGAAGTCCTTTGCCTGTTCCTTCAATTCCTCATACCGCCGTTTCCATATCTGAGCATCCCGCCGGGCGGATTTCAGATCACGCTGCAAGTCTTTGATGGTGGTATTTGCAGCTACCCCCTTTTTGGCAAGCTGTTTCAAGTCCCCTGCTTCCTGCTGGGAAAACTCCACCTTGCCCATCAATGTCTTACGGCCCATATTGTCGATCTCTGCAAAGGTTGCCGCTGTTCCTTTTTGGACTTCGATTTTCTGCTCGATCTTCTGGAGAGCCTTCTCTTTTTTCTCAACCTGGAACTCCAAAACCGCCAGACGCTCCTGTTCACGTTCTGCCTTAAACTGTGTGACCGTTAGATGTTCCTCGGAGCTGCCGCGCTCGCCCCGTTCCACGTCGGTATAACCAGCGGCCCGCATAGCATTGAAGAAATCATCCTGGAGGACACTGTACGACTTCCGTAAAACCGGCTTACCATTCTTCTGGAGAATTGGCTTTCCTTGCTCATCCACTGCCGGGAGGGACTTCCACTTTTTACTACTACTTACCTGGGTGATTGTCTCCTTGACGGTGCCAACCAGAGATTTGTCCTTGCACCGCTTCGACCACAGCACCTGCTTCTCCACCACAGGGATATAGACCACATGGAGATGGTAGTGGTACACATCTCGGCCCAGCGCCTCCGACATAGCCCGGTTTCGCTCATCAGCGTGCATGACCGCTGACAAGATAAACTGTTCCCCACCCACAATTTCTATTGCACTTTTGTATGCATCGGTGTAGAATTGCCTTGCGAAGTCGTAGCCGCCGTGGTTATCAAAATAGGCTGAGTTCACATCAAAAATCAGCTCTCCATACAAACAGGCATCAGCTTTCAGTCCTCTGGTTGAGATTACCTTGTCTACCTCCATCTGGGCAAACATCTCCGCATAGTTGCCAGTTGGTTTTTTGAAGTGGATATTTAAACCGGCCCTCTCAGGCACAATATCAGGGTTGGTATAGGAATCCTTTTCCCGTTCGTTGTGCCGCTGTGCATTGCCAATTTGTGTTCTGGTCAAATTTGCGTTTCTGACGCTGGTACGGTCAATCCCGTCGTTTCTTGCCATTGTACTCCTTTCCAAAATTTGCGGTTTGGGTTCCCTCCGAGGGCCGGGAGACACTTCCTGCGGGAAGTGTAATAACCCACTATGACACTTTCATCCCTGCGGGCTGCAAAGTGCCGTGGGCTCTCCGAGGGGGTGTGGGGGCTTTGCCCCCAGCAACTGCGGTTGCCTCCCCCCAGCAGGGCCGCCCTTTGAAAAGGGTACCCTGCACCCCGCCTAAACTTTGTTGTAGTGCTATGGCGACGATGCTCTCATCACCATAGCACCACAATCACAGCGGCAGCTTACCGCGCAAGCTCAACAATGTTTCTAACATTGTTGTACTGCATGACCTCTTTCTCTTTCCGGCCATCCGTATACCAGATAATCTTCTCCGGCTTGATGATACCTTTGTATATATGGCGTTGTGGCCACCGAAAGGTTGCAGCCCTATCGTAAAACCATCTTGCGACATCAAGGCTGGTGGTCCATGAGATTCGGTATGCCGCTTTGTCCAGAGGTTCCGCCCCAGCGCGGTATATTTCAATCTCTGGTAATCCGATCATTTCAGCGGGGATACGTTCTTCGATTTGGGCGTATTTCCTCGCCTGCCGGACATATTTTCTGACGATTGGCATACGATCTCCATTGTGCGTATAGCAGCTTGTAGGTATGCTATACTTGTATTGATCGGGCAGGCGGCGGTAAACCAGTTCCAGTCCTTCTGCCATAATGTCGGGATTCAGTTTAATCAAGCTGGCAACCTTTTCCCAATCTTCGTATTCTACAGCCTCAAAGTATTCCTCTGCCACCAAGTTAAAACGTTCTTCCTCGGTCAGAAGAATTTTATATTCTACCATTTTGCATCTCCTTTATTTAATTCTTCGACATGATTGTACCATCACCCTTTGTTGATAACTGTCGATTATGCGGCTCCGTGACGGTTGTGACGATGGTGACGGTCTTTTGACCGCCACTCCAACCATCGTCACGACCGTCACCATCGTCACGTTTGGGATGAAACCAGCGCCAGGGTGATCTTTCGGCCCAAGTGGTTTCGGCTATTCTCGTACTGGATGCTATGCTCAGTCAGCAACCGTCCGGCATTCACATTCAGACGCATAGTAAGCGTGTTAGGCTTCAAATCCACGCCCAGGGCGGTCACCAACTCAGTGGCGGTCCCACTCCATGACATATCTCTCGCCACCAATGCCGCTACTGCTTCAAGTACCGGGTCTGGTGGTGGTTTCCACAACTCCGTTTCTGTCCGCTCTAACTGCCATGTCAGCCGCTCCATATCCCTGGTAAGATAGAGCCGCTGATCCTGTTGGTCACGCCCGGAGACTTCCAGAATGGCGGTGCTGTCCGTTCGCTTCTCCTTTTGGAGCATAAACGCCCCATCAGCCGCACCCAGCAGGCCATTGGTGCCGGAGATCATATCAAACTTATCATCGGCCTGCTGCTTTCTGGTGTGATGTACCAGCAGGAGACAAATTTTCTGATTATCCGCAAACCGTTTCAGCCGCCCCACGATCTCATAATCATTGGCATAGCTGAACTTCTCCCCGCCAGTCTCCCGGACTTTCTGAAGGGTGTCAATGATAATCAGCTTTGTGTCGGGATGTTCCCGCACAAACTTTTGAAGCTGTTCATCCAGACCGGATCCAAGCTGTTTGGCGCAGATTGCAAAGTGCAGATGTTCCGTACTGTCCGTCCCGAACATTCGATATAACCGCTCTTGCAGCCGCCGGTAGTCATCTTCCAATGCCAGATAGAGAACAGTTCCTTTATGTACTGTGTAGCCCCACAGGGGGACGCCGGTGCTGACATGGTAGGCAAGCTGTGCCATGAAGAACGACTTTCCCACCTTCGGTGCTCCTACAAAGAGGTAAGTGCCGGAGTAGAGTAGGCTGTCGATCATAGGCGGACGGCTCTGATACACGTTCTCATACAGCTCGCTCATGGATACGGTATGTAGATACGCTGGGTCGCTCATGCGCTGCATCAGCCGCAGCTTTTCTTCTAAAGTTTGTTCCGGGGGATTGTTTTCGGTTAAATCTTCTGCTATACTCAGACCAGTGGTTTTCTGAACCGGCTGTTCCCCGCCTGCGCCAACAGGCGGAATCGGAACAGCCGCTTTCGTTTTCAGATCATCCAATCTATCAATCCTCCTTCATGCCATCCATGATGACGGCGATCATGTTGATGGTATCCAGCAGTTCGTCACTGATATTAGCTCCAGCCTCAATGCGACGCAGATCGTCCAAAACGGCGGCGAGCTGATCGCGCAGGGCCTTATACACTCTGGGATTGCCCTGCACCACCACATCCCGGTTTAGCAGCCGCCGGATGATGTAGTCTTGTTTGGTGAGGCCGGTGAGCTGGACGGCGGTTTCGATCTGCGCGTCCTCCTCCGGTGATACCCGGAATGCTACGGTTTTGTTCCGCCAGCGGTTGTGGCTGTCCAAATTCTTTGCTGACATAATCAAACACCCCTTTCCATGTTCAATTTATCCGCCATTTCCGCCTGTTTAGACGGAAACAAGTGCGCATAGTTGTAAGTGATGTCGATGCTTTCATGGCCTACCCGGTCTGCGATTGCCGTTGCGGAGAAACCCATATCAATGAGAAGGGAAACCGCGCTGTGCCCTTATGGCATAATAAGGACAAATCGGAAAACCCTTGCGTTGCAACGGGTTGGCTGGTTTGTCCTTATTCTTTTTCCACTAAAAACGGCCCTGAAATGGGGTCTGCGGGAGGGGGTGAAAAACTAGGGCTGCACTTAAAGGACAAATTTTTTTAGACCATAAAGGAGGGCAAAATGGGAGCCTGGGGCATCACTGTAAGGCAAAGTGACGATGGCTTAGACCTGCTGGACACTATCGTAATGGAACAACTGAGAAAAGTGAATTTTGCTGTTTTTAATGTGTCGGAGGCCATTACGCTTTTGAACCAAACCATTCAAGAGGAAATCGAACAGTACAAGCAAAAGCCGCCGTCAAAAACTACGGATTTCTATATTAGCAATTCACTTATGCACAACTTTACCAATGCGGCAATCCTGGTCGCAGAGTGCCTTTACGACTACTATCAGACCGGGGAATTGATCGTTTATGATTATGTCGGTGAACTCTACGATCCAATTGAGTACCATATCAAAAACCTTGTTGTCACAGGAAATGATTTGTTGCCCCTTCTGGCAGAGCTGGAAAGCGTTCAGTCTCCAGAACATTGGAAGTATCAGGGATGGGCCAGCGAGGAAATTCTTCGACAGTGGTTAAAGCATATCCAGTCCGTTCAGCAGACCTTAAAAGAACACGCTTAGAAATGGAGGCACCGGCATGGCTAATTTACAAGAGGCATTCGCCGAAGCCGTCAAGCTGAACCGCCAAATTACGCAATTTCTCAAGTTCTCCACCTATACGGACTATGATGATCTGAGCGGCCTTGATGGTATTGACCGCACCGATGGGGAGCAGCTTCTTCTCTGGGAGGAGCTGCGGCTCATCACCGACAAGCTGGCGGATGCACAGGAGCGCATTGCCTATTTGACCCGGCCCATCGTGGAAACCTGCCGTTTGCGCAAGGGCACCTCTGGGAAGTATCGGACGGCACAGGGCGTTTTTTACAACTGCGGCAGCAGCATTGAGGCCCTGGTGACGGATGAATACCACGATGTTCCCTACTGGACCCGGACCGTTGTGGAGCACAACGGCGAGGATTATTACCTTATTGGATACAAGGGCCTTTCCATGAACGGCCTTACCGTCCGCATAAGGGCCCAATAAACTCACCCCACTATCAAAGCCCCCCTGCAACTGACTAAAAATCAGTTGCAGGGGGGCTTTTTTGCGTTCCTGGACAAATCAACAATGCGGCAGGAGCATCAGCGCCCCGGTGACTAACACAGTCGCCGGGGCGCTTTTTTTGTTTCGCCACAAAAAAGAAGGAGGCAATCACCATGCCGTCAAATCTGAACCTGGACTACTACTACGGCACCGAAGCCGAACAGTACAGCTTTTACCGCGTCCCCAAGACCCTGCTCACCGATTCCCGCTACAAGGGCGTTTCCATCGAGGCCAAGGTGCTCTACGGCCTCCTGCTGGACCGTATGAGCCTGTCCGTCCGCAACGGGTGGATGGACAAGGACCGCCGCGTCTATATCTACTTCACCCAGGAGGACGCCATGGCGCTGATGAACTGCGGCAAGGACAAGGCCACCCGGCTGTTCCGGGAGCTGGACCAGGGCGGCATCGGCCTGATTGAGCGCAAGAAGCAGGGCCAGGGCCGACCCACCCGGATCTACGTCAAGAACTTCACCCTGCCCCCGGAACTCGACCAGCCCCAACAGTCACAGACGCAGCCCGAGGGCCCCCAGACTGCGGAAAGCCAGCAGTCCAGACCGCTGGACAGTGCCGCCGTCAAGACTGCGCCCTTTGAGCAGTCTGCACCGCTGGAAATAAGCGGTCAAGACTGCGGTTTTCCCGCCCCTAATAAGACTGATAAGAACAAAACTGATTCCAACGATACTGAATCATCCATCCCTCCCCCTGCCCCCTCTCGCACCTCACCGTCCGCTGGCGCTCATCGCCAGTGTAGAGAGACAGGATATTTGAGAAACACGGGATAAACCGGGACAGGGCGGGAAAGCATAAGAAAACCCGCTATTTCAGCGGGAAACGAGGCATTTTTACCCGGGATGGGCCCGCGAGCG
>Ga0073908_1004548_pt1 | contig 12372 bp, 8 predicted proteins | sample MucameincwithD2O_FD_65484 | JGI IMG/M metagenome (GOLD analysis project Ga0073908, IMG submission 65484) | Mouse cecum microbial communities from Vienna, Austria - Mucus amended microcosms incubated with D2O | ecosystem: Host-associated > Mammals > Digestive system > Large intestine > Cecum...
GTTATCGACCACATCAAGGACGTGTACGGCGAAGACCACGTGTCCCAAGTAATCACCTTCGGCACGCTGCAGGCGAAAAACGCCGTGCGCGACTCGGCCCGCGTGCTGGATTACCCCTACAGCGTGGGCGACCGCATCTGCAAGATGATCGGCGACGAGCTGGGCATCACCATCGACAAAGCCCTTGCCACCAACCCCGACCTGAAGAAGGCCTACGACACTGAAGAGGACGTAAAGAAGATCGTTGACGCGGCTCGCTCCATCGAGGGCCATGTGCGCGGCGAGGGGGTGCATGCTTGCGCCACCATCATCTGCCGCGATCCGATGAGCGACCACGTGCCCATGAAGCGCGACACCAAGGGCGGCGGCATTATCACCCAGTACGACGGTCACTACACTCCTGATTTGGGCCTTTTGAAGATGGACTTCTTGGGGCTGCGCACTTTGGACGTGCTGTCTTTTGCTTGCCGCAACATCGAGCAACGCACGGGTCAGAAGATCGTGCCGGAAGAGCTGCCCATCGAGGACGATGCGGCCTTCAAGCTGATGCAGTCCGGCAACATGGATGGCTTGTTCCAGGTAGAGGGAGCCCTGTACGTAAGCTTGTTCAAGCGACTGCCCCCGCAGCGCTTCTCCGACATCGTGGCCTCCATTGCCCTGAACCGCCCCGGCCCATTGGAGTCGGGTATGGTGGAAGACTACATCAAGGCGGCGAAAAACCCCGGGGCAGTGCACTACTACGACGACCGTCTGCGCCCCATTTTGGAAGAAACCTACGGCACCATGGTCTACCAAGAGCAGATCATGCAAATATCCATGCACATGAGTGGATTTTCCGCTGGCAAATCCGACAAGCTGCGCAAAGCGATGGGCAAGAAAAAGCTGGACATTATGCGCCAGCTGCAAGCCGACTGGGATAGCGGTGCGGTGGAAAACGGCTTTTCGCTGCAGGTGGCCCAGCAGATTTGGCAGGACGCCGAAAAGTTCGCGAAGTACGCCTTCAACAAGTCGCACTCGGCCGCCTATGCCATTCTGGTTATGCGCACCGCTTACCTGAAGGCCCATTACCCCAACGAGTTCATGGCTGCGGTGCTTACCAGCTACATGGGCAACACCGATCGCCTCATCCGCTACATCGCCAGCTGCAACCACAACGGCACGCCGGTACTGCCGCCCGACATCAACTCTTCCAACGCCGAGTTCACCCCGGTGGACGAGGGCATCCGCTTCGGGCTGGTGGGCGTGCGCGGCGTGGGTCGCAACGTGGCCGATGCCATCATCGAGGAGCGGGAGGCCAATGGCCCCTACACCTCGCTGCACGATTTCGTGGACCGCTTGGACGCTCGCTGCTACAACCGCAAAACGCTGGAAGCCCTCATCAAGGGCGGCGCCTTCGATTCCACCGGCTACACCCGTCGCCAGCTGATGTACTTCGTGGACGACACCAGCCTTTTGGAGGATGCCGCAAAGCGCCAGAAGGACAAGGATGTGGGGCAGGGGTCCATCTTCGACATCTTTGCCGAAGAGCCGGATTCCGACTACGCCCAGGAGGTGCCGGCGCCCGATGGGGTGGAATGGGACAAGGGCACCCTGTTGCGGTTTGAGAAAGAGATCATGAAAATCTACGTGTCCGACCATCCGCTGCGCCCCTACGAGGGCACCATTGCCCGCATGACCAAGTACGCGCTGGGGGATTTGGCAGAGCGCACCAAGGAAATCAAGTCCGCCACCTTTGTGGGCATGGTTTCCAACGTGGTGGTGAAGCTGACCAAACGGGGCACCAAGATGGCCACCTTCAGCTTGGAGGACACCACCGGTGCGGTGGACGCCATCACCTTCAAGTACGAGGATTTCCCGGAGGCCATCCAGGAAGACGCCATCATCAAGGTGAAGGCGAAGTTTGAGGTGAACGACCGCGGTGCCCAGCTTATGGTGTTCGAGGCGGAGCCGCTGCAGTTGAGCGAGGAGGACGCACGGCCCTCCCATCTCGAGTTGTCGCTGGGGGCCTGGGCCTTCGATCAGGCGAAAGCGGCGCGGCTGAACCGCATTTTGGGGTCGTATCCGGGCCATGATGGCGTGGTGCTGATGGTGCACCATCGCGACGGCCGCAAGTTCCGGGCAGAGCTGCCGGTGTCGGTGGACTCCCGCTCGGTGCTGATGCGTTCGGAAATCCAATCGCTGTTCGGTCAGGAGATACGAATGGCGTAGGATGTTGCGTTGTCCTGCCGGAGCATCGAGAGCGAATGAGCTCTTGGATGGTTTTCGTAGGGAAGAGGCTCTGCCTCTTCCTGGGGCGGCAAGGGGGCTCGGGATAGAGGCAGAGATAGAATCTCTGCCCTACGAATGTGCGGGGCACACCCAGGCCTGTGAGGAATCGGGGAATCAAGGTTGGCCACTTATTCGATAACGTTGGGCTATGACGGGGCGCCGTTTTGTGGGTTCGCGCGGCAGCCGGGGCAGTTGACGGTTCAGGGGGAGCTGGAGCGGGCTTTGGAGCTGCTGTTCCGCCATCCGGTGGATACGGTGTGCGCCGGCCGCACCGACGCCGGCGTGCATGCCCGTGCCCAGGTGGTGTCGTTTGAACTGCAACCGGAAGAACTGCGCGACCGCACGCCGGAAAGCCTGGTGCGCTCCCTGAACGCCCTCACCCACGACTCCATCGCGGTGCGCCAGTGGCAGCAGCGCCCCGACGGTTTCTCGGCCCGCTTCGATGCCAATTGGCGCGAGTACCGCTATTTTATCTGCGGAGGGGCCACCCCGCCGCTGTTTCGCGCCGCTACCTCTTGGCATGTGAAGGCGCCGTTGGACGTGGCCGCCATGGAACGGGCCGCTGCCTATCTGACAGGGGAGCACGACTTTAAGAGCTTTTGCCTGGCGGCTTCGGCGGAGGGGAAGCCCACCTGTCGCAACGTGCATTCCATTACCTTCTCCCGCGATGTGGCGCTGGGGGAGGGGGCTCTGGTGATTACCGTGGCGGGCAATGCCTTCCTGCATTCGATGGTGCGCACCATCGTGGGCACTCTGGTAATGGTGGGGCGGCACCAGCGCAAGCCGGAATGGGTGAGCGAAGTGCTTGAGGCTCGCAACCGCGCCGCGGCCGGCGAGAACGCCCCGGCTCAGGGGCTCGTGTTCTGGAACGTGGACTATGGCGCGTAAGGGCGCCGCGCCGCACCGTTTCGTTTGGCTTCCGAAAAGGGCCCTTTGCCCTCAGGCTTGCCGTAATTGGTGATATATTGCGATATGAGCTGTTGACCAGGTGAAACGTCTGGTAAGCCCCGCTATCCGCGATTCGCCAATTTGCAGGCCGCCAATTCGCGTGCCGCCTGGGTGAAGGAAAGGCCGTAATGGGAAGCCAAAACCACAAGAAGGGCTATTACTGCGTTGCCTCCGAGCCGGCGGCGGAAGGGCCGGCGACGGCCGTTCCCGCGCCAGTGCCGCCGCCGAAGCAAGAGTGGCCCGCCGCTGCGGCCCCCGCCACCTTCAGCCTGCTGTACGAGAGCAGCGACGGCTGCCTGTGCACCTTCGAGGATGCCGAGGGGCACTTGACCTCCGTAGACGCCCGCCGTTTGATTTAACGGTGCCATCGGCCGCCTTTGGCCGCCGTCTGTCGGCGCGGTTGCGCGCAGGCGGAACCCCGTTCCCGGCTTGCGGGGCCAGCCAGTATAATCTCCCCCTATCTGTACCGTGATTCGCGCGCCCGTCCGGGGTGCGAAGAGAGGGGTTTGTATGGCAACCACCGAGGGGGCCCGTGCCAGCTGGTCTGGCAAGTGGGCGTTCATCTTGGCCGCTGCCGCATCGGCGGTGGGCCTGGGAAACATGTGGCGTTTCCCGTATCTGGCGGCGAAGTACGGCGGCGGCACCTTCCTGCTCACCTATCTGGTGCTGGTGTTCACCTTCGGCGTATCGCTGCTGCTTCTGGAAACGGCGCTGGGGCGCAAAACCGGCCAATCGGCTATCGGGGCCTTCTCCAGCTTTGGTAAGAAGTTCACCTTCATCGGGGTGCTGGCCAGTGCGGTGCCTTTCATCATCACCCCGTACTACTGCATCATCGGCGGCTGGGTGACCAAATACACGGTGTCATATCTGGGGGCCGGCCCCGAGGCGCTGGCAGATGGCGGCGGCTTCTTCAGCGGCTTCATTACCTCCAACGTGGAAAGCTACATTTGGATGCTGGTGTTCATGGCGCTGGTGTTCGTTGTGGTGGGCCTGGGCGTGAAGGGCGGCATCGAGAAGGCCAACCTGGTAATGATGCCGGCGCTCATCGTGATGGCCATCGCCATTGCCATCTACACCCTCACCATGCCGGGAGCGCTGGACGGCGCCCTGTACTACCTCACTCCCGACTTCAGCAAATTCTCGCCCGAGCTGGTCATTTCCGCTTTGGGCCAGATGTTCTACAGCCTGTCGCTGGCCATGGGCATCATGATCACCTACGGCAGCTACCTGAACAAGAAAGAGTCCCTCACCTCTTCGGTGGTGCGCGTGGGCGGCTTCGACATCGGCGTGTCGTTCCTGGCCGGCCTCATGATCGTGCCCGCCGCCTTTGTGGCCATGGGTTCCGGCGAAGCGGTGGCCTCCAGTGCCGGCCCGTCGCTCATGTTCATCACCCTGCCCAGCGTGTTCGTGGACATGCAGGGCATGGCGGCCATCATCGGCTTCGTGTTCTTCCTGCTGGTGCTGTTCGCAGCCCTCACCAGCGCCATCTCCCTTACGGAAACGCTGGTGTCCATCGTGCAGGACGGCATGAAGTGCACCCGCAAAAAGGCGCTGGGCATCGTTATTGCCTTTGTGGTGATCGCCGGCGTGTTCATCAACGGCGGTTACAACGTGCTCAGCTTCATCGAGCCCCTGGGCGCCGGCAGCTCGATGCTCGACTTCGCCGACTTCATCTCCAACTCGGTGATGATGCCCATCGTGGCGCTGCTCACCTGCGTCTTCGTTGGCTGGATCATCAAGCCGAAGACCATCATCGACGAGGTGGAAGCGTCCGGCCCCTTCAAGGCCGCTTCCGCTTGGACCATCATGATCAAGTTCATCGCTCCGGTGCTGGTGACGGTTATCCTGGTGGCCTACGTGGCCGCCCAGTTCGGGCTCTTCAGCATGTAGGGGGGGTTGCGGCGGCTGCAGGCCGCCGCAACCACTCGTCCGCATAAACGCCCCCAGGTGCCCCATCTTGCCGTTCCCCGGCACCTCGGCGCGCACCGTAGTGCGCTTGGGTGCCGGCGCACAGCAATCTGGGGCACCTGGGGGCGTTTCTGCTGCTGGCGCTGGACCTGTCGGGCTTTTCTGGTTGCATCTTCCGTTTGGCGCTGGACCTGACGGGCCTCCGTTTTGGACGGGTTATTCGTAGGGCAGAGATTCTATCTCTGCCTTCTTTTTATGGGGGACTGGCTTTTGGGGTATCATGGTTCGGTTCTCAATCTAGTTTCGGAAAAGGAATCTGTATGGCTTTGTCTATCGGTATCGTCGGTTTGCCCAACGTGGGGAAGTCCACGCTGTTCACCGCTCTCACCAACAAGGGCGGCCTGGCGGCCAATTACCCCTTCGCCACCATCGAGCCCAATGTTGGCATCGTGCCGGTGCCCGATGAGCGGCTGCAGGCGCTGGCGGCCATCGACCACCCCGCCAAAATCATCCCCGCCACGGTGGAGTTCGTGGACATCGCCGGTCTGGTGGCGGGCGCGAGCCAAGGGGAAGGGCTGGGTAACCAGTTTTTGGCCAACATTCGCGAAACCGATGCCATCGCCGAGGTGGTGCGCTTCTTCAAAGACCCCGATGTTACCCACGTGGACGGCAAGGTGGACCCGCTGTCGGATGTGGACACCATTAAAACCGAGCTCATCTTGGCCGACATCGCCACGGTGGAAAAGGCCATTCCGCGCCTGGAAAAGGAAGCGAAGCGGGACAAGTCCGGCGCTGCCAAGCTGGACGCTGCCAAGAAGGTGCTGGCGGGGCTGAACGAGGGCCATCGCGCCCGCACGCTCGACCTCACGGAAGAGGAGGCGACGGCCCTTTACGAGCTGCACCTGCTTACCATGAAGCCCATGCTCTACATCGCTAACGTGGACGAAGGGGAGGTGGCCGCCGAGCTGCCGCAGATAGACGGCTGCACGCCGGTGCCCATTTCCGCCAAGGTGGAAGCCGATATCGCCGAGCTTTCCGAGATGGATCCGGAAGAGGCCAAAGAGTACATGGAAGCGCTGGGGCTAGGGGAGAGCGGCCTGGCCCGTCTCATCCGCGGCGCCTACCAGCTGCTGGGGCTGCAGAGCTACTTCACCTCCGGCCCTGATGAAACCCGCGCGTGGACCATTCCGGTGGGGGCGAAGGCCCCGCAGGCGGCCGGCGTGATCCATACCGATTTCGAACGCGGCTTCATCAAGGCGGAAACCGCCAGCTTCGAGGACTACGTGGCCCTTGGGGGCGACAAGGGCTGCCGCGAGGCGGGCAAGCTGCGCCAAGAGGGCAAGGAATACGTGGTGCAGGACGGCGACGTGATGCACTTCAAGTTCAACGTGTAGGATTGACGGCAAGGCTTTGGTGGACGCCCGATTGCCGCAGGGCAGAGGTTCCATCTCTGCCTAAGCGGACAGCTTCCGTGTTGCAGCGGTTTAGGCAGACAAAGAATGTTTGCCCTACGAAAGACCATGTGCATATGCTGCGGACAGTGCTACAACCCCCGAGCCTCTCGGGCAGCCGCCAGGGAGGCTTCGTTTATCTGGCAGCCTTCCGGCACAAACACCGCCAAGCAGGGGAAAGAGGGTTTGGCGCTTTTCAGGGCGTTCGGGGCAAGCCCCCGCGTTCGCTCCTGTTCCCGCAGCCGGCGGCGCACTTCTGCTTTCGACAGCCCTGCGCGGCGAAGCGGGGAAACCACACCCGCTTCCGCCAGCGCCTTGAAACCGGGGCGGCGGGCCGGGTTGTCGGTGCCGTTAGTGCCGTCGGCTACCAGCGCAAACCCGTCTGCCGCTGCCGCGTTGGCCACCGTTTGGAAGATGAAGCGCTTGCAAAGGTAGCAGCGGTCTTGCGGGTTGGCGCAGATGTCCGCCTGGGCCAACACGTCCGCTTCCACCACCGCGAGGGGCACCTCAAGCGCCTGGGCCACCGTGCGGGCATCCTCCAGCTCGAACTGCGGCTGGAAAGCAGTTTTCACCATATAGGCGGCCACGGTGCAGCCGGCCTGTTTCGCCGCCGCCAGCAGCAGGGCCGAGTCGGTGCCGCCGGAAAACGCTACGGCAAAGCGGCGCTCGCGGGCCAGGAACTGGTCGAGCGGTTCCGCCCCCAGCTGTTGGCCCGGGCCCGTGTCCGGGCCGTCTGCGGCCAGCTGAGATTCGTAATCGGGAAATTCAAGTTCTGTGGTCACGGTTTTCCTGCTTTGCGAAGGGAAATGAAAAAGGACCAGATTTGCCTGGCCCTTTTGAAGTGCAGCAACGGCAGCGCTTATGCTTCGATCACTTGCATGGCTACCAGAGGGGCGCCCTTTTCGGAGGCGTGGTCGCGGTCCTTCGAGGCGGCGTACTCCACAGCTTCGTTGCCGGCGCCGGTGAAGCTCAAGGTGCCGGCGAAGCCCTTGTTTTTGCCCACCAGGGCACTGGGGTCGATGTCCTCAGGCTTATAGGCCTTGTAGGCCTCGTACTCGCCGAAGTTCAGGGCCACGGTGTACACGTAGCACAGCTTGTCGTCCAGGGTGAGCCGCAGCGGATTGTTCAGGGTGAGCACGTAGCCGTTGCCTGCCTTGGTCATCTTGCCCTCGAACTCAACCACTTGCGAGCTGGTGCATTCGATGTGGTACTGGGGCCGCTCTTCGTTGGCGTACTCCTCTTCTTCCTTCTTGGCCGCCTCTTCCTCTTCCTTATCCAGGATTTCCTGCTTCAGGTTGCGCTCGGCCACTTCCGGAGTGCTGGCTTCGGTGATGGCCGGCACCCAGCCCTTGGCGTTGTCCCAGGTGAGCTCTACGGTAATGGTGGCTTTGGCGGTTTGGGTCTCGGTTTGGGCGTACAGCCCCACGGCGATGGTGCCGCCGTCTTTGGTGAGCTCGGACGTGTGGCTGGTGGCCTCGGCCGTTTTGAACAGGGCCTTGAAGTTGTCGTCTTCGTAGCCGCGCACAATGAGATCGATGTCTGCCAGCACCGCATCGTAGGAAGCGGCGGAAAGCGGCGTGGTTTCAGGGGTGCCCAGCACTGGCTCGTCGTGCACCCAGGTTTCGTTGGCCTCATCGTAGGTGTACACCATCGAGATGGGCACGATGATACGGATGCCCTTGTTGTTGTAGGTGGCCTTGGTGGTGACCTTCTGGGAATAGACCGGGTTCTGGCCGGAAACCGTTTGCACCATGTCCTCGATGTCGGGGGTGCTGAAACGGGGGCCGATGAGGTCGTCGGTGAGGATGTAGGCATAGGAGGAGAGGTCGGGCAGGGGAATGTCGGCGTTGTTCAGGTCGTCCGAGATGCGGGAGGTGGTGAGCACGGTTGCCGGGCCCGAGGTACTGGGCAGCATCTGGGCGGGGCTCATGGCCTCGACAATCTTGGGCGCTGCCACCACCGCGGCGATAACCACCGCGGCGATTACCACCACTGCGGCGATGGCCCCCTTGCGGGAGTGCTTCTTTTGCAAGGGCTTTACCTGACCGTACACGCTGTGGCGGGCGGTGACTACCCGGTTGTCGGGGGTGGCGGCGATGGGGGCTACGGGCGCGGGGACAGCGGCGCGCGCGGCCGGTTCCTTTTTGGCCGCAGCAGGCTTTGAGGCGGCGGCAGCGGTGGCACCCTGTGCCGGCTCGGCCGCCGCGCGGGGCTCATCGGCCGGCTTCTCCTCTGCCTTGGCCTCTGCTGCCGGTTGCGGGGCCGCTTTCGCCACGGCCTTGGCTTTCGGTTCGGCGGCTTTTGCCGCGACGGTGGCTTTCGGCTGGGGGCTTTCCGCCGTGGCCTTGGCCTTGCCGCCGTTCTTCGGCTTGGCTTCTGGCTTTGGCACGGCCTGCGCGCTGTCTTCCGTTTTGGCTTCGGCTGCAGCTCCCTCTTTCGCCTTTTCCTGCGCTTTGGCGGGGGCGTCCTTGGTCGGCGTCTTCTTGGCGGAGGCCTTCTTGGTGCTTGCGGAAGCGGCCGGCGCCTGCGTCGCGGCGGTTTCCGCTACGGGCGCGGCAGCCGCCTTTGGCTTTGGGCTTTCCGCTGCGCCCTTGGCCGACCCCTTGGCGGGGGCCTTCTCGGTGCCTACGGAAATGGCGGGCATCGGGGCTGCGGCAGCTGCGGGGGCGCTGTCGGCGTCGGCTTCTTTGGCGGCGGCCTTCTTGGGCGCCGCTGCTTTGCCGGTCGTCTTGGTTTGGGATGCGCCCTTACCGCCGGCCTTCTTCGCCGTGCTTGCGCCGCCCTTTTTGGCGGAAGCGGCCTGAGAGCTGCCCGTCTGCTTTGCCGCTGGCTTCTTGGCGGTGGCTCCAGAAGGTTTCGGCTTGTTAGAAGCGCTGGCGCTAGCGGCCTTGCCGGTTTCGGTTTGGGCAGCCTGGGGAGCATCGGCGGCCGGGGAGGCCTCCGCGGATTTTTTGGATGATTGGCGTGCCATGGCGAGCCTTTCCTGTTCGCGCGCGTATAGCGCCCTTTTGTGCATTGCCCCATTGTAGCCGAAAGGAAACGAATAAGTAACACCTTGACAGTGCCGTTTGGGCAAACTCCACGGCGAAGGTGCCAGCGTATGAGGCCAGTTGAGGGCAATGTTTCTGCCGCCTTTGCACCGTTGTTGCCAAAAACCCACAACCGTCCGGCACCCCTTCTGTTAAAAGTTGGTCATCCTTGGTGCCCAGGCGGCGGGGGAAGGCGCGGGCTTTGCTATCATAGGCAAGTTATGTTTACGCGCCCTTCTTGCGTGCGGCGAAGCCCCGCTTGGCCGTTGGGCGCAATTCCTGTGGAAGAGGACCGACATACCATGGCAGAACATTTAACCGAAACCGACGTGCGCTCCATTGCGGAGTATTCGTGCATCGGGCTGACGGCCGAAGAGGTGGTGGCGATGACCGCCGACCTCAACGCCATCATCGACTCGCTCGCCCCCATCACCGAGTACAACTTGGAGGGGGTGCCGCCCACCTTCCATCCCATCGGCGATCTGGCGAACGTCATGCGCGACGACGTGGAGGTGCCCGGCTTCACCCAGCAGGAGGCGCTGATGAACGCCCCTAAGCAAGAGGACGGCAGCTTTCTCATCCCGTCTATTTTGGGGGAAGGGGGCGATCGCTAGATGAGCGAGATGTTCGGAGCCATGGGCATTGCCCGGCTGAAGGCGGGTTTGGCTGCCAAGGAATTCTCGGCGGCGGAGGTGGCCCAGGGAGCGCTGGCCCGCATCGCCGAGGCCGATCAGCAGGTGCACTCCTTCCTGGAGGTTACCGAGCAGATGGCCCTTGCCGCAGCGGCGCAGGTGGACAAGGCCATCGCGGCGGGCACCTTCGGCGAAATGGGAATCCTGGCCGGCGTGCCGGTGGCCTTCAAGGATAACATGAACCTGGAGGGCACCCGCACCACGTGCTCATCCCGCATGCTGGAAAACTATGTTTCCCCCTACACCGCCACCTGCGTGGAGAAGTGCCTGCAGGCGGGCGCCCTGCCCATGGGGAAATTGAACATGGACGAGTTCGCCTTCGGCTCCTCCACCGAAACCAGCGCCTTCGGCCCCACCCGCAATCCGTGGGATTTGCAGCGGGTGCCGGGCGGTTCTTCCGGTGGCAGCGCTGCGGCGGTGGCGGCGGGCCTTGTGTGCGCCACGCTGGGCTCCGACACCGGCGGCTCCATCCGCCAGCCGGGCGCTTTCTGCGGCGTGGTGGGGCTGAAGCCCACCTATGGCACCGTTTCCCGCTACGGCGTGGTGGCCTTCGGCAGCTCGCTTGACCAGGTGGGCCCCTTCACCCGCAGCGTTGAGGACGCCGCCTTGATGATGAACGTGCTGGCGGGCCGCGATCCGCTGGATTGCACCAGCCAGCCCTGCAGCGCCGACTTCACCGCCAATCTGGCCGAAGGGGTGCGCGGCATGCGCATCGGCGTGGTGCCGGAATTCATGGAGGCCAAGGGCCTCACCGACGAGGTGCGCCAAAAGGTGGCCGACGCCATCGGGCAGGTAGAGGCGCTGGGGGCGCAGCTGGTGGAGATAGACCTGCCCCACGCCCGCGCTGCCATGAGCGCCTATTACGTGCTGGGCCCCTGCGAAGCCTTCAGCAACCTTGCCCGCTTCGACTCGGTGCGCTACGGCTACTGCGACCCGGGCCACACCGACCTGGGCAGCCAGTACGACGCCAGCCGGGCGGTGGGCTTCGGCGCTGAGGCCAAGCGCCGCATCATGCTGGGCAGCTACCTGCTTTCCGCCGGCGTGTACGACAAGTACTATTACCCGGCCCAGCAGGTGCGCACCCTTATCACCCAAGACTACCAGCAGGCCTACGAAAAGGTGGATTGCATCCTCACGCCGGTGGCCCCTCGCACCGCTTTCAAGTTCGGCGAAATCGGCGATCCCACCGAGATGTACCTCTCCGACATGTTCACCATCTCCATCAACATTGCCGGTAACGGCGGCATGTCCATGCCGGTGGGTCTGGGGGAGGCCTCCGGCATGCCGGTGGGCGTGCAGCTCATTTCCCCGGCGTTCCACGACGCCAACATGCTGCGGGTGGCCGCGGCGCTGGAAACGGTGTACGGTCCCGCGCCGGTGGCCCCAGATTTCGCGGACGGGAAGGTGGCCTAGATGAAAACGCTGGAAGAGGTATTTGAAACTTGGGAGGCGGTTATCGGCCTGGAAATCCACGCCGAGCTGACCACCCTGAATACCAAGATGTTCTGCGGCTGCAAGCTGGAGTTCGGCGCCGCCCCCAACACCCACACCTGCCCGGTGTGCCTGGGGCTGCCCGGCGCGCTGCCGGTGCCCAACAAAGCGGCCATCGAGTCCATTGTGCTGGCGGGCCTGGCCACCAACTGCGGCATCGAGAAGCACTCGATGTTCTACCGCAAGAACTACATGTACCCCGACATGTCCAAGAACTTCCAAACCACCCAGGGCCCCATCGCCTTTTGCATGCGCGGTCATTTGGATTTGGAGGTGGACGGGCCGGCGGCGAAGGAGCGGTACCGGCTTGACAGCCTGAAGGTGGGGGAGAGCAACGGCAACATCACCCGCACCGAGGACGGCTACCGGGCCCATGTGGGCATCACCCGCATCCACATGGAGGAAGACGCCGGCAAGATGGTGCACCTAGGGGGCGGCGAGGGCCGCATCGCTGGGGCGAAGGAGAGCCTGGTGGACTACAACCGCGCCGGCACTCCCTTGATCGAGCTGGTGACCGAGCCGGATTTGCGCACCCCCGAGGAGGCGCGCCTGTTCATGCAGAAGCTGCGCCAGATTTACCTGGCC
>Ga0073908_1004557_pt1 | contig 12342 bp, 10 predicted proteins | sample MucameincwithD2O_FD_65484 | JGI IMG/M metagenome (GOLD analysis project Ga0073908, IMG submission 65484) | Mouse cecum microbial communities from Vienna, Austria - Mucus amended microcosms incubated with D2O | ecosystem: Host-associated > Mammals > Digestive system > Large intestine > Cecum...
TTCCGATGTTGCGCGATTTATATTTCAATAACCGCTTGGAATTGTGATTTCTCCGGATTTTTGCCGGATTTTGAACCTTTCGTTTTGGTTTCTCCGGATTTTTGGATTTGCGGATTATACTCGGGGTAAAACTTTCATTCTAATATTAATATAAAATAGCATAAATCACATGAAGAGAAATATTTTACATATAGTAATTGCTTTGTTATTTACGGGATTCGCTTCTTCGTGTAGCGACTTTTTAGACCGTTATCCATTGGATGAATTGTCTGATAAGAGTTTCTGGAAAACAGAAGACGACGCAATGATGGCCGTAACCGATATTTATGGCTGCCTTCCTACTTGGGATCAGGATTTGGATATCAATTCGGACAATGCGGTGATGGGCATTAAATGGGCTGCCGGAAATATGTCCAAAGGTGTTTACGACCCAATAGACCAAAGCTGGTCAGGTAGCTATACTGCTATTCGCCAGTGCAACTTGGTGTTGGAAAAAACAAAGGAGATTGAGATGGGAGATGAAGCGCGTAAAAAAATTGAAGGGCAGGCCTATTTCTTTCGTGCATATCTGTATTTTGATTTGATTCGTTCATATGGTGATGTTCCTTATATCGACAGGCCTCTCAATTTGTCGGATGTAGAAGATATCACCCGTACATCGCGCGATGAAGTGTATAGCAAAGTTATGGCGGATTTTGACAAGGCAATAGAGTATTTGCCTGTAGAATGGGATGCTGCAAACACACCTCGTGTAACTAAAGGAGCTGCGTTGGCGATGAAAGCGAGAGCTGCTTTGTATTATGGTAATTGGCAAACGGCGGCAGATGCTTCGAAAGCTGTGATTGATTTGGGTGAATATGAACTTTATGATGCGGAGAATACCGGTAAGTATCAAGAATTGTTTTGGGAAAAGACTGACGGATGTGCCGAGAACATTTTGTATGTGCAATTCGATTATCCTGATAAAACCCACTACTTGATTGGTTGGGAGTGTTTCCCCACAAAGGGTTGGGGAGGTATGAACCCCACTCAGAGCTTAGTCGACGCCTTTGAAGACAAAGATGGTGCTCCCATTAGCAAATCTGCAATTTACGATGAAAAAGACCCGTTCAAGAATCGTGACCCGCGTTTGGAAGTCAACGTTTTGCACGATGGTGAAGAAATGTATGGTGTAACCATCAAAGTCAAACCGTTGAAATCGAGCGGAAATACCGGTATCGAACAACACGGTGATGCTACTGCTACCGGATATTATGGTCAGAAGTGGTTAGACCCGAGTATCGACCCTCAGAGTACAGGTTGGAATATGGGTAAAGACTGGGTGATTATTCGTTATGCCGAAGTCTTGCTGACATATGCCGAAGCGATGAACGAACTTCATCCGTTGAGTGCGGACGCTTTTGATGCAGTCAATCAGATTCGTAGGCGTGTAGGTATGCCCGGTTTGCAAAATTCCGATGCTACGAAACCGACCTATTGCGCAACTCAAGATGAACTTCGCAAACGTATTCAAAATGAATGGCGTGTGGAATTTGCAATGGAAGGTGGAAAACGTATGTGGGACATTCGTCGTTGGGGTATTGCCAAAGAGGTGTTGAATGCACCGTTCTTGGGATTGAAGATGAAACCGGTAAAAGAGGTTAATGAAGACGGCAAAGAGGTCATCGTGGATTATATTCTTTATGAAGGTGAGAACGTGCAATTGTCAGGTAGCCATTATGAAGATCACAACTATCTGTTGCCTGTTCCTCAGACTGAAATAGATTTGAATGCTAAATTGACTCAGAATCCGGGATATTAAATATATTTGCAAGCGATAATTAAGTGAGGACATTGGCTATAGTGGGAATGTCCTCACTTACTTTATATAAATATGAAACGGCTCGTTTATACCTTATTCGGAATTTTATTTGTCCTTTATTATATATGTTATCAAGGGGCACTGTCGCACATCCTTTACTATCATGAGCAACATCATCTTTTCCTTTTCTCTAAATCTTATTTTGTGCAATGTGTTCAGACTGAGGGCTGGCTGAATTATATCACCAACTTTATTATTCAATTTTTCTATTATCCTATGTTAGGAAGTGCTATTCTAGCATTACTTTTGGCATTGGTTTATTTGCTTATAAATAGCATCATAAAAATTGTAACCGGAAAGAATGATGTGTTGCAATTATCCATTATTCCTTCCCTTGCTCTTTTTTTCTATACGATGGAGGCAGACCATTCTCTTTCTATATTGTCAGGAAGTCTATTATGCCTATTGCTGCTTTATTTATTTCTTTTCTTTATTCAGTGGTACTGGAAATTATTTCCTCTTTTGGGCTTACCTGATATATCAAATAAAAAAATACGTGTTTTATTAACTTCCCTTTTTTTACTGGGATATGCAGGATATGGTTTTTACTACTTTTTTACTAATTACAATAAAAGTGAGCGTATAATGCTGAAAGCCGAGCAGTTGGTGAAAGCCAAGGATTGGAATGGTGCGTTGGAGTATACTAAAAAATATTTAGATACCGGACGTTATAATCAGCTCATTTCTTATTTTCATCATTTAGCCCTTTATCATACTGGAAAACTTTCTTATCATTTACTGGATTATCCGCAGAAGCAGGGAGTTAAAGGGCTATATTTTCCTTGGAACAGTGACAGTCGTGAAAGTGAATACGGACATATTCTTTATGAACAACTTGGATATATCAACGAAGCGCAACGTTGGGAGTTTGAATCAATGGTGGTATGGGGAGAAACAGCGTCTCATCTCATCAATCTGACGCGATATAATATTGTTAATCACCGTCCGTTGGTGGCACAACGGTTTATTAACAAGTTAAAGCAGTCTCTTTTCTATCGGCAAGAAGCATTACAATTAGAAAAATTGGTGCATGGAGGGAAAGTTCCCGGATTGAGAAACGCATTAGAAGGAAAAGTAGATATTCCGGCAAGATTTGCCAATGTTTTGAATATTGGTCCGGAATTACAATATTTATGTGAGTGTGACAGTACTAATAAAATGGCTTTTGAATATCTGATGAGTAATTTATTACTTAGTAATCATGTGGTTCGTTTTGTTAATAATTTAAAATTGATGAAATCATTTCCTTATACGGAGCTTCCGCCGGTTTATGAAGAGGCTCTTTATATTTATAAATTAGGTGTGGGGAATGAAGAATTTTCAAAGGTAGGAATCAAGATAAAACCGGAAACTGAACAAAGATTCAAGCGATATTATCAACTTGTAGAAAGTAAACAAGTAGAAACTTTGCAAAAAGAATTTGGAAATACATATTGGTTTTATTTGAATTACATTAGTCCTTATGGTAATAAAGTGATAGCTAATTGATAAGAAATTATATGAGAATACAAGATCTACTTTACTATACATTCATAATTTTCCTGTTGGGGTGTACATCATATCATCAGGTTGATAGTAAGAATGAAAAATTGCCATTAATTTATCCGGATTATATAGATGTGACTTTTCCTGTTAATATTGCTCCCCCTAATTTTAAAATACAGGAGCAAGGGGAGGCCTTTCAGACAGAAATAGGATATGGGGATGGAAAAGCTGATATCCTTATTCAAGATACCGAACCGATAGTTCGCATACCAGAAAGCAAATGGAGTGCATTGTTGGAAAAAGCTGCTGGAAATAAGATTTTTTTCAGGATAACGATTAAACAACAGGGTAAATGGGTGCGTTATGCTGATATTCAAGATAGTATATCTGTTCATCCGATAGATTCATTTCTGGCATATCGATTGCTTTATCCCGGATATGAACTTTGGAATGAAATGGGTATTTATCAGCGTGACCTGACAACGTATGAACAGACTTCAATAGTGGAGAATAAAAATTTTGGAAAACAATGTGTTAATTGTCACACTTTTAACCGGAACTCTGCTGAAACAATGATGATTCATGTACGTGGAAAGCAGGGAGGGACTTTGATTTGTCATAATGGAGAAATAGAGAAAGTTGATCCTAAGCCTGGAGAATATAAGAATGGTGCTACTTATCCTTCTTGGCATCCTTCGGGCAGATATCTTGCTTTTTCTGCTAATGAGATACAACAATTTTTTCATTCTTCAGGACAGAAACCGATAGAGGTGTCGGATTTGGCTGCCGATTTAATGATTTATGATGTGAAGAATCATGAAACTTTTACTGATTCTTTAGTCTATGGAGAGCAGTATATGGAAACATTTCCTACATGGACTCCGGATGGAAAAATGATTTATTTTTGCCGGGCTGAAGGATATCGGCAAGGAATGTCGCTGGATAGTATCCGATATGATTTATATCGGATACATTTTGATGAGGAACAAGCTAAACTGCATACACTGGAGTGCGTATATGAAGCATCAGCCCTTCATAAGAGTGTTTCTTTTCCAAAAATATCACCGGATGGAAAGTTCTTGATGTTCACTCAATCTGATTATGGTAATTTTTCTATCTGGCACCCTGAAAGTGATTTATATTTGCTCAATCTGAACACTGGCGATGTGAGAAACATTGCGGAAGTAAATAGTGATCATGTGGATAGCTTTCATTCTTGGTCTTCTACAGGTAACTGGTTTGTTTTCAGTAGTAAACGTTTAGATGGCTTATGGGCTCGTCCGTATTTTGCAGGTTTTGATCCGGAAACTGGATATTTCAGTAAGCCTTTCTTATTGCCTCAGAAAGATCCTGAATTTTATGATACATTCACATATACTTATAATTTACCGGAGTTAATAAAGAAACCTGTAGAAAATGGGGATAAATTATTGAAAGCAATAGGGCAATCTGCACTTCAGACAAAGGTAAAACAATAGCCTATTATCAGTATAAAATCTTTTCTTACTTCATGATGAACTTCACAGTTGCCCAGGCTGTCACAGGGTTGGCTCCGCGCATGGAGGCAAGTATGGCAAGAATGGAAGTGCCGCATCCCATTCTTCATTCCAGTTTTTGTCTTCGGCTTCCTTTATAGTGTATTCCTTGATCATACATCGGTGGAGTATTAAACAACATCTTCACCTTGGAAAATTCCGCTATAAAATAGCTACATTTTCTCCTTCCACCGCTCCTGCCCCCAGTCTTAAGGAGGTCCGTGAAAGGTTGAAACAGGACAGCATGACCAAGGATGAGCTTGCCGCCTAATACCGTCACTTGGATAATATTGTTATTCTCCGTGATAATATCAACACTGAACGTGAAGAGAGAAGAGCGGAAGGACGTATTGAAGAGAAAAAAGAAAGCACTCGCAATCTTAAGAAATTAGGAGTAGCTATTGATGTTATTTCACAAGCTACCGGATTATCTGAAGAAGAGATTGAAAAACTATAATATAGCTTCTCTATATATCGTTTAGGAGGAACCGTACATGACATTGTATAGTTCCTCTTTTAATTTGGAAAGTAACTAACCCGGATTAAAAAATGAAATGAAAACTGATAACAAAGCGAGATAATGCTTAAACAGCGCTCCCCGTTTAGCCATTGGTCGTAACTTAAAATGCATATTATATGAACGATTATTTCAAATCACTTCAAATAAGATATACCATATAGTCTATTTCTTTCTGCTTGGAACAATAGTAGGGATTTTAAGAGGAAAACAGAGGAGGCTTGTCATGGGAGGCCTCCTCTGTGGAATTATTTGTTTCTTTGATAAGACTTTATCGGTTTATCCTAATGGGTTTTCACCTTGGTCGCCGTCATTACCTCCGCTTCCGCTTTCGTTTCCTCCGGGATTTTCTTCACCGTCGGGCACGATTTCAGCTCCGGTCACCAACCGTATGATGCCCGATTGCTTCATCATGTTCTTCAACCGTTGTCCCGGCACGAAAATCAGTTTCTGCCGGTACACTACATCAGCCGTAACGGACTTTGCATCCTCCTGACTTTTACCGTTCAATCCCGGCCGGATGCTTCCGAAGTCTCCCAGACGTACGGTTGCACCGATGCTGGCATAAGTGCAGAGTGCGTCAATCATGCCGTCCAATACGGCTTTTACGATACCTCTTGGTATCATCCCTTGGCTGGTTACTTGGTCGCACAGTTTGTTGAAGTCAATATCTGCCACGGAATAAGAAGCGGCTACATACTTTTCGTTTTTTTCGGTGCCGATACCCACCATTCTCTTTTTTACTACATAACGAAATGCCATAATTGTGTTTGTTTTAAAAATTAATAGAATCAGTTTTGTTTGTGTTTTAAGCTTAAGACGTGGCAAATGTAGAAAATTGTTTTTCAAAAAGGTCGTTTTCCGGAAAAACTTTCTTAAATAGTTGATAATATTTTGATAATTAATGATATATGTGTTTTGGTGCGTAAATTCTTTGTTTCTCCGTCATTAATCTGGTAGGGAACGGAGCTGGGCTGATTTTCATCTGTTATGCCTAGAATCCTGTATAAGTGAATTTCACTTCTGAAGAACTTTGTATCAAACGCCACGAACCTGTTGTCTTTTCGCAAATTTCTATGTTAAACATCAAATAGCTTGTGCCTGCGTTGCAATGCAATTCGGCATAGGGCATAAAAAGTTGATAGTCATTATATACACAGTTCGTATAATTGGGTGTAAAGCTACCTTGTACTGTTACTTGGCCATTTCCAGTACGGTAAGCCATATTGTAATCCATCAACTTTGTTCCGTTCTGAAAATTGAAATATGCGGCGATATTCCCCGTTTGATGAAGCATGTTGTTCACGCTGAACTTCACATGGATTTTCATACCCTTTTGAGGAATCATTCCCACATACTGTATAACATTATGTTCCACCCATACTTGGTCAATTGAACCTGTTATAAGGTTTCTATTTGCATCTTGTGATACATCAATTCTGACAGTTTTGTCGCCTGACTTCACACTAAACCACTCAGATCGTGAAGAGGCTGAGGTGTTCTGATTGCATTGCAATGTGAAAGATGTGCTGGTTTTGTTTGAAACGGAACACCAACTTGGCAGATAATCGACTGTATAAGAATCTCCGTCTGTTTCCACATGGAACATTTTACTTCCACCATTATAAGAAAAAGAGGTGGAAATGGCAGTCTTATTGTCAATCGTCAAATAACTTGTCTCTCCATATTTGTGCAATAAAGAGAAATTCTTAGTATAAACCAACTTGCCCTCTTTGAAAACCTCATATTTGTAATTCCCAGGCTTATAGTTTCCTTTTGTGTTCCATCCCCAATTATGGTTTACACTTTTGTTTGTTCCTGCGGGAAGTTTCACAGTCCAGGTATAGCCTTGCGGTGAATTGCCATTATTAAAAACTTTCTCTGCATTACTCAATCTATAAGTTACAGTTATCTCTTTAGAACTGGTGTAACCTAAATGAAATCTCAAACGCGCCACGTCCGAGGCATAGATAGATGAAGATGAAACGACATTGTCATTTTCATCAACCCCTTCGAGTGTCATTCCATTGATGCTGAACGATTCTTGAACGTATAATCCTTTCACAAATTGTGGTGTCTGCTCATAACCACTTTCCATAGCGATATGTTCTGTGTTTGATATGGCTTTGGAAAACACGGAATGCCATGTAGCTGTACCCGCAAAACTTTCTTCTACCACTTCATTGAAAGCCTCACGGAAACCACAAGTAAACATTCCCGGATTCCCCTCTGCGGAATAAGACTTCTGTTCTTTAATGCTGCTTGATACCATATAGTCACCTGTCGCATTGAATAATTCTCGGAAATGGTTTGCGCTGAATACATGTGATGGGAACGACGTTATCATATTGTCTGCAATTCCATTCACTCGATGTATTGCGTTACATGCCTCCGCTATGCACAATAACAGTTGATGAGGTTTATTTCTTAAAGTGTTGTATACGGAGAGTAAATCCTTACTCCGTTGTGCTATCGGTGTTCCGCTTACACCCAATGTCATAGTTGGATAGTCATTGTGACCACGGTTGTAGCCATGTCCTGCATAATAGAATATTATCACGTCACTTGAATTAGTGTTTAAACTTGATATTGCACTGTTCAAATTTGTTACAGAAAAGCGATTACCGTTGTAGTATCTCTCAACGACAGGTAAATTTGTATAACGCTTGATGTTGGGAACGAATGTGTTGCTCATGTATTTACGTGTTTGTGCACACGACGAACCTATTGAAGCGTCATTGTCATCGGTAAACACCAATAGGTAAACGGTTTTTGCCGATGTAGGATTGGCAAGCAACAATGCAAGTGACAGTAATAATATTCTAATTCTCATATCTTCAAATTACAAATTAAAACATATATGACAGACCTATTGAAAGGTTCTTGTTCATCTTCACCTTGACTTTATCGTCGTCAGACATGTTTATCAAGCCTTTGGCCATCCCGAAATGTAACTGTATCCCATAGATATGAATACCTGCACCGTATTCTAGAGATGTGTTAAAACGTTTCCATGCCCAGCTGTCATCATATATGTTATCAAATGTTGTATCCTCATAGCCTGAAATGTCCGTATACTTGATTGCTCCACCCAAACCATAATCAAGTCCGATTCCACCGAAAAAGAATACTTTGAAATTATCACTGAAATGCAGTCGGTATTCAAAATGTATGGGCAGATAAAGATTGTGTTCTTTTAGTTTCCCCTTGCAACTAAGCTCGTTGTTATACTCGTCTGTGATAACCGTATTATCTGTGTTCGAGAAATAGTATTCATAGTAAAGACCCGTATTCAATGCGAAGCCGTACTTGAACTGAGGCTCAACGCGTATTCCGACTTGTAAACCTGTCAGATATTTCTTATCCTCCCAATAGCCTATTTTTTCGCTCCTTCCTTCTTGACTTAATGACCACTGTTTTGTTACATATCCTAGTGAAAGCCCTATGATTTTGGGTTCATTGGGCGAGTTCCATTCTTTTTTGTAGCTTCGATAAGGGGTATAACCTGTAGAAGGTGTGGTTGTTGACGTCGTTGTGGATATTTTTGTGCTACTAGTAGATTGATATACAGTGGAAGTCCCTCCACTATACATGCCCTGCATCCATTGTGGATTTTGGGTAATTTTCAATTGTGCAGCCCTTTGCACTGTCTTTTGGGATATAAGACGGAATAGATTTGGCCATGTAGCTGTAGTAGTGCTTCTGTCTGATGCGATTTCATCCATAGCATCTGCGAAAGAGCGAGAGAACACCCCCATGCTTCCTGCTTGTGAATACGATGCTTGTCCTTTCTTACTTGAACAAATCATGTAATCTCCACTGGAAGAAAGCAACGCTCTGAATTTCGAGCCGTCATCCTCAAACGGGGAATTGTCTGATATGCCTGTTCCCGAAGCCTGTTTATTGCAAGCCTCGGCCATTACGACAAGTAGCCGATGGCTCTTGTTGCGAAGCGTATTATAAACATCAAGCAATTCCTTCTTTCTCAAATCAAGTTCCTCTCCGTCTCGTCCTAGGGTTAGTGTAGGATAATCATTGCTGCCATTGTTGAAACCGTGGCCTGTGTAATAGAACAATATCACATCATTAGATGATGTTGATAAAGAAGCAATGGTTGCATTCAACTTGCTTCGGGTGAAATTGTCGTTTCCCTCATATATGTACGACTTCGTGTCCATATCGTCAATGTATCTGCGTAATTTCACCAAGAAGTTACCTTGAAGATATTTCAATGTTTGGCTACACGAAGTGCCGACGCTTGCATCTTCTGTATCTGCAAACACAATGAAATGTATCGTACCACCACCTACATCGGCACGCGAGATGTTGCAAACAAACAACATCAATAGAATCGTAAATATCTTTTTCATGTCAGTTTAATTGAGTTATTCATCGAATGGATCTGCACTTTGTTCTATGCTATATTGAGGTTCATGTTGACACTCTGAACCGTAACGGGCCGAAAGAGCCATAGTCAAACGTCTTGTATCTTGCAATACTTTTTCCCAAGTAGGGTTATACGCATCATTCGATGTATTCTCTTTTATTGCGTTTCTGAGTGATATGCCAAATATTGCCCCGTACTTTTTGTCGCTGATTGAGGATTGACTGGGTTTTGCTGCTGTGACAATCACTTTTTTCTTTCCTTTGAAACCTGTGAACAGTTTCGCCACGTTGTTGTCATCAGTAGGATTGTACGAATGGGTAGGAGTTATGTTGTTGTCAATATAAGAGTTGCAACAGTCTGTAATAAACAATACCAATTTCGCATTGGCACACTTTGTATTCAGTTTTGCCAAAATGCGTGAAGACCAATATCCGTTATCAAGGAAATCGAGTGTAGGCCACTTGTCGTTTCTCATATTTGCTCCGTGTCCGCTGTAGTAAAACACAACAATATCGTTATTGCCAACCTGCAATAAGTTTATTTCTCGGTCAACATAAGTTGTTGTAAATTCAACTCCAGTATGTGAACGAAGATTGTTGCTGTAACCGAGGCATTGGGCTATGTTTGTAAAAAATATTTTCATGTTTTTGCTGTCTGCTGTGCGGTCAACTTGTCGTCCCGGTTCACTTTCATTCACAAAAATTAGAGTGTGCATTGTTTGTGCCGTAGTTGTAAGGGCAGTGCAGATAAGAAAAATGGATAATGCTAACTTCTTCATTGTTTTTGCTATTTACTTATTGTTCTTAAATATTTGTCCTTAGGATAAATCAGTTTGGCAAGATTTATGATTTCCGACTGAATGAGGCTACAATCATTACGGAACACTAATTTGCCGTCAAGCAACATCATACATTCGCTGCAATAGAAAGAAAATAAAATGTTCAGTACCTTTTTGCCTGAATTGATTTGTAAAGCAATGTCTGGCAGAAAGGTACAGTTCTTGATGTAATCAAGTTTCTCAAAACTCTTTTCACCAGCAATTAAGTCGCTCACTGCTTTTGTCTGCTTTGGGGCTGTAATTTCTTTTTTTTGTAAAACAACATATTTGCCAAGCCGTTCCATGTCCTTGTCTCCTTTTGTTAAAGGGTCTATGATGCAACAAAACACGCTTTTGGCTGAATTTATCATTTCCAAAATATTTGGCGACAATTTTATGTATTGGGAGGATTCCGAGATAGAGTCGTTTCCTATATTTGATAGATTGAGAAAAGCTGTTGTTGCATTGGTTCCCAAAGAGTGCCCTTGTGGCATAGAGTTCTCTGCTTCTTCTTTTTTTGTCGACTTCCTTTTCCAGACATTATTAAGCAATGTTTCTAAAGCGTTTCTTACAGAATCCGTGTCCAACAAGAATTGTTTCTTCTTATAATAGAACGTACACAAGTCTGCATGTTGGTCTAATAACAGAAAGATGGCAGATTTGTCTGCACAAAACATGAAACCATAATCGGGAATAAATGTGCTTAACTTTTTTATATACCTCTGTGTTCTCACAGTTGCAAGTGATTCCACAATTTCTTGCAAATTTGCTATATTATGTTTACTTATACTTTTTGACTTGTCAATCACTGTGTATCCGCATATTATTTTGGAGCTGTCACTTGGAGCGTTCATAGCATCTACTTGATAGACAACTACTGAATCGGTTTTGTTGACGATGTGCAGCACTCTCTTAGGCAATGTGTTTCTGGTAGGCATGTGCATATTGCACTGTGCAAAGGAAAACATTGCAATGCCTATAAATAGCATAATAAAGAAAAATCTCATACTACAATATCTTTTTTAGTGAATATTTATAAGACGAGAAAGAGACACACAAGCCGTAAAGGCTTTTGTAGAAATGATTTTTGCTAAATGCAAAACATGGAAAAGTTGGGCATTTACCGGTGCAAACGACAAATGTAACAACACAATTAGAAGTAACCATATAATCATAGTTTTAACTTATTAATTGCATCATCCATTCCCAAAGAAGACGCGGGGTTGTTGTTTCAGAAAAGTTCTTGTACTTAAACAAAAAAGCGTGGGAATCTTGCCTGTTGCCCGTCCGCACACCAAGGCCTTCGCATTGCCCAACAGTCAGAACGGACAACGCAGAAAGCCCACGCATGGTATATATTAATCCCACACGTGAATAAGCTGAAAATATACAATGATGCATATATCCGACAAATCACGACAGGGTATGATATACCTACCGTGAACATCTACTGTTGTCTTGTCCTTTGACTGTTGTTGTAAGTTGCGAAGTTACGGTGTGTCAAAGACAAGCGTCAAGTAAACGCTCTTTATGTAAAGTCGCACCCACTCACTATCCCTTTTCGGGCTTCTGCAAGTGTTATGCAACTGCAAAATTAATTATTTTTATTAGAATATCTGTAGAAACTGTTTAAAAATTACACAATAATTTTGTTAAGCATGATTTTGCAGAAAGCAAGTTGAACCATAGGCTCTGCAGTATCAGCATGGAACTCGTAGTCTATCGTCAGCCTTCTGAAGT
>Ga0073908_1004564_pt1 | contig 12321 bp, 14 predicted proteins | sample MucameincwithD2O_FD_65484 | JGI IMG/M metagenome (GOLD analysis project Ga0073908, IMG submission 65484) | Mouse cecum microbial communities from Vienna, Austria - Mucus amended microcosms incubated with D2O | ecosystem: Host-associated > Mammals > Digestive system > Large intestine > Cecum...
GAAAAGCGGGTAAAAGGGGAGTACAGGGTGGAGATCCAAAAGGCCACGCTTTTGGGCTGTGCCGTGCTTTTTCGCACATACTCCCACCGGCCAGCCTCCAGCATTTTGCCCTTGTCCTGGTCCGTGATCACGCACTCACACGCCTGGCACACATAGCTTGCCATTTCCGCCCGCTCCGCGTTGTCCGGCACATCGTCCTTACTGGGCCACTTGATTTGTGCAAATTTCAATTCGATATACTGGCCACAATGGGGGCATGGGACGAAATAGTGTTTTTCCGCGTCCGCCTCCTCTTTGGCTTTCCAGATGTGACCCGTTTTCAGCGTTGGGGTGGAGGTTATAAAAATTTTCCGGTTGGTCGTGTAGGTCTTTGTCCGCTCTATGGCCAGCGAAACGGGATCCGCCTCTTTCTTGCTTGCCCCTGGGTATTTGTCCACTTCATCCAGGAACAAATAGCGGATATTTGTACTTGCAAGATCCGCCGGGCTGTTGGCGCCGTTCAGGTAGACGGTCATGGTGCCGAATTTCAGCTGTAATTTTTTGCTGATATGCTCCCGGTATTTCTCCGCCAGCACCTTGCAAGCCTTGATCATTGGCTCCAGCTTGGCGTCCACGGTCCGCTCCGCCAGGTCGTCCGACGGGTACACGATCATGGTCGGCCCTGGTGCCTGGTCGATCAGGCTGCCCAGCATATTCTCCATGGCGGACGTTCCGCCCACCTGGGTGGGTTTGACGAAAACAATTTTTTCCACCACGTCGTCGTCGAATGTGTCCATGATCTCCACCAGGTAGGGGGTCACGCTGTTGCGCCATGGCCCCGGTATGGCGTTCCCGTCCGGCAGTATGCGGTGCTTTTCGGCCCACTTGGAAACTGACAGGCGTTTTCGTGGGCGCAGGATCTCAACGGCGGTTATAATCCAGCCCGGCACCTCATAGCGTTTTACACGAAACTTTTTCACCGTTTTGCCTCCTCCGGCTCCACCACGGCGGCGTCCACGAATAGGGCCAGCATATCCTCCAATTCCTTGCGGGTGGCCCGCTCGATAGCGCGGGCGGTGGCGGCGTCCGTATAGCTGGCCACGGTGCCCGCCACCCTGCTGGGTATGTTCATGGCAAAATTTTTGAACGTGTCCATAAACTCCGCCAGCTGCTCGGTGGCCGCCGCCGTTTCGATGTATCGCCCCTCGGCTATGTCCGCCTTTATGCTGGCAAGCTGGCCCTGGCTCTCTTTCAGCTTCACCTCGGCCTCCAGCTTTTTCAGGGCCAATTCTGCCGTGCGGCTTTTCTCCCCGGTTTCCTGGGCCTTTTGCTCGATGTGGGCAATATACCGCTGGACCGTTTCGCAGGTCCTATATTTCCGCGCTCCGCCGCCGGGTGGGACCTCGGTTTCCAGCACCCCGTCTTGGGTTAGTTGCTGGACCCTGCGGCACCCCTTAAATCCCAGCATTTGGGCGATCACTCCCGTGCTGGACCACTCCGGCACGGTCCCGGTCAGGACCGCCGGCTTTTCCGCTTTCGGCTTTTTCGGCGCCGCCTTTTTCGCGGCTGTTTTCTTCTGCTCCGCCACTGGAGGCGGCCCCCTTTCCCGCCCCGGCGGTGGAGGTCCGCCGGTTTCGTTTTTTCTTCCCGCGTCCGTTTCGCATTTTGACCCGCTCCGGCCCGCTCGGTTATCCCCCCCTTTAGGGGGGATAAATTCCGGCGGCGTTTTTGCTATGCGTAACGTAACAGGCCAAAATTTTTTTGGTTTTATGGGCAAAAATACCAGGACTCCTTTGCCCCGCGTTGGTTTTAGGCCCAGGGAGGACCCGCGCCGGGGGGTGGCCGTCGATCTCACGGGCCTGTTGGCCTGCGTCCCGGCCTCCCGGCGCGTCCCTGGAGGGCGGCGGGGTGAAAGGATAAAGCCCCCGCCGCACACCCTCCGCACCCATGGAGCGAAAAGCGGCGGGGCCACCAGGTTTCTGTCCCCTGGCGGCCCCTGTACTCCTTGCGGCTTTTCATGCTATCAATATAGCACAGGCAATAGTCCAAAAGTGTCCACACTTTTCAGCCCGGCCATTTTATTTCTTGGCCCCTCTGTTCCTGGCCTTAAAATCCCCCAGCAGTTTCCCGCTTTGCTCATTCCTGGCCAGCCTGTCCAGCGCGGTGTTGTAATAATTAAATACCGCCGAACGGCTCAAATATACTTCCTTGGCGATTTGCTCCCACGTCTTGCTGTCTATATGCCGCATTTCCACCACGGTCCGCTCCATGGACCCCATGGGCAGCAGGTCGATCAGGTCCATAACATTCTGGACGGCCCTGGCCATTTCCGCCTGCTGGGCCTCGATCCGCTCCTCCACGTCCGCGATCTGAAAGACAAGGGCGCCCGCCCCGTCCGGGTGTACCGGCTTGGCGGATGGCGTGGCCCGGAACGCCGGGGCGGTGGATGGCCCCCGCAGTTCTGCGGATAGTGTGCGGCGGCGCTCCTCCAAAATCCGCTTTTTCTGTTTGGACGCGTGATATTGCTGCAGGTAGCGTTTCACCGCCTCCCGCTCCAGTTTGTCCCCCGTTGTCTTTCTGCCCATGGTTACACCTCGGTTATGTCAATTCCCAGCTTGTCCTTTATCAGCTTTCGCTTTAGCAAATATTCCTTGGTCCGCGTTGGGCGGCTTTTCACGTCCTCCACCACCAGCGCCCCCATTGGCCCGTACTTTTTCCGCAGTTCCTCCGGGGCGTTCTCCGATAACTCCCAAAACGGCGGGACGCGGTAGGTAAAATCCGCCCTGTACCGGATTGCCCGCACCCTGCGGCCCTCGGTGTCTGTGTATGCCTCTTGCAGCGTAAAATCCACCTGCAGGCGCAGGTCCCGAATTTGCCCCGCCCGCTCCAGCGCGGCCAGGTGGTCATAGCGCCGGGCTTCCTTTTGGCTGTCGAAATGGAGGACGGCCCCGGACGGCGTGATCCGCTCGGTTGGGCTGTTGTGGTATTTGCTGGCCTTTGGCGGCCCGTCGGCGGCAGGGGATGGAGGAGGCCCCCGCCGCTTTTGCTGGGCCATGTATTTCTGGATCGCCTGGGCCTGATATTTTGGCGGCAGGTCTTTCACGTCAATGGCCACCAGCTACACCTCCGCCGCGTTCGGGATCTCCACATACTGCCACGACATGGGCGGGTGGTTCAGCCCGAACTCCGCCAGCGGGCTGGGGGTGTTGAATTTCTCCGGGGACTGGATCACCCACCCGTAAAGGCTCCCGCCTTTTGCGTAGGCCCGCAGGGCCTCCATGGAAACGCCGGACCGCTCCACCAGCATTTCCAGCAGGTTGGTTCTGACCCACCCCCAGCAGGTAAATTTCCCTTGCACCGCTCCGGTCCCGCTCACATACACCAGGACGGTCAACGGCCAGCGGAACGCCCGCCCGTCCTTGCTTTGCGGGGCGGACTTGCGGATCTCCAGCGTCTTTTCCCCGGACAAGATTTTCTCCCACCACTCCGGTTTCATGCTCATAAGCACCGCCCGCACGGCTCACACCTCCCACGGGAACATGGAGGCGGGGAGGTCCGGGAAATACTCCCGCAGGTTGCCCTTGTAGAACACGGGGATCTCATTCTCCGCGCAAAATGCCGCGATCTGGTCCACCCACTCCCGGCAGGGGATCACCTTGTCCCGGCGGCTGCCTGTTTCAGCCCCCAGGATCACCCACTGGGGCAGGCCCTCCGCCTCCCCCATGGCCACCGGCTCCAGCAGCGGCTCCATGCTCCAAAACGTGTTGATGTTCGCCCAGGGCATGGGGTACATGGCCGCCGCGTCCCTGTTGGCCACCGTGGACCCGTACCAGAAATTTTCCCCATGGGGGAGGAGGGCCAGGTGGTCCAGTTCCAGGTAGCGGGCCGGGTTCTTTGTCAGGAACAGGTAACGGTGCTGCGGCGCCCGCAGGCAGGCGTCGATCACTTGGGCGATCCAGGACGTTGGCACCCACTTCCCGAAAAGGTCCGCCATGGAACACACAAAAACGGTCTGCGGCTCCTCCACGCGCTCCGGCTGGTTCAGGCGGTAGCGGTGCAGGGTAGGCTCGAAACCGTAGGGGTAGGGGGTGGCTTTGATCTTCTTCTCCAGAACATGGAGGCCACCAGGCAGCGGGGCGGGATCCTCCAGCCCCTTGTCGAAACGGTGGGCGGTCCGCCTGGCGTAGCAGTAGGGGCACCCATGGCGGCACCCGGTCAGCGGGTTCCATGACATGGTGGCCCAGTCTATTTTCGTCTTGTTCATTGTGCGATCTCCTTTCTGTTTTCCGTGGGCGTCTGGTTCGTCCCCAAACTTTACACATTTACAAGGCCATAAAAAGCTGAACTTACATTCAGCCCGATCCCGCCTTTTTCCGCCGTGCCTTTTTGGGCGGCTCCGGCTGCCGTACATACTTATAATATAGGTAGCCGTATTTTGTGGCCTTGCTCTCCACCAGTATGTAGCCCTTTGGCGGGCGGGGCGGTTTGTTCTCTGTATAGTTGCGCTTGACCTCGGTGGACGGCTCCCGATCCGGCTTGTCCAGCTTTCCGGCCTTTTTCCAGCGGTGGCCGCCCTGTTCCGGGGTCCAGTGGTCAAAAAGATAATTCGCCAGGCCGGTGTAGTCCTGGCCGTGATCTATCCCACTATAATAATTGTGTTCCCGTAGGTGTTCGATCCGCACGATCTCACCCATGCCCCACAACTTGGTGATCATGTCCTCCGGTATGCCCTCCGAAACCATGTGGAAATGGATCCGGTGGGTGCCCTTGCCGCGCCCCATATAGATCAGGATCCTGGCCCCAGGGAAGTGGTACATTAGGCGCCGGGTGTAGTTGTCCCGCAGGCGGCGGGCCTCTTGAAATGTGTGGACCTCATATTCATTATTTAATGTAAGGGTGCTATACAGGGAGGACGGGCCGAAATTCTGGTTAAACAGGCGGGCGTGGTTTCGTTTGGAAATTCCGATCCGGTGCTGTTCCCGCTCCTCCGGCGTCTTAAACCTGGGCCGTGGTTCTGCCTTTTTTATATCCCGTACACGGTCCGGGACATTAAAAACGATTTGCTCACACACGGACCCGGAAAAAATCCGCGTTTTTACTCTCTGCATATCGTTCCCGCCTTTTCCGTCGTGGTAGGTTCTGCCCCGGCGGCTTTATCCGCCGCCGGGGTCCTCTTTCCATTCTTTTACAATGCAATCCCGGCACATATAGCAGTCCTCGCAATAGTCGCACAGGTCCAGCCCATCCAGGGCCGCCCGCCGGATCATGGCCTCCAGGTCTGGCAGGTTTGTCTTTCTGGTTGGCTGCAACATTTCCAGCACTTTTGCCAGATATTGACCCGCCTGCCAGTCCCCGAAAACCTCCGCCGGGCCGTCCGCCGCCATGGTGTCCGGTTTCAACGGCACAATGGCCACACAGGCACCCGCCGGATCATGTTCCCAGCGTGGCGGAGTTTCTTTGACCACGTTGCCGTCTTTGTCTAACTGGCGGCGTCCCAGTGTGAAATTTCCCTTTTGAATGGCAATTACTCCTATCCCCACTGCTTTGGCCTCCTTTTATTTCCGGCGCAGGTCTTTCACAATGGCGGCCAGTTGGTCCGCTATGTATTCCACCTCCGCCTCGGTGTTGGCTTCCGCCAGTGTGATCCGTATGGCCCCATAGGCGTCCCGCCTGGTCTGGCCCATGGCGGTCAAAACGTGGCTGGGTTCCCCGCTCCCCGATGTGCAAGCGGACCCTGCGGACACGCACACGCCGGCCAGGTCCAGCATGATCACCACGGCCTCACCCTCCACGCCGTCAAAACGGCAGTTGATATTCCCCGGCAGGCGGTTGTTCATGCTCCCATTGATATTTGCGCCGGGGATCTCCAGGATCCGGTCCACCAGCTTGTCCCGCAGGCGGCGGGTGTATTCCGCCGCCGTGGTCATATTTTCGCAAGCCTCCCGCATGGCCACGGCCATGGCCACAATGGCCGCCGTGTTCTCGGTCCCCGGTCTGCGCCCCCGTTCCTGGCCTCCGCCGAACAGGAACGGGTCCAGTGTCACGCCGGACCGGCAATAGAGGGCACCCACACCCCTGGGGCCTCCAAACTTGTGGGCGGACAGGGACAGCATATCAACCCCCATTTTCTGAACGTCCACAGGAACGTGGCCCACCGCCTGCACCGCGTCCGTATGAAAAACCATAAGGCTGCGGCTGCTCTTTTTGATTGCTCTGGAAATTTCCGCAATAGGCTGGAGTGCCCCGATCTCATTGTTTGCCGCCATGACAGAAACCAGGTTTGTGGTTCCGTCTGCCTCTGCGGCCACCTTTTCCGGGTCCAGGATCCCGTCCGGCTCCGGGTTAATCCTGGTTATTTTCCGCGTTCCCTCCCGCTCCATAGCCTCCAGGGTATGGAGGACGGCGTGGTGTTCAAACGCGGACGTGACCACCCGCCCGGCCCCATACCTGGCGGCGCGGATCGCCCAGTTGTCCGCCTCTGTGCCCCCGGACGTGAAATAGATTTCCGCCGGGCGGCAGTTCAGCAGTTCCGCCACCTCTTTTCGGGCGCTCTCCAGTTTCATGGCGGCCAGCCGTCCGGCTGTGTGTATGCTGGAGGGGTTTCCGTACTCCTCCAGGCACTCAATCATGGCCGCCTTGGCCCGCTCCCGCATGGGTGTGGTGGCGGCGTGATCAGCATATACTTTCATTCCTGCGGCACCTCCCCCGTGGCATAGTACGGGGACAGCCTCCGCTTTCTTCCGCAGCTCCAGCAGGATCCCCGCTTGATTGTCATTTCCTCCGCACCCTCCGGCTGTTCCATGGTAAAATCTTTCTGGAGGGTTTCCGCGCACTCCTCACACAGCATTTTGGGATCTTCGCGGCTGAAAATATCGTCTTTCCAGCCCACCCCGATGTAGTCCAGCACCAGCCCCCAGCCATACCAGGCCCCGGTTTCATCCTGGCAGACATGGTTCATCCACATTTCCCACTCTTTTGGGTTCTTGTACCGTATGCGGTCAAAACGGTGTGGGCGGTGTTCCAGGTGGATCCCAAACCCGCACATTTGGCACCCGGTCCGCTGGGCTTTGGTTGTCCGCAGCTGGCCCTCCGGCTCCGCGCCGCCATGGTCCTGGCGGTATGCCTCGATCTCCTCCGGCGTCATGTCCGGCGGGTCCCGGACGATCTTTCCATAGATGGCCGGGACGATGGTTTCCAGGTGTATGGGGTCGCCGTGGATCTCCACCCCGTCCTCCTCTCCCACAATGGGCCGGAACTCCTCCCAGTGTTCGTGATACCATTCCTGCATTTCCAGGGCCAGTGTCAAAAGGTCCTGGCGGGTGAAGATTGCAAACGGGGCGCTGCGTTTTGTGTCTTTGCTGATATAGTTGCACCCGTTCAGCATAAGGGCCTTTTGACGCCTGCCGCCCTCGCTGGCCATTAGCCCCATATAAGGGAAACGCCCGCTTTCCTTGGCGTAGTCGTCGCAGGGTTTTTCTTTCAGGTAGTAGCAGCACAGATCAGAAACCAAAAACGGGGCCGTCTGGTAGCTGGTGCCCTCCCGCTCGTTTTCCGGTCCTCCGAACTTTTCAAGCCATTTCTGTGACATTTTCATGCGGGTGCTTTTCCGAAAACCGCCATATTCCCCGGTTTCTCCGGTCATAATCGCATGGCGGACGGTTGCGTTTTTCTCTGTCGGGTGCTGCAGCAGATTGATTTTCCCGGCGGTTTCTTTGGACAGCACAGGGAAACCAAATTCCCGGACCACCTCGATCTTTCCATAGGGGCGCCCCTGGGGGTTCTTGGCCGGTTTCAGGTTCTTAATGCCCAGGGCCTTGTGGATCTGCTGTATGCTCCTGTCCTCCAGCATGGAAACCGACGCGCCCGGCACGTCGATCCCGATGGACCGCAGGAACAGAAACAGGGTGATACTGTCCAGCCCGCCCACCGTCACATAGCAGCGCCCGGCCACGTCCGGGTGGTTGTAGAACTCCCAGGCCCGGCGGGCGGCATAGGCTTTTTTGAAGTCATACCCCTTGGCCATTTTTGCCTGAAAGTCCTTTGTTTTCTCTTTGTTTTCCTGCTCTTTGTACTTATCCCAGCGCCTTTTCTCACCCTCCCTATACGCTCACCGTTTGCTCAAAACGGATCTTCATTTGTGCGGGGTACAGGTCCACCTCCGGGCGGCGCTCTCCGGTCCAGCGCAGTCCACCAGCTTGTCCCACGCATTTCCACCCGGCGGCCCGCAGGCTTGCCCCGTTTTCGCTCTCCAGAATGTAGGTGATCAGGCGCTTGTAACCCATGGCCCTGGCCGCCCTCCAGGCCGCCGCGTAAAGCATGGAACAGGCGTTTTTCGTCCCGTCGGTACAAAGGCGGTTTACCTCCAGGGTCCACCCGTCATCCAGGTGCCGGGACACAGGACGGCCCACAATGGCCACGCCCACGATTTTCTCTCCGTCTGACAGCCCTATGGAATACTTATGGCCCGCCACCGGGCCGTGGTGCCGGTGGTTCTGTTCCACATAGGCGTTAGCCTCTCGCAGCGTCATGGGGACGATCTCCAGCGGTGCGGCCTTGCGCTCCTCTGTTTCTTTCGTTTCCTCCGGTTCCGCCTGTTTTGGTTCCTCCACGGCCTCCACCGCCGGTGCGGCCACGGTTTCCTCCATGGCCAGCCCCGGCAGGCTCCACCCATCATCCCGGACTTGGAAAGCGTCCCCCAGTTGGATGGTGTCCGGGAAATTGTGCTGTGTGGTCTGTACGGCGTACTTGTCGATCTCGGTTGCATAATAGTGGGCGATATGCGCCCCCAACTTGTCCAGCGCCAGGTGGCCGCAGCTCATACCGTCATACATGGACAGCACTTCCAGCGGTTCCTCGGTGATCCCTGGCGTATAGTGGAGAATGTGGGCGATCACGTCCACTGTCCAGCCGTTTCCCAGCATTTTATAAGCCTGGGTATCTGATACAGGGAATATGTATTCCTCCGGCACGGTCTGGAGGCGTTTACACTCGGTCACGGTCAATTTGCGGATAATATAGAAACCGTCCGCCAGTTTTATGGGGTATTGTTTGCCCTTTATGGTGATCTGTCCGTCCTGGACTTCATAGACCGGATATGTTTTCCCGTCTGCCGCCTCAATAACAAGGCGGCTCTGGTGCCCTGCGGCTTTCACAGAATTTGCTTTCTGGTCGTCCCGCATTTCATAGGATGAACTTTCACCCCGGCCCCGCCACGCCATTCCCGCAGGCACCGCATACAGGCCGGTGGCGGCCCCGTCCGCTCCGCCGCCGTTTGGCCTGGCCTTGAGCGGGACGCCCTTGCCGTCCACGCTATAAATGCGCCCGCTTTGGCTGCCGCTGACCTCTCCGCTGGCGTTTGGCATATCGCCCACCCGCACCGGCGTGGCATAAAGTCCAGTTTTGGCACCCACGCCGCCGCCCTGGCCGCACAGGGTTACACTTTTGCCGTCCGGCGAATATACCCGGTATTGCTGACTGTCAAAATCGGCGTTTTTGGCGTCGCTCTCTATGGTTCCGATCCTCACCGGCTCCGCCGCCATAGGTGCCAGGAAATGCTGACCACACACGCCACTGACCGCCCCGGCCTTGGCATAGTTGGCTTTCAGGGTGTACCCCTTTTCTTTCAGGGGCAGACCGCTTTCCAAAATGTCCCGCAGTAGGATCCCCAGGTCCTCCGGCTGTTCCACGCCTGGAATGTTGGTCCAATAGAGGCGCTGGCGGTTCTGCGCGCTCACCAGGGCGGAATTGATCAGGATCGGCTCCACGCCTAACTCCCGCGTGATCTGTGCCCGAATGGCTGGGGCCATGCTTTTGTTATTCTCATACAGAAAAAAATCCGGTTTGAATTTCTCCAAGGCAATCAGATAGTTTTCAAACAGTTCCCAGCCTATACCCTCCGGCTCGGTTTCCCGGTTCTTGGTCTGCGCTATGCTCCACTTGGTACATGGGGACCCACCGATCTGCAATTTCACCCTTGGCCGCCCCCTTTTATGTCCAGGTATAGGGCACATTCTTTCTTGGTCCGCTTACACCACGCCCATTCAATCATGGCGCCCGCACTTTCCTGGTAGTCAGGCAGGAACACGGCCAGGTCCGCCGCGTTCAGCATGGCAAGCGTGATCTGCATATAGTCCCATTCCTCCAGGCCCGCCGGTAAAATAGCCGGGTTCAGGACCACATGGCCCAGCGCCTCCATGGTACTGGTGGCCTCCTGTAATTTTGCTCTATATTCGTTGTCGCCGGTGATCTTCCCGGCTATGTAAATTTTCACAGGCTGCACTCCTTTTTCCGGCTTGCAATCCGCCCGGCCAGTTGGTATAATACAGACAGCTGGACGGTTTCCGCCGTTCACTCCGCCACCTGCGCCGTGTTGTCAGCACCGGGCGCGGGTGGTTTCTCTTTTGCCTCATAGCTGATATGGGCCGCCGCCACCAGTTTGGCAATCTCCGCGCCGATCAGCCCGTCCGGGTCCTCCGCCGCGTTCACGGCCTCCGCCGAAACGGCGGCCCGCTCTATGCTGGTCAGTCTGGCCCAGTCCTCGGTAACGCACAGGTGAAAGTCGCCGTTTGCCCACCTGTCAACCGAAATAATGATCCGTCCGCCGCCCTTTAGGGCGGTTCTCAATTTATCGCTCATTCCGTTGCCCTTTCTGCGATCTCCAGCTGTTGAAATTCTGCCGCCGTGGCGGCGATCCGGTCCGTGGCCATTTGCCAATATTCCGGGTTAATTTCCACGCCCACAAAATCCCGCCGCAGGCGCTTGGCCACCACCCCGGTGGTCCCGCTCCCCGTGAACGGATCCAGAACGATCCCGCCCTCCGGGCACCCGGCCAATATGCACGGCTCCACCAGGCGCTCCGGGAACGTGGCGTAATGGGCCGCCTTAAACCGGCCCGTTGCTATGCTCCAGACGCTCCGCTTGTTCCGGCCTCCGGTGCTGTTTACCGTGTTCCCGTGGCTCTCCCGCTCCACGCGGGCGCTGTTCTGGAATGACCTCCCGCCGGTATAAGCGCCGCCGCCCCGGAATGTCCTGGCGTTCCCTTTTTTCCCGCACGGCTCCCGGATGGCCGCCGCGTCGAAATAGTAATGGGCCGATTTTGACAGCAGGAAAATATATTCATGGGCTTTTGTGCAACGGTCCTGGACGCTCTCCGGCATGGCGTTGGTTTTATGCCATATAATATCCTGCCGCAAATACCACCCATCAGCCCGCAGGGCAAAGGCCAAAAGCCACGGGATCCCCATCAGATCCTTGCACTTGTAGCCGTCCGGCGGTTCTTTTCTGGTGTGTCCGTGGGCGTTTCTGGTGTTGGCCGGTGGCTGCGGCCCGGACCTTGTGGCGTAGCTGTCCCCGATGTTTACCCACAGCGTCCCGCCCGGGCGCAAAACCCGCCGGACCTCCCGGAACACGTCCACCAGCTTGGCTATGTACTCCTCCGGCGTTTCCTCCATGCCGATCTGCCCGGCGGCCCCATAGTCCCGCAGGTTGTAATAGGGCGGGGAGGTCACGCAGGTGTGGACGCTCTCCGGCTCCAGGGTCCGCAGCTGTTCCAGGGCGTCACCGCAAAGGATTGTTTCCACTGTCCGCCACCTCCTGGGCCAGAAACCACGCCGGGCTGTTCCGCTCCGCCTGGTGGGGGCAGTTTTCCGCATCGCAGTTCTCCGCCGAACAGGCGGCGCAATAGGTCCGCTGGAAAAGCCCATCCCACGGGGTATCTAATGCTGGGATGGAGGCCAGAAACTCCGCCAGGGCCTCCTGGGAGGCGGTGATCTGCTCAAAATACGTTTTCGCCATGGCCTACTCCTCCTCTTTGTGGAGATCCACACCCTCCAGGGCCTCCCACACGGCCCGCTCCCAGGCTTTGGCCCACCCGGATTTTGCTTTCCGCACGGCCTCCACCGCTATGGCCTCGGTTCCGTCGTCCCACAGCAGGCGGCAGTTGTCCACCACTATGGCGCTGTCATGCTCCGCCGCGTCCCGCTCCACCATGCCCAGGTAGGACAGCGGGATCCCCCAGCAGGCCAAACTCTCCGCCTGGAAAATCTGAAACCCCTGCATGATCACCGGCACCAGGTCCACGTCGTCGCCGCGCTCACCGATCCGCCAGTTGTTCATTTCCTCGGCGGCGGTTTCCGGTATGACCAGCTGCGGGTTTAGGTCTTTCATAATGTTGGTGGGTTCCTTGTCGCCCGGTATCATCCCGGCGTGTTCCACGATGGTGGCCAGGACCTTGCGCGGCATGACCTCCCGGCGGGCCTGGATATACCAGGACTGCGTATAGATGGCCATTACCCCGCCTTGGCTGTTGACGGTGTACCCGCCGCCCTTATAGGCCCGCTTGAT
>Ga0073908_1004579_pt1 | contig 12279 bp, 11 predicted proteins | sample MucameincwithD2O_FD_65484 | JGI IMG/M metagenome (GOLD analysis project Ga0073908, IMG submission 65484) | Mouse cecum microbial communities from Vienna, Austria - Mucus amended microcosms incubated with D2O | ecosystem: Host-associated > Mammals > Digestive system > Large intestine > Cecum...
GGCTGATATCCCGGTGATGCTCCGTTGTCTGATAGCCCTGCTCCCGGATAAACTCCGCCAGCGCGTGGGCAATGGCCACCGAACGGTGGTGCCCTCCGGTACAGCCCACAGCGATCACCAGCCCGGTTTTCCCCTCCTCCGCATAGAGCGGCAGAGTGAAGCGCAGAAGGTCCTCCACCTTCTGCAAGAAACCGTGGGTCTGCTGAAAGCCGAACACATAATCCGACACCGCCTGTTCCAAGCCGGTCTGGTGGCGAAGCTCCTCCATGTAAAAGGGGTTCGGCATAAAACGCACGTCCAGCACCAGGTCGGCCTCCAGAGGCAGACCGTATTTAAAGCCGAAGGAAACAACGCTCACCGGCATGCCCCCTTTTTCCGTTTCCCCGTTAAAAAGGCGCAGAAGCTCCCGCCGCAGGCGGGCGGTGGAAAGCCGGGTGGTGTCCACCACGAAGTCCGCCCGCTCCTTCACCGGTTCCAGCAGCCCCCGCTCCCGTTCCACCGCCGCCTCCAAAGAGTCCGTCTCTTTCTGAAGGGGATGCCGGCGGCGCGTCTCCTTATAACGCTTGATGATGGTCTCCGGCGAGGCCTCCAGGAACAGCATCCGGCAGACGCCTTCCATGCTCCGCAGCTGGTCCAGCACATCGAACAGCTCCGTGAAAGACTCCGAGGTCCGCACGTCGTATACCAGTGCCACCCGGGCATACCGTCCGCCGCCGCCGGCGCAGAACTCCGCAAATTTTAAAATCATGGCGGCGGGCATGTTGTCCACAATATAAAATCCGCTGTCTTCCAGAAAGGAGGCCGCCTTGCTCTTCCCGCTGCCGGACAGGCCGGAGATGATTAAAATTTCCATATGAAACCGTCCTAATCCACAAATTTAACCTCCGGCTCCAGCCGGACGCCGGTTTTCTCCCACACTGCCGCCTGCACCTGTCCAATCAGCTCCCGGATATCGGCGCAGGTAGCTCCGCCCCGGTTCACAAGGAACCCGGCGTGCTTTTCCGACACCTGGGCTCCGCCCACCGTCAGCCCTTTCAGGCCGCACTGGTCGATCAGCGTTCCGGCAAAATGGCCCTCCGGACGCTTGAAGGTGCTGCCCGCGCTGGGCCACTCCAGAGGCTGGCTGGCCCTCCGGCGGTTGATCAGGTCCCGCATGGTCTCCCGGATGGCCTCCGGCTCGCCGGGCGAAAGCCGAAACACCGCATACAGCGCCGCCGCCTCCGGCCGCTCTGTCAAAACGCTTTTGCGGTAGCCAAAGGCCAGCTCCTCCTCGGTGAGGAACCTCACGCCCTCCTCCGGGAACAGCACCGACACGCCGGCGATCACCTGTTTCAGCTCCCCGCCGTAGGCTCCGGCGTTCATACAGACGCCCCCGCCCACCGTTCCGGGGATGCCGTGGGCAAATTCCAGACCCGTCAGCCCCTGTTTGCAGGCGAAGTCCGCCAGCCGGGCCAGGGGAACGCCGGACTCCGCCACAAGGCTGCCCGGCTCCTCTCCCGCTTCCAGGCGGCAAAGGCGGTCCGTCACGATCACCAGCCGGTCCACCCCCGCATCCGGGGCCAGCAGATTTGTGCCGTTGCCCATCACCAGGGGCCGCGCCCCGCAGTCCCGGGCCATGGACAGCAGCAGCACCAGCTGCTCCCCCTTTTCCGGAAAGGCCATCCGTCTGGCCGGGCCGCCCACCCGGAAGGAGGTGTGCTTTGCCATGGGCTCCTCTTTCAGAACCGTCACATCCGGCAGATAATCCGCAAGCTGTTTGTCAAGCTGTGCCGTCCAATCCATAAAGGGTCCCCCTGTTCTTCCCATTCCAATCAGAGCACCCGGCCCAAAAGCGCCGCGCCGATGATGCCCGCGTCGTTCCCCAGCTCCGCCGGGAGGATGCGGGTCGCGCGTCCGCCGTGCCGGGAGAAGCACTCCGCCACCACGGCCTCCCGCAGCGGCTCCATCAACAGATGAACGGGCGCCGCCGCCACGCCGCCGCCGATGGCCACAACTTCTGGGCGCAGGATGTTGATGAGACTGACCAGTCCTCCGGCCAGATAATTTACGTATTCCCGGCAGACGGCCAGCGCGGTCTCGTCCCCCGCCTCCGCCGCCTGGAAAGCTGTGCGGCCCTCCACGCCGTTTCCGGAGGCGGCGATCTCATGCAGCAGGCTCTCCGGGTGCGCCTCCATGGCCCGCCTGGTCTGCTGAATCAGGCCCGTGGCGGAGGCATACCGCTCCCAGCAGCCCAGGCGGCCGCAGTTGCAGGGCTCGCCGCCCTGGCAGACCACCATATGTCCCGCCTCGCTGGAGGTCACGCCTCCCCGAAGCCTTCCGTTCAAAATCAGTCCCGCGCCCACGCCGGTGCCCAGCGTCACCACGGCAAAGTCCTGGGTGCCCTTCCCCGCGCCCCGGAAAAACTCGCCCACGGCGGCGCAGTCCGCGTCGTTACCCAGCAGCAGCGGCAGGTCCAGATGCTGCCGGAACAGGCGCTCCAGCGGGACATTCTCCATGGGGATATTGGTGGTGAACAGCACATCGCCGCCGTCCACCGCGCCGGGCAGGCCAATGCCCGCCCACCGGACGCTCTCCTGCATCACCTTTTTAGACAGCTCCGCCAGGGTTTTGGCAAAGGCCTCCGGGCCATGAAAGTCCAGGGGAACCCGCTCCACCTTCAGGATGTTGCCCTCTCCGTCCACAAGACCGGCCTTCAGATTCGTGCCGCCTACGTCGATTCCAATATACATGGTTTGCCTCCTCACATTTTTCCATCCGCCCGGGCGTCCACCTTCTGCGCCAGCTCCTGTGCCGCGTTGTAGCCCAGCTTCCGGTGGCGATTATTCATGGCCGCCACCTCCACAATACTGGCCAGATTCCGGCCGGGCCGCACCGGGATGACAACGGTGGGCACCTGGATATCCAGAATGTCGATGAAATGATCCTCAATGCCCAGCCGATCATAGAATTTCGTGCTGTCCCAGGGCTCAAAATTCACCACCATGTCCAGCTGGGCCTCGTTCTTGATGGCCCGAACGCCGAAGAGCTGCTGCACGTTGATAACGCCGATGCCCCGCAGCTCGATGTAATTCCGGATCATTTCCGGCGCGGTGCCCATCAGCCGCCCGGAGACCCGGCGAAGCTCCACCGCGTCGTCGGCCACCAGGCGGTGCCCCCGCATGATGAGTTCGATGGCGGCCTCGCTCTTGCCCACGCCGGAATCGCCGGTAATCATGACGCCCTCGCCGTAAATATCCAGCAGCACGCCGTGGCGGGTGATACAGGGGGCCAGCACCCGGTTCAGGTATTCAATGGTGCGGCTGGTGAAGGCCACCGTCACCTCGTTGGTCCGAAGCAGAGTCTTCTGGTGCTCGACGGCGCTTTCAATGCACTCCGGGAAGCAGTCCAGGCTCCGTGCGATCACCAGCGCGGGGATGTCGTAAAGGAACAGGTCGTCAAAACACTTGCGGCGCTGCGCCTCTGTAAGACCCCGAAGGTACGTGACCTCCGCCTTGCCGATAACCTGGAGGCGGCAGGGATCAAAGTAGTCATAAAAGCTGTGGAACTGGAGACCGGGCCGGTTCAAATCCGGCACGGTCAAGAGGGCGGTATCAAAATCACTGCCCTGATTCAATACCTCCAGATTAAAGAGGGAAACAAAATCTTTCACCTTCAAACCGTTTTCACGCATGGCGTTTCTCCTTTTCCCGGGAGGGGCATTCCCGCCGGGCGAATCCTTCGTTTTCGCGTCCAGAACGCGTCCGTCTTCATTATATATGAAGTCTTCCGATTCCGCAACACCTTCGGCGCAGAAGATGGACGGGAAATGCCTTAAAAAAAACTCGGGTTTTTTGAAAATTCTTCTTGCATTTTTCGATAGATTCTGTTATTATAACACCTGTGCTTATGAAAATACGCACACAGTATGCAACAGCGGGGAGGTGCAATGGATGGCTAAGTGCGAGTATTGCGGCAAAGGCGTGACCTTTGGCATTCAGGTCTCTCACTCTCACCGGCGTTCCAACCGTCCCTGGAAGCCCAACGTGAAACGTGTCAAGGCGATCGTGGATGGTTCTCCCCGTCACGTGTATGTCTGCACCCGGTGCATGCGCTCCGGCAAGGTTACCAGAGCGGTCTAAAGTGAACGAGAAAAACTCCCGGACTTCGGTCCGGGAGTTTTTTTGCAACGAAGGCGCTCTCCTGTTCCCTGCAATCGGAAGTTCCAAAGCAAAACGCGGGCTTCTGTCTCAGACCCGTTCCGCCAGCTTCTCGCTGTACTCCGCTCGGAATTCCGCAAAGCGGTCCTCATCCAGGGCCTGACGGATTTTGGCGGTAAGCTCGTTGTAGAAATACAGATTATGCAGCACCGCCAGCCGGAGGGCAAGCGTCTCCTCCGCCTTAAAGAGATGCCGGAGATAGGCCCTGGAAAACCGCCGGCAGACGGGACAGCCGCAGCGCTCGCTGATGGGCCGTTCATCCGCGGCGTACTTGGCGTTGAGGATGTTGACCGTCCCCTCCCAGGTGAAGAGCTTCCCATGCCGCCCGTTTCTCGAGGGCATGACGCAGTCAAAGAAGTCCACGCCCCGGGCCACGCCTTCGATGATATTACTGGGCGTGCCCACGCCCATGAGATACCGGGGCTTGTCCTTGGGCATGTAGGGCTCCACCGCGTCGATGATGTCATACATGACCTGGGTGGGCTCTCCCACCGCCAGACCGCCGATGGCGTAGCCGTCGCAGTCCAGTTTGGCAATCTCCTCCATGTGCCAGACGCGGAGGTCCGCAAAAGTTGCCCCCTGGTTGATGCCGAAGAGAAGCTGCTTGGGATTGACGGTCCCCGGCAGGGCGTTCAGCCGGTCGTGCTCCCGCTTGCAGCGCTCCAGCCATCGGAGCGTACGCTCACAGCTGGCCTTGGCGTAGTCGTACGCCGCCGGATTCTCCACACACTCATCAAAGGCCATGGCGACATCGCTGCCCAGGTTGGACTGGATGCGCATGGACTCCTCCGGGCCCATGAAGATTTTCCGCCCGTCGATGTGGGACGAAAAATAGACTCCCTCCTCCTTGATGCGCCGGAGGGGCGCCAGGGAGAAGACCTGAAAGCCGCCGGAATCCGTCAGAATCGGGCCGTCCCAATTCATAAACGAATGGAGCCCCCCCATCCGGCGGATGAGCTCGTCGCCAGGGCGGAGATGAAGGTGATACGTATTGCTCAGCTCGATCTGGCAGTTGACCTCTCGAAGGTCAAACGCGTCCACGCCGCCCTTAATGGCGGCCTGGGTGCCCACATTCATAAACACCGGGGTCTGCACCACGCCCCCATGCGCACAGGAAAACTGGCCGCGCCGGGCGCGGCCCTCGGTCTTGACAAGGTTAAACATCGGTCTCTCCTATCGATTTTGATTACAGGCTGTCAAAAAAGGCCCGCAGCTCCGCCTTCCGCTCCGGCGGAAGGTCCTTTTTCGGGATGCACAGCTCCGCCCCGGCCAGGGCGGTGAGCTGATGGAAACAAGCCGCGGGGTCCACCTGGGCGCGAATCCGGAGGAACGCCTCCTGCGCCCCAGCCTTCCGAAGGTCTTCCGGTGTCTCGATTCCCGCCCGGCGCAGATTTTCCGCCAGCTTGGGCCCAATATTGGGCAGGCCGGTCAACGTCATAGGCGCCCTCCTCATAGGATAAACATGGCGTCGCCAAAAGAGAAGAAGCGGTAGCGCTCCTCCACCGCCTCCCGATAGGCGGCAAGCGTCGCCTCCCGTCCGGCGAAGGCGGACACCAGCATAATCAGCGTGCTCTCGGGAAGATGGAAGTTCGTCACCAGCCCGTCCATCACCTTAAACCGATAGCCGGGGTAGATGTAGATATTGGTCCAGCCGGACCTGGGTTCCATATGTCCGTCCTCCTCCGCCCAGCTCTCCAGCGTCCGGCAGGAAGTGGTTCCCACGCAGACGCAGCGGCCGCCGCCGGCCTTTGTGCGGTTGATGAGCTCCGCCGTCTCAGGGGGGATGGTACAAAACTCCCGGTGCATGCCGTGCGCCTCGACCGTTTCCTCTTTCACCGGGCGGAAGGTTCCCAGTCCCACATGGAGTGTCACATAGCCCAGCCCCACGCCCTTGTCCGCCAGCTTTTTCAGAAGCTCCGGCGTGAAGTGCAACCCCGCCGTAGGCGCGGCGGCGCTGCCCGGCACCTTGGAATACACCGTCTGATAGCGCTCCCGATCCTGAAGCTCCTCCTTGATGTACGGCGGCAGAGGCATCTTCCCAAGGCGCTCTAACACCTCCAGGAAAATCCCCTGGTACTCAAACCGAACCAGACGGTTGCCGTCCGCCTCCTCCCCCACCACCTGGGCGGCGAGGGTCCCATCTCCAAAGGTCATCCGCGTCCCGGAGCGCAGCTTCCGCCCCGGCCGGACCAGGCATTCCCACACGTTTTCCCCCCGATCGGTGAGAAGCAGCACCTCGCAGGCCCCGCCTCCCGGAAGCCTCTGCCCCAGAAGCCGGGCGGGCAGAACGCGGGAATCGTTCAGAATCAGGCAGTCCCCCGGATTCAGCAGCTCCGGCAGATCGTAAAACCGCCGGTGTCCGGTCTCCCCCGTCGCCCGGTTCAGCGTCATGAGACGGGAGCCATCCCGCTTTTCAATGGGCGTCTGCGCGATGAGCTCCGCCGGCAGGTCATAGTAAAAATCACTTGTTTTCATGTCGTATCCTCAACCAATGGTGATGTCCGTGTAATAGAAATTCAAAATCTCCCGGCAGCTGTATCCCAACTCCGCCATGGCCTTGGCCCCATACTGGCTCATGCCCACATTGTGGCCGTTTCCCGTGCCGGCGATGACGAAATTTCCGTCGCCGCCGCCCCCGCCGGAAGGCTGGCTGGCGCCGCCGGTCACGGTGCCGGTGCCGGAGGAGGAAATCGCCGAAGCGGTATTTCCCTGCAGCGCGCGGACCTCCCCGCCTCCGGAGATGGTAAACGCCCCGTCCAGCGCGGAGAGCTGCGCCGTGCCGTTGACGTTCAGGCCGGCCGCCGGCCCTTTTCCGTTGATGGAAAAGCGCATGCTGCTGACGGATTTCTGATAGGTGCTGCTGTAAAAGATGGTCCGGCAAGTCTCGCCGCTGACCGTTTTCGTGCCGCCGGTTCCCACAAACGTCACCTTGTTCACATTTCCCAGCGGCGTGTACTCCGAGACGTAAGCGTCCCGCACCGTGCCCACGGAATAGCCCTTCTGGTCCAGAATCCAGCTCAGCTCCGCCGCCGTATACGTGACGGAGTAGGTGTTGTTCGGAACGGTGGTCCGGGCCTCATACGGGTCTAGTTTTCCTTTCAGATATCCGGTGTCCGTGCCCCAGACATTGCTGCCGTCTTCGGTGGCGCCGCCGTTGGAGGCGTGATAAACCGCGTCCTGCACCAGCACGCCGTTGTAGTAAATGCACTCTCCAGCCGTGTTCTCCACCGCTTGATCGCTGGTCTCGGAGGGACCGGCCCCGCCGCTGCCGTGGCCGTTGTAGACCTGACAGTCCACGCCCCCGCAGACGTCGAAGCCGTTGGAGCTCAAGTGCTTATTGTGCCCCTGAACGAAGGTGCGGGCGCAGATTGCCTGCGCCTCCAGCGCGGCCAGGGGCCAGGCTCCGCCCATCTCATAGGGGATGACGCCCTTCACGTATTCCTCCAGGTCCACCACATTCACCACGTTCAGGTTTCCTCCGGTGACGCGGGGATACTCAAAACCGCCGCCGTACTTATAGCCCTTGAACCAGGTGGAGGTCTCCCGGCCCGAGGGCCGGACGCCCAGCGCCAGCACACCGCTGCAATCGAACTCAAAAAGGATGTTCTCCGTCCTCGTCCGGGTCACCATCACGCCAGTGGAGGAGGACCGGACCGCCTGACCGCCATAGCGGCCAGCTTCCGCCTCCGCCTCGCCCTGGGAGTCAAAGCGGCCCACCCGGACCACATACTCCCAATCCACCCAGGCGGGCCAGCCGCCCTCGGACCGGGCCCGGTTCAGCGCCTCCTCATAGGAGCGGAACCCGCCGATCTGGATGTGCCAGCCGCCCAGGCTCCGGTAGCCCCCGGCGGGTACGGTGGGAGAATACACGCCGCTTCCATCCATATAGACTGATCCGGAGGCGGTCATGGAGATGGCGGTCTCCTCCGTCCAGCCCAGAGAGACAAAGGAGCGCCCCTCGTCAAAATAGCCGAACTCATAGCCTGAGCCCACCGCATTCTCCAGATTGGCGGAGAACAGGGCGGAGGAACCGTAGCGCAGGCCCACCTTCACCGTGCCGTTCTCAACCGCCGAGACCGGAAGGGCGAAAAGCGCGAAAAAAGTCACAACAATCCACAACATCAACAGCCGTTTTTTCATGGAACCTCCCAACGATCCCCGTCTTGACGTACCATAGAAATCATGATACTATACGTACAGCAGACATTTGTCCGCGCATCAGGCACAATTGTTGCCACATGTGAATATTATAATACAAAGGCGCGTTTTATTCAACCAGGAAATCTTTTCAGGATTTCGCAACAACGCGGCAGGAGGAGCATATGATGAAACAGTACAAGGTCGGCGTCATCGGCTGCACGGGCATGGTCGGGCAGCGTTTTGTCACTCTTTTGGAGAATCATCCCTGGTTTCAGCTGACGGCGGTGGCCGCCAGCGCCCGAAGCGCCGGGAAAACCTATGAGGAGGCGGCGGGTCCCCGCTGGGCCATGGACGCCCCCATGCCGGAGGAGGCCAAGGGGCTGGTGATCCTGGACGCGGAGGCGGAGGCGGAAACTCTGGCGTCCATGGTGGATTTCTGTTTCTGCGCCGTGGATATGAAAAAGGAGGACATCCGGGCCCTGGAGGAGAAGTACGCCAAACTGGAGTGCCCCATTGTCTCCAACAACTCCGCCCACCGCTGGACGGACGACGTGCCCATGGTGGTGCCCGAGATCAACGCGGAGCACCTTGCGGTCATCGAGGCCCAGCGCAGGCGTCTGGGCACCAAACGGGGCTTCATCGCCGTTAAGTCCAACTGCTCCCTCCAGAGCTATGTCCCCGCTCTTCATCCTCTGCTGAAATACGGTGTGGACCGGGCCCTGGTGTGTACGTATCAGGCCATTTCCGGCGCGGGCAAGACCTTTGCGCGCTGGCCGGAGATGGTGGACAACTGCATTCCTTACATCGGCGGCGAGGAGGAGAAAAGCGAGCAGGAGCCCCTGAAGCTCTGGGGCAGCCTGCAAGACGGGAAAATCGTCAAGGCCGCCGGCCCCGCCGTCACCGCCCAGTGCTTCCGGGTGGCCTGCCAGGACGGCCACATGGCGGCGGTGTTCGTGAAATTCCAGGAGGGCAAAAAGCCCTCCATCGACCAGATCAAAGCCGACTGGGCCGCCTTCCGGGGCCCCGCCCAGGAGCTGGACCTCCCCTCCGCGCCCAAGCAGTTCCTCCACTACTTCGAGGAACCGGACCGCCCCCAGACCCGGCTGGACCGGAATCTGGAGAACGGCATGGCCGTTTCCCTGGGCCGCCTGCGGGAGGATACGCAGTACGATTACAAGTTCGTCGGCCTCAGCCACAACACCCTCCGGGGCGCCGCAGGCGGCGCGGTGCTGCTTGCCGAGCTGCTGTGCGCCAAGGGCTACATTGAGGCAAAGTAACCACACTTTACGAAAGAGGCGGTTTTCCGCACAGGCGGGCCGCCTCTTTTCATATTAATTTCAGATCAGGAAAAGGAGCTGACGTCTTTGAGGCAACCCATTTTCACAGGCTCTGCCGTGGCAATTGTCACACCCTTCAAGGAGTCCGGCGTGGACCTGGACGCTCTGGGGAATCTGCTGGACTTCCAGCTGGAAAACGGGACAGACGCGATCGTGGTCTGCGGCACTACCGGCGAGGCCAGCACCATGACCTACCGGGAGCGGGCGGAGACCATCGAGTTCTGCGTCCGCCATGTGGGAGGCCGGGTCCCGGTGATTGCCGGGTCCGGGTCCAACTCCACGGAAAACGCCGTGACCCTCTCCCGGGAGGCGGAGCGCTGCGGAGCCGGCGGTCTGCTGGTGGTGACGCCCTACTACAACAAGGCTAGCCAGGCGGGGCTGCTTCGCCACTTTCAGGCCGTCGCCTCCTCGGTCTCCCTGCCCATTCTTCTCTACAGCGTCCCCTCCCGCACCGGGGTCTCCATCACCCCGGAAACCTACGCCGCTCTGGCGAAAATTCCCAATATTGTCGGGGTCAAGGAAGCGTCGGGAAACCTGGGGAACATCCAGCGGACGCTGGCCCTCTGTCCCGAGGACTTCTATATCTGGTCCGGCAACGACGACGAGACCGTTCCCATCTGCGCTCTGGGGGGCAAAGGGGTCATTTCCGTCGCGGCGAATATTCTTCCGGCGGAGATGCACCGGCTGACCCAGCTGTGCCTCCAGAACGATTTCGCCGCCGCCGGGAAATTGCAGGTCCGATTGAAGGACTTCTGCGACGCCATGTTCTGCGACGTAAACCCCATCCCGGTGAAGACCGCCCTCGGGCTGCTTGGCTGGAGAGTGGGGGAACTTCGGTCTCCCCTGTGTCCACCCGGTCCGGAGAATCTGGCGCGCATCAAGGCCGTTCTGGCCCAGTACGGCCTTGCGATATAGCAATAGATAAAAAACAGCGCCGTCCGGAATTACCGGGCGGCGCTTCCCTTACCCCGCCGGTTCCGTCCGTTCCGCTTGAAAGTCTTTCAGCGCCTCTTCCAGGGCGGCGGTATCGCTGTAGTCCACATTTCCCAGGTCAATCTCGCCCCACGTTGTGTTTACCAGCTCCCGAGCGCCGTCCAGATACCCATGGACCTCCCGCAAAAAGGCGGCGATCTCCGGGATGTCAAAGCTCTCGTGCATGGGGCTTCCAAAATTGATGTCAAACTCCACATGGTTCTCCCGGCAGATTACCGGCTCCCCCATGGCGTCCAGGGAGAAAATCCGGTATTGGTAGGAGCCGTATCCCTGCCCCATGCCTGGGATATACTGGAGCAGGTAGAACTCCCCGTCCAGCCGGAGGGCCCAGAGGCTGTTTTCCCCGGCGTGCTGAACCGCGGCGTAATCCTCCCATAAAACCGCTTCCCCATCCAGAACCCGGAGGATGGAATAGTCCCGCCCCGTTCCCGTTTCACCAGGAACCCAGACCGTTTCCAGCTCCACCCGCTCCAACTCCCCGTCATGATTGAAGTCGTAGCGCCCCAGGTACTCATATGTCCGTTCCCGCGACTCCCCGGTCATGAAGCCGCCTCCACTCTCCCAGACGACACATTGGTAAAATTGCTGCGGGGTGGGTTTCCAGTTCCAGCCCAGCGACAGATCCAGGCACCCCTCCGACCGCCACACGCACCAGGGCTCATACTCCGGGAGAACGGTGGATGTCTGGATGCCCGAACCGTCCGGCAGGGTAACAACCCATGCGGTCCAGCTCTCCGTCCCGATGACGCTGATGAAGCAATGTTTTGCCGACGTCTGGGCCACGGCGGCAAAGCCGCTCTCCGGGGACCAGAGAATAGACTGCCGGTAAGACCCGCTCCCAGTCCAGAGGACCTCCCCGGTTTTCGCGTCGGTAATCTCCAGCCGTTCCGCCGGAGGAAAGCCCATATCGCAGAAGTCCTCGCCGCTCCCCTCGATTCGGGCCAAGAAGCGCCCGTCCGGAGACAGGGCCTCCCCCTCCAGAACGGCGGACTGGAGAGTCCCGCTCTCCGGCACCTCAGTGGGGGCCTCCGCTTCCACCGGGACCTCCCGTTCCTCCGACGGGGGCTTTGTCAGCTCCATCTGCCCGCAGGCCGCCAGCAGCGCCAACAGCGCGAAAATCCCCGCCAGCCTCCTCATCCTCCAAGTCCCTCCTTTAAAATAGGTCACACAGGGATGGACCTGTGCGTCTGTCCATCTCTTTGGAGTCTCCAGTTTATCATAAGTCACTATTTATTGTAAAGTGCTAATAAACAAAAAATGGTTTTAAATGTTATATGTACACTCTTTTCTATTGAGTCAGTTTTTCTCTGCCTTTCTGCATCAGATATCCTCACCCCTCTACCATAACCAGCAATACCTGAATCATTACGAATATCTAAATCAGCCTGTTTTTAACCGCCCAATCCAGGGCCAAGCGACACATGACATGCTTCGCACGTTGGCAAGCGGCATGGAGGAGAGGCCTTGACGCCCCGCCATGGAGTCCGTGAATGCAGGCGTCTCTCCCAGGACTGGTGCGTCCTGACCGGACCGGACGGGACCCGCCGCAATGAGCTGTACTGGGGCTATGACGCCTACTTTGGTTTCCACCTCTACTACGCTCTCCATGATCC
>Ga0073908_1004611_pt1 | contig 12190 bp, 11 predicted proteins | sample MucameincwithD2O_FD_65484 | JGI IMG/M metagenome (GOLD analysis project Ga0073908, IMG submission 65484) | Mouse cecum microbial communities from Vienna, Austria - Mucus amended microcosms incubated with D2O | ecosystem: Host-associated > Mammals > Digestive system > Large intestine > Cecum...
GAGTTCGTTGAGATCGAACGTTTCAATATTCAGGCTAAGCGTCCCCTGCTTCATCTTAATCCAAAGCGCCAAAATATCATTGTATTCATTAATCGTAGTTACCAGCTCGTCAATGTATTGATACTTCTCTTTCTTTATCTTTTCATGATCAATATATCCTCGTTCCGTCAACTTATGCACCTCATTCAAGATACGGTCAATATAAGGATTTATCCCATTCACAATGGCCAGACAAGCCTTCTTAATCAGATTTTGGCGTTTATTTCCCGCGATATGTTGTTCGTAAACATATCGTTGCTTTTCCAATTGCATCCGTTCGTCACTCAACGCTTCTACCATCTGCTCATTGTCCGCAGCCCAAACGATATACGGTTCAAGCACGTGCACCAAAGCTTTTTCATCACGGTTCAACCGATGCAAAGGAACCAGTGCTGCTTTTCCTTCCTCCGGAATTTCCAGCTGAAGACGCCCCTTCCCGAACAGTTGGTTGATGCCTTGTTGAATTAACGGAACATTCATTGGTATAGAAGAAGTGATGTCCCGGCAAAGAGCCAGTATCCGTTGCAGACGTTCCACATCTACTTGATTTCTCATTTTAGATCGCTTATTGAAAAGCCACCAAAGAATAACCACCAATACAAGTCCGGCAATAACCAAAGAGAGTACAAGCGTCATTTGTCGTGAATCGGATTCCAACGAAAGATAACGGCTCTCCAACTCTTTATCCTGACGGGTATAATTCAGAATATCCAAGTATATGTTCCGGTTATAATCAGAAGCATACTTCATCCCAAGCCCGGCATACGATACACTCAATTGTTCCCGAATCCTCGAAATCCATTCGGGCACCGTCTTTACGTCTTCCTCCATAATCCACGGAACTCCAGTATATGTCGTATCTCCTTCCGCATAAATGCGCAGCTTGTCCAACGTATCCACTGCATGATGATAATAAAGCACATGGTGTTGGTTCACACAATCTAACGCTTTTGTAAGCGTATCCAATGCTTCCGAATAACGTCCGTGCTCATTCATATACTTACCGATAGACACATACGCACCGGCAATCTGATACAAATCATTATACTCCCGGAATTTTTCAAGCGCAAGCTGCGCCATCCGCAAAGGTAAAAGCGAATCTACAGGAAAACCGAACTGATCCAGCGCATATCCCCTCCTTGTTCGAAAGAGTTCGAAGTTGTTGGGAGAAACCATCAGATTAGCCAGCCCTTGCAGACCATTTCCTTCAAAATAAGGATGATTAGTCTGAACCGCAGTCCTCCAAGTTATATATAGTTGGTCGAACTCACGCATTTTCCTATCCTCCGGCTTGGTGGCTTCCACCAATGAAGCCGATCCTTTGATATAATGATAATAAAGCAACTGATTAGTATCTGCCAATACTTCATTTTCCGGGATCTGATTGAGAGAAGCAATAGCTTCTTGTCGCTGCTGGAGATAATAGTAATATATAGAAGAAACAATGAAAAATTCGGTGAAAGCATAATCCAGTCGAAGTGCCTCGTGGCGGTCAGCAAACAAATCACTCTCTTCCCGAATACGTTTCATACGCCGGAGCGCACTGTTACGATAATCATAAAATTCTTTGTTCATAGCTGTCCGCTGACAAATCTTCATCAGTCCGATATCAGCAATCAACAGTTCAAGCTCATTTTTAGTCAGTTTATATACTTCCTTGTGTAACGCTTCCGCCCGGTCAAAATCCATCGCCATAAAAGCACAGAATCCGAGGTTATTGGATGCCTCCGCTTTACCCGACTTATAAAAATTTACCTGTTGATAAGCTTCATTGGCATATTTATAGGAGGAATCCAGGCTTCGATAACGATAAGTATACGCTTTCCCATTTAAAGAATCAATCAGGCGCACCTCTTTGGTTGGCACCATATCAGTGCACGAAAAAAAAGAGATAAACAACACTATACCTATTATATATAAAGGAAAACGTGAACTCATTTTTGACTATTAACTGTTTTCAGAAAGCAAATCTACAAATATTTCCGATAAGTTGGAGAGAAAAATATTTTTTATACAATAAGTCCTTCTAAATAATAAGAGAAATTCCTACCTTTGCAGGCAAATTAACAAATAGGTAACATCTATTACAAAATGAGCGAAAAAGCACCCTTTATGGTATTCTCGGGAACGAACTCGAGATATCTTGCAGAAAAAATCTGCGCGAGCCTGGATTGTCCTCTAGGAAATATGAACATTACCCATTTTGCCGATGGCGAATTTGCAGTTTCATACGAGGAATCAATTCGTGGCGCACATGTATTCCTGGTTCAATCCACTTTCCCTAACTCAGACAACTTAATGGAACTTCTCCTGATGATTGATGCAGCTAAACGTGCATCAGCAAAGAGCGTTGTGGCTGTAATCCCCTATTTCGGATGGGCTCGTCAGGATAGAAAAGACAAACCTCGTGTATCTATCGGGGCTAAGTTGGTAGCTGATCTGCTGTCTGTTGCAGGTATCGACCGACTGATTACGATGGATTTGCATGCTGACCAGATCCAGGGATTCTTCAATATCCCGGTAGATCACTTGTACGCATCGGCAGTATTCCTCCCTTACATCCAGTCTTTACAGTTGGAAAATCTGGTTATTGCTACACCAGACGTAGGAGGTTCAAAACGCGCCAGCACTTTCTCCAAATACCTCGGTGTACCATTGGTACTCTGCAACAAATCACGTGAAAAAGCTAATGAAGTGGCATCTATGCAAATCATTGGTGATGTAGAAGGTAAAAATGTGGTGTTGATTGACGACATCGTAGATACAGCAGGAACAATCACGAAAGCTGCTAATATCATGATGGAAGCTGGTGCTAAGTCCGTACGTGCCATCGCCAGCCATTGTGTTATGTCTGACCCGGCTTCTTTCCGTGTGCAAGAGTCTGCCCTGACAGAAATGGTATTTACAGACAGCATCCCTTATGCTAAGAAGTGCCCGAAAGTAAAACAGTTGAGCATCGCTGATATGTTTGCTGAAACAATTAAACGAGTGATGAATAACGAATCTATCAGTTCACAATATATCATTTAATAGCTGACAGGTGATAAATAATAATTGATAGTTGAAGTTATTACTTTCAACAGGAAATTATAAAATGGATAATGACTGCTTTTGGTTATTATCCATTTTTCTTTGTACCATACCTTTATCATCACTTCATTACCTGACGCATATATACAAAAAAATAGGCCACGCAGTGCGCAGCCCATTATATTTATCATCTATCATTTATTATTGGAGTCTTCCGAATTTATAGGTTCCTTTTTTAATCACTTTTCCATCTTTATCTGTTTCTACAAAAGGACCATCCTTCTTTCCTTGTTTGAAAAAGCCATCGAAGCGATTACCATCTTTGTCGATTTGTACACCTTGCCCCTCTTCCAATCCATCAACAAACCCACCTTTATATTGCATACCAGCAACAGTTTTCAGAGTACCCTGTCCATTGGGACGGTTATCTTTCCAGTCACCGTCATAAACATCGCCATTGCTCCATTTATAAACTCCTTTACCGTCGCGTTTATTGTTTTTCCAGCTTCCTTCATACACAGCACCATTCGCCCAGGTAAAAGTACCTTTTCCGTCTTGCATGCCGTTCTTAAAATTACCTACATATTTATCACCGTTAGCATGATAATAAACTCCCGGACCAGTGCGCTCCCCTAAAAGATATGATCCTTCATAACGGTCACCCGTGTGAAAGTAATAAGTACCTTTTCCATGTTGAATATCATCCGCCCAGTCACCATCATATTTATCTCCATTGGTATACTCAAATACTCCTTTTCCGTGACGAACATCATCCTTCCAATCTCCATCGTATTTAGAGCTATCATCCCAGTTCATGGTACCTTTGCCATTCTTTTTATCATTTTTCCAGTGACCGGTATATTTGGCACCGTTTGCCCAAGTATATGCCCCTTCGCCTTCGCGCTTATCATTCACCCAATGACCTACATACAAATCACCATTATGATAATACATAGTACCTTCACCATGCTGATAATCCTGATACCACATTCCGTCGTAACGGTTGTTATTCATAAAATAATAGATACCTTTTCCGTGCTGCTGGTCCTGAAACCATTGTCCTTCGTACTTTTCTCCGTCAGGAAACATATAAATTCCATATCCTTCACGTTTCCCCTTCACATATTCACCTTCAAAGACATCGCCGTTTTTAAAAACCGTTTTTCCTTTTCCGTTCGGTTTTCGGCTTTTCATTTCTCCCGTATAGACACTGCCATCCTTAAAAGTATAGTTGCCAATCTTTATTTCAGTAGAAAATGTATCTTTAATTTTTCCGAAAAATCCGCCTTTCTTTCCTTCATTTTCTTGTGCCATTACTCCCTCTTGTGAGAGGAGAGCCAATAAAAGTGTAGTATATAGATATTTCCTCATTGGTTTTAGTCGTTACTCATTTTAGAATTACAATTTGGACAAAGATACAATTTCTATCCCAAACAGCCCACTTTCGGAAAGCAATTTATGACAACTTTTTACCTGCAATGACCTCTTTTAATGTCTCTTTGCACAAATAGCGTTGTGCCAAATCTTGTATTTCTGCAGGAGTAACCTCGTTTACAGCCAGCAGAGAACGTGAAAAGTAGTCATCATTCAGACCGGAAGTAGCAATAAAGATCCATGCATCCGATAGTGAAAAAGGAGACTCATAACTACGGCACATTTCGCCCAACATATAATTGCGTACGATCATCAGTTCTTCCATCGACACTGGCTCCTGATGCAGACGGTCTATTTCATGATATACTTCCTGTATCAACGGTTTCACATATTCATTATCCGTTTCTGTCGATATAGCCAGCAATCCGCTATCCGGATAAAACATGATTCCCGCTGAAATGCCATAAGTATACCCCTTTTTTTCACGGATATTAGACATCAGCCGACTGCCAAAATATCCTCCGAATAAAGTCATCAATACCCGGAGTTTCAGATAATCAGGATGGTTACGAGTGATGGTTGTATATCCCATCTTTACAGCACTCTGCATGGCATCCTCACGTTCTGTAAAAATTCTCTTTTCGGGAACGGCAGTAAACGGAAAACTTAATTTCAATGCCGGCTGTTGATGTTTACCAAAAGAAGTGCCGAATGTATCCGTCACCCGGCTGATAATATCCTCTGTCACCTTGCCGGACAAGAAAATAGAGCAATTGCCCGAATGGTAATACCGTTCATAAAATTCACGAAGCACTTCCGGAGTGATAGCATGATAATCTTCCTCCACCACTACTTTACCGCATGGATGCTGTTCGCCATAAAGCGACCTCAATAGACTGCGATGTGCAAGAAAATCAACTTTGGAAGTATTGACCAGATATTGTTGGATATTGGTATCAAGGATGGTATGCAATTCTTTCTCCGGGAAAAGCGGTTCTTTAATCATGGATTCTACCACTTCCAATGTTTTCGCCAAATACTTATTCAACGAATAAACAGTGATGTATGCATACTCCGACGAGCTGGACAGTTCGAGCCACGAACCGTAGTAATCCAGTTTCTCGGCAATGGTAGCAGCCGTATATTTTGTCGTACCTTCGCGCAACATCCGGTTTGTAAACAAGGCTTGCAGTTTCTGCGACTGCTGCCAACGAGCTCCAGCGATAAGCACATCCATGCGTATCACTTCCTGTTCACCCGCATTAATAACAGTCAATGGAATACCATTCGGCAATGTCATTCGGACGGGAGGAAGTATACAAAAATTTTTCAGGGTTTGTATTTCTGGTTGTATTTTACGATCCATACGATTAGATTCTATTCTTCAAAAACTCTTCTGCCCGTTCCAAGTCTTGTGGGGTATCAATTCCGATAGTTTCTACTTCACTAATGCCCACCTTTATTTTATATCCGTTCTCCAGCCAACGGAGCTGCTCCAAAGATTCAGCCAGTTCCAGAGAAGACTGCGGAAGCATGGTTATCTCCTTCAGCACATCTGTACGATAAGCATACAGTCCGATATGCTTGTAGTAGGTATGTCCCTTCAGCCAGTCCTGTTTTTCAGCATTACGCTGATAAGGAATAATGGACCGGCTAAAATAAAGCGCGTTCCAGTTCTTATTGACTACCACTTTCGGTGAATTTACATTTTCCAGTACAGCAAACGGTTCATCTACAGTAAAAGGTTTCACCAGCGTGGCAATCTGCGTGGTTACATCTTCGAAACAAGCCTTTACCGCATCCAATTGTGAAGGCTGAATAAAAGGTTCATCTCCTTGTATATTGACCACTACATCAAAGTCACCTCCAATCTTTGTACAAGCTTCATAACAGCGATCCGTACCGCTTTTATGATGAACAGAAGTCATCACAACCTTACCTCCGAACGCCTTGACAGCAGCTTCAATACGCTCATCGTCTGTGGCTACATAAGCATCATCCAAAACGCCTGCCACTTGCTCATACACACGTTGTATAACAGTTTTTCCACCCAACATAGCCAACGGTTTTGCAGGAAAACGAGTGGATGCATAGCGGGCAGGTATAATTCCAAGAAATTTCATCTACTTAATAAATAATGAAGAATGGAAGGCAGATAATGACTGTTGTATATATCCCCTTTGCCAATCCTCCGGTTTTACTATTTTGTTATCATATAAAAGCATGTCAATGTCCAGACAAACTTTCTCCTCTTTTTTATCTTCCAGACGACGTCCGGACCTCTGTTCTATATCTTTCAGTATTTTCCTCACTTCCTCTTCATCCTTATCGGAAAAGAACAGAACTACTTGGTTGGAAAACAAGGCCGGATTCTTAAAAAACAAAGGTTCAGTTTCCAATTCAGGCGCAAAACAAATAGAAGAGAACGATTCAGTCAGTTTCTGTCTGGCAAAAGTCAAATTCTCTTTCCTGTTGTAATTACTCCCTATGCAAACAATATACCTATGCATTAAAAAATAAGTATTAGGTATTAAGTATTAAACATTAGATATTAAAGATATTATACCTACAGTTCAGTGCCCCAAACGCTACAGGTTAATACTTAATACTTATTTCAGATTTAGTTAAAAAGATCGTCCAATCCCCCCTCTTCTATCACCTCTCCGTCCGGAGTTTCCGAACCGGCACACGGATCAAACCCTTCAGGGAGTTTAAATTTCTCCTGCTGGTCATATCCCAAAGTCGGGTCATCATACACTTTCTTCATATACAGTGCCCAAATAGGCAAAGCAGCAGCAGCTCCTTGTCCATAGGTCATTCTACCAAAGTGAATGTCACGTTCATCACCTCCTACCCAACAACCGGATACCAGCGAAGGAGTGAATCCCATAAACCAGGCATCAGAGTTATCATTGGTCGTACCTGTTTTCCCACCCATATCGGCGGTAATTCCATAACGACGAACGCGCCCACCTGTTCCTTCATTAATAACAGCGCGCAGCATAACCAGCATTTTATATGCGCTTGAAATACTAATCACTTCCTCCATTTGCGGTGCAAAGGTAGAAAGCACATTACCATCACTATCTTCAATGCGTGTAACAAACAATGGAGCCACACGAATTCCTTTATTGGCAAAAGCTGTATATGCACTTACCATCTCACCAACAGAAATTTCACAAGGTCCTAGACAAAGCGAAACGACCGGGTCAATTGCTTTATTACGAACCCCAAAACTATGGATCAAAGGTACAAGATTATACGGATTCAGTTTGCCTATCAAATAAGCAGAAATCCAGTTGTCAGAATTAGCCAATCCCCACTTCAGAGTCACCATTTCCCCATAACGTTTATTGTTTGCATTACGAGGCGTCCAAGGAGTTCCATTCTCATCAATCAGCGTTTGCTCTACGTGGCGTATCTGATCGCAAGGAGAAAATCCATTTTCCATTGCTAATGTGTATAAATACGGTTTGATAGTAGATCCCACCTGACGACGTCCCACCATTGCCATATCATACTGGAAATATACATAATTCGGTCCGCCTACATAAGCCTTCACATGTCCGCTTACCGGATCCATCGACATGAATCCTGTCCGCAAGAAGGATTTGTAGTAACGGATTGAATCCATCGGTGTCATAATTGTATCTTTATCTCCCTTCCAAGAAAAAACAGTCATTTCTTCCGGGGTATCGAACGCCTTACGAATCTGCTGTTCCGAAGCTCCCGCCTCTTTCATAAGACGATAACGATCCGTCTGCTTCATAGCTTTTATCAGCAACTCCTCCACTCGTTTTTCCGGCAGTGATCTTGCGTATGGAGCATTTTTGCTTCCCTCTTTTTCTTTGAAAAACACAGGTTGCAAATAATCACCTAAATGCTCTTTTACTGCATCCTCTGCATATTGCTGCATACGCGAATTGATCGTTGTATAAATCTTCAAACCATCTGTATAAATATTATAATTCGTACCGTCTTTCTTTTTATTTTTTGCACACCAGCCATACAACGGGTTAGTTTCCCACGCTATAGAATCTTCGTAGAATTTTTGCATTTGCCAACCACGATAATCACTTTTTACCGGTTTCGGTGCTGTCATCACACCACGGAGATATTCGCGGAAATAAGTAGCCAATCCCTCTTTGTGGTCAACGCGGTTATATTTTAGTTTCAGCGGAAGAGTCTGCAAAGAATCACATTCTGCATCTGTGATATAACCAGCTTTACGCATCTGTTCAAGCACTACATTACGACGGCCACGGGAACGTTCGTTGAAACGGACAGGATTATAAAGTGAAGGATTCTTGCACATCCCTACCAACGTAGCTGCCTCTTCGATCTTCAAATCTTTCGGTTCGCATGCGAAGTATGTATGTGCAGCAGTTTTGATACCAACCGCATTATTCAGAAAATCAAATTTATTGAGATACATACTCAAGATTTCCTCTTTGGTATAGTAACGCTCAAGTTTCACTGCAATTACCCATTCAATCGGTTTTTGGAAAAGACGTTGAAGCGTATTCCTCGCCACTTTTTCCGTAAACAACTGTTTGGCAAGCTGTTGCGACAAAGTACTACCTCCACCTGCATTTTTCTGAAACATCAAACCACGTTTCACAAACGCACGGAACAATGCTTTGGCATCAATTCCAGAATGTTTAACAAAACGAACATCTTCTGTCGCAATAAGAGCATTGATAATACTGGGTGACAAATCCTTGTAAGCTGTGTACACCCGATTTTCCTTACTGTAAGACCACGTACCAAGTACTTTTTCATCTTCAGAAAAAATCTCTGTTGCAAATTTATAGCTCGGGTTCTCAAGCTCCTCTACAGGAGGCATATAGCCAATCCAACCCTTTGAAATAGAGACAAAGATGACAACAATAGCCAGCACAACGACTACCAAAAACACCCAAAGAGCTTTTATTATTTTTCGAATCATGTTTTTTCTTGCTTAAAATGACGTTTTAATTAAGATGCAAAGGTAGATAAAATCCGTTATTCAGCCAACGAGATTGATTAGATTTTCTATTTTACGAAACAAAACACAAACAGGCGGGAAAAACCCCGCCTGTTTTTCATTCACAATCAGCCCATTTATAAAATAATCAATCACAAATTTGCTCCCTGCACGCCAATCACTCCGGCAATTGCCCCAGCAACAGCAATAATCATCTTCAAAATGATACTCCACGTTTTCTTCATAGACATTTTTCTTTTTAATTAAACACTCAATAAGCTTTTTAATCATCAATCGTTCATTGACGATTCATTATGCGGCAGGATCCGGCGCTTCCCCATCCCCATTACCTTCATCTCCTCCACCTTCTTCACCATCATCCGGTTTTTCAGGATCATTAGAAGAAATTTTCATATTAAGCTTCTTCAGATATTCATCCAAGCTAATCAAATCCAACTTCTCATCCGCACGGGTGGCAGTTTTTGTGACACGTAGCTCCTTATTCGCTTGAAAAAAGATGCGAACACTATCTATGCTATTCGCATTGATATCCTTCGCCAGCTCTGCACCTTTGGAACGGGCAGCCAACATAAACACCCCTAATCCTTCAATATTCACAGACTTACCTTCCAGTAGCTGCTCTTTCATCTTTTCCACAAAATTCTGGATCACACTCTTGATATCACCGATAGACAAGGAAGAACGCTCCTGCATTTTTTGCGCTATATATTTCAGATTAACAGACTGACCTAAAGTAATCAGATGCGGATAATATCTCTTGGGAGAATTGGGAACACGCGGATCCGTCGGACGCGTAACGACTTTGTAAATTACACTCATACTACGTTTTTTTTAAAGATTTAAATTCAAATTATTTATTCACGTTTTGTTGATCAACCATGCAAAGGTGGTGCTTTTATTTCGAATAGAAAAGAAAAAAGCCCCATGCGGAGCTCTTTTTAAAAGAAAAATCGTATAACACGTTATAAATCAACAATTTTAAAACAACCATCCCTACCAAAACCATATTTTGATATTTTTAAGATTGTTCATTTCACTAAAAATACTAAAAAAAGAATTATTCCTCCACAATATACCTGTCTATATTCCGAGTCTCCTTACTGAAATTCACACCCACCTTCACAAGACGCCTGCCCTCCAACGTATAAGGTATCAGATATCCCCTATCATCAATCTGTCTCAACGCTTCTTCCGCACTACCGTTCAACTTGAACTCAAACACATAGACAGCATCCTGCGTCTTCACCACGGCATCGGCACGACCGCGGGCGCTACGAACTTCCGTCGACACGAACTGCCCCAACAAGGCGAAAACCACATAAAAGATGGCCTGGTAATGACGCTCCGTATTATCACTCAACTCGTAAGGAATACCGGAAAAGAATATTTTAAGACGTTCCATGAAAGCATCCACCTCGCCATTACGCAACTCACGCATGAACTTGGCGATGTGGAAACCGGTCGCGTCACTCGAGACCTCCGTGTAATAAGGAAGCAGGAAGTTAAGAAAGCCGTAACGGACCTCATCGTTCGGGAAACCTAACGTATACAGATACACCTCCCTGTCATATCCCTTGATGGTCAGATAACCGCTCTGGTAAATCATAGGAAGCGGATTGCCAACCTCGGCACGATACTCCGAAAAGGCGGAAGCGTCCACCTCCATCCCGTCTACCAATAAACGAAGGTCATAATCACTCTCCTTCAGCAAATCCACCAGATAAGTGGGAGTGCCCGTCTGGAACCAGTAATGGTCGAACTTGCAACCGTCGAATACATTCAACAGGCTGAAAGGATTGAATACCCCGGCGGCAGTCTCCTCAAAATGATAACCGTCGTACATCAAAGTCAAACGAGTGAGTATCTCATCGAAAGACTCTCCGTATTTCACGCACAAGGCATCTATTTCCGGAGCGAACGTCCGCACCAACTCCTCTTTCGTAATGCCGCAAACCGTGGCATAGGCAGGCTTCATGCTGATATCGTTCAACTGGTTCAAGTCGCTGAAGACGCTCACTTGGGAAAACTTGGTAACTCCGGTCAGAAAAACGAAACGAAGATAACGGTCAGAACTTTTCAAAACCCCGTAAAAGGCTTTCAATGTCCGACGGTATTCGGACAATAAGGATTCATCCAAAAGGGCTTGAAGCAAAGGTTTATCGTATTCGTCAACCAAGACGACCACCTGTTTGCCCGTCTGTTCGTAAGCTTGCTCTATCATATATGCGAAACGTTCTTCCGGACTACGGTCCTGTTTCTCAGTACCATATTTCAACTCCCATCGTTCCAAATATTGATTGAGCATAGCGGTCAAGTCTGCAAAAGTCTCATATTTCCGCGCATTCAAATCCAGATGAAACACCGGATATGACTCCCATTCAGTTTCCAGTTTTTCGATGGCAAGCCCTTGAAACAAGTCCTTACGCCCTTCGAAATAGGCCTCGAAAGTGGAAAGAAGCAGGCTTTTGCCGAAACGGCGGGGACGGCTCAGAAAATAAGGAACAGAAGCGGAAGCGAGCTGATAAACCATCGCTGTCTTATCCACATAAAGATAGTTACCCTCACGCAACTTTTCAAAAGTCTGTATGCCAATCGGCAATTTACGTACCTGTTCCATGTCAACTTTGTTTTTATGATAGATGCAAATATACAATTTTATTCCAAGAGCAACACCGCTTTTTTATTAAAATAAAGAACATAAACGCCATATTTCACATATAGACACAAATCCGTTTTGCATTTCCTGATATAGCACAACGG
>Ga0073908_1004612_pt1 | contig 12187 bp, 12 predicted proteins | sample MucameincwithD2O_FD_65484 | JGI IMG/M metagenome (GOLD analysis project Ga0073908, IMG submission 65484) | Mouse cecum microbial communities from Vienna, Austria - Mucus amended microcosms incubated with D2O | ecosystem: Host-associated > Mammals > Digestive system > Large intestine > Cecum...
TTTTAGCAGGTCCGGTCTGAAACCGAACAGAACTTTTAATACTAAACTTATCAAAGAACTCTTTGGCATAGTGGCAGAAGCCGCTTAGCCGATATGGTGAATTTTTAACGGACTATTATAAATAGTGAAGACCCAGAAAAAAATAGAGCAATTTACAACTTTGCAAGTTCCGCATTAGAGTTTTGTATGATGACAAATAAAAAAAATACGACTCTGGAATTTAATAATCTCAAAAATAAAAATCTATATCTTGACACAAATATTATTTTTAGAGCTATTGGACTGAATGGTGAAGATAGAAAGATTAGAACTCAATCATTCTTGCGTAATATTGCTAGGAGTAATTTACAACAGCATATTTTTATCACAAAAAAAACTGAACAAGAATTTAGAGAAACACTTACCTATCAATTAGAAAAATTGGAAAATGCTCTAAAACCGGCGCCAAATGTCAATCCAATGGTTTATAATGAATTCATTACGATTGAAGGAATTTATCAACTCTATTTTAAATGGAAAGCAGGTCGTGCCAATAGTTCTATCGAGCTCTTTAAAGCCCATATATTAGCATCATATGAAACTTTTAAAGAAACATATAAAATAACTAAAGACTCAATGGTGCCTTTTAATGAAAATAATGAAACAATTAAGGAAAATATAAGTACATATGCTTCTTCTCTACGTAAGTTTGATTCTGAGAAGCAATTTATTGCCTCTGAAATTGATGCATATAACATAATGTGGATTGAATATAAACGAGGAGACTCAAATAATGATATTTTCAATACTAAGGACTTCTTTATTTCATCAGATCAGGCATTACGGATATGGGATTACAATAGAAATTCAAATGATGCCCCTATTGTTATGTTACCAAGTCAATGGCTTAGCTTAATTTTGAGATATCTTTCACGTACAGATGATGATTATAAAAGTTTTGTATGCTTTCTTAATATGAAAGTCAATAGCAGTGTGATGTCTGAAGAGCAATTATTATATGCGATTGAGGGAATAAGCGAAACCACATCAGATATTTTACAACAAAAACACCTTATTAAAGAATTAATCAAAAGTGATTATCAAAAAGAATTATGTAATCTTTCTAGTATAGAAATTATAGAGAAAACAAAATCATTTGCTCAAACAGAACAGGAAAAAATAATAAACTCTTTAGAAAAAAATAAAGCGCAAAATGAAGACAATATATATCAACTAGAAAAAATTAATAGAACCCAATCTACAGAAATAGAAAAATTAAAAACAGAAAAAACTGAATTACAGGCATCACATAAAATTGAATTAGAGCAAAAAGATTCTGAAATATCCCGACTGGAAAGCACGATAGAAGAACAGAAGTTAAAAAATTGGATAAGGCCTCGATTTATACTCATATTAATGGGAAGCATATTACTTATTGCAATCTTAACTCTTTGCTTTATATATAAATCTGAGAATTGGAATATTATAAGTAAGTTAATCACATGGATAGATTCTTTAGGTGATACTCAAAAGGAGATAGCCAAATCTATAACTTTTGGAACATATGGTATTTTAGTACTTTTTGTCACATATTCTTGGGTTGCGTTATTTTCTGTTAAGAATTACAAGGAACGTAAAGGATGGCTGAAAAAAGTAGCGATTAATTTATGGAATCATATTTTTTAAATAAAATGGACTACATAAGTCATAATTTAATCCATAAACAAAGAGGTGTATAGTATGGATTTTCGCAAATACATGATTATAGACTTAGATAAACACGGTGACAAACAAATGTTTGTCACCGAACGTGTTTCTTCTATTTACCAAAACAAGAATGGACTTTGGACTGTTCGGTTTTCGTCATCACCACGTGTATTCAATTACAATCCGTCACGTTTACTTTATCTAACACATCCTGATACAATTGATCTTGGAGAAAAAGGGCTTTACATCAATAATAAACACATTAACAATGTAGCAGAATTACTACGTTTTACTGATGGGCGTTACACATTTTATCGAGTAACCTATGAAAATGGTTACTATGAGAATCTGGAAGGAAACGAGGTCTATATTACCCGTACCCCAATTGACAAAAATGGAGGATCTATTTGGGATTATCTTCGTAAACTGGCTGCTGAAACAGGACTAGTTGCTGAAGGAAATGATGAAAGTATTCTATCGAAACAATATGAATTGGTAGATGTGAAGCGTGATAATGTTCCCTTGGCTCAATACCTAGGTGACAAAACAAAATTGGCAACTTACTCCATGCCCAAACAAGTCTATTATCCGTTTGGATGTAATGCCAGCCAAAAAGCGGCCGTAGAAGCTGCGTTGACAAATCAGGTAAGTATTATTCAGGGACCTCCAGGAACAGGTAAAACACAGACGATACTGAATATCATTGCCAATCTGCTGATGAAAGGTAAAACGGTATTGGTTGTATCAAACAATAACTCGGCTGTAGAGAATGTAGCTGAGAAACTAAACGGAGAAGGGCTAGGCTTCCTTGTGGCCCAACTGGGTAGTGTACAAAACAAAGAAACATTCATCGCCAACCAACCAGAGTATCCTGCTATGACAGATTGGAGGATTGATGAACAAGCAACTACAAAGGCTCTGGCGAAAAACTCACTTCAAGCCGTTTCACAAGGATTTGATGGACAACTCCGGCAGGCCAAACTAAAGGCAGAATTCGATGCCTTATTAAAAGAATCGAAATACAACGAAATGCGGGAAAGCAACCATGCAGAATATGAATGGTTGAATGGCAAGCCATCGGCTAAACTTATGAAATTACTCAACCGTTATCAGATGATGGTTGAGAACGGACAGAAGCCAGGTTTATGGTTCAGATTGCAATGGGCTTTCTCATTAGGAACTAAAATATTGACATTTTTAAATAGGAAAGCGACAGATGTCGTAAACAGTCTGGAATCGGCCTATTACTTCTCTCGAAAAACTGAAATAGAACGAGAGCTGGAATCTATTGCTTTTGCGCTCCAAAGCATAGATGTCCAGAAGAGTATGAAAGAACTTCGCTCCTCTTCTCTGCAACTATTGAAGAATAAGATAGCTAAACGCTATAATACCGGACAAAGGAAAAAATTTACAATCAAGGATATTAAGCCCAGAACAGAAGAGTTCCTGAAAGAATATCCGGTTGTGCTCAGTACCACTTATTCGGCCAAAAGCTGTATCAGTAAAGACATGGTTTTTGACTATGTGATTATGGACGAGGCCTCACAAGTAGATATCAAGACGGGGGCTCTGGCTCTATCATGTGCCATGAACGCCCTGATTGTGGGTGACGACAAACAGTTACCCAATGTGGTAAGCCGAGAAGAAGAATTGGTGTTGAAAGCTATTCAGACAACATATCAAGTGGACGACCGATACAATGCTGTCACGCACAGTTTTCTACAATCGTGCGTAGAAATATTTCAGGATGCGCCAGTAACATTGCTTAGAGAACATTATCGTTGCCATCCGAAAATCATAGAATTCTGTAATCAGCGCTTTTACAATGGAGAACTGATTGCCATGACTACAGACAAAGGAGAAAAAGATGTATTGCAAGTAATTCGAACTGTACCCGGCAACCATGCCAGAGGACATTTCAACCAACGGGAAATAGATGTCATTACGCAAGAGGTATTACCAGAATGTGTAGAATCGGAAAGTATAGGTATTATTACTCCGTATCGGGCACAAGCTGAAGCAATCAATCAAGCTGTTGGAAAAGACATAGCAAGTACAGTACACAAGTATCAAGGGCGAGAATGTGACACCATTGTTATGAGTATGGTGGACAACTCTCCAACAGAATTCTCGGATGATACCAATTTGCTTAATGTTGCCATTTCACGTGCTAAGACCCAATTATGCCTGGTTACGAACGGAAATGAAATGCCACAGGATTCCAATCTCAGCCAGCTAATCAGCTATATTCAGTATAACAATTTTGAAGTGAAATCCAGTAAGTTGCATTCTGTTTTTGATTTGCTCTATCAGCAATATACAGCAGAAAGATTGGCTTACGAAACTGTTCATCCTGCCGTCTCTGAACATTTATCAGAGAATCTAATATACGATATCCTGTTAAAAGCCATTGCTGAATTAGGTTTGCCCCATACGGGAGTACTTTGTCATTATCCACTGTCTAGACTTATTGCCGACTGGAATCAACTGGAAGATAAAGAAAAAGCGTTTGCCGAAAGTCCATTCTCACATGTGGATTTCCTGCTCTATAACTCACTGACCAAACAACCAATCTGTGCCATAGAAGTGGACGGATGGCATTTCCATAAGGGGAATGACGCCCAACAATCACGTGATGCGTTGAAAAATCAGATATTCACAAAGTTAGGACTTTACCTGCTTCGCATTTCCACGACAGATACAGTGAATCAGGAAACGATAAAAAATTCATTATTAGCCATTTTATGAAATTTGGATATATACATAGTAGCAGAGAAGAGCGTTTCGACAATAGACCGACCTATAAATTCTCTTTTAGGTCGGCTTCTATTTTACATAGTTATATTGGTTATGACCTTTAAAAGCTATTATTGGTCGTCCGAACAAACCATATTGCCAACCTTAAGGGAAGATAAGTGACTTGTGAACTCTTCATGTTCACAGTGGCAGGAAGTGAGCATCAACCCACTCCATGCCAGTATCGGTAATATAATTCTTTTCAGTTTCATAACAGCGGAATTTCAAATGACCTGATTACGCATTGCGCTTCCTTATCCATAATGAACCAGTATTCAGAGCGGTATGGTTGTCTGTCAGAATCAGTGGCTTCATACTCTATCTTCACTTTCCATCCAGTGAACGGCTTGCGTTCATGTCTGCCTTCATCACCTGTAGGTTTCAGTTCATCTGAAACTATCAGAGAACGGAGTGCCGTCATGGCATCCATCTGACGTTTCATCTGTCCGGACATTCCGTGACTTTCTGAATCCGGATTCGCAAAATCCGTATCCTCCATAAACCTGCGGCTCATCTTCATGAGTGCCACAGAAAGTGCCATTTTCTCATTCATGGTGACATACTCACGGCCAAATACTGAATCAGGCTTGCTTATGCCGACAATCTTTACTGATTCCGGATTGTCAACTGAAGCCATTAGTGCCTTTTTGGCCATATTCTGTGCCTTATTCTCGCTGTTGCCTGAACAGCCGGTTACCATACCGAGCAGGACTGCCACTGCAGGCAGTATCAGAAGTTTCTTTCCCTGTTTCATATCTTTACGATTTGAAGTTTGTCCGGAGCCAGACCGAGACGCTTGCGGTAAATGGAACCGTCCTCCCGGTACATCTCCAGCTCGGATGAAGTAATGTTCTTCTCACAAAGCTCCTTCGCCTCTTCCAGCGTCAGCTGATGGCCGCCTATATTCCTCCATATGGCGAAGGAACACGGTGCTTCCTGATTGCTGTAGTTTGAGCAGTTGAAAGCCCTTGTTCCAACACGTACCTCGCCTCCGCAGTGCGGACACCTGCAGATTACAGACTGCATGTTGACTGCACCGTCATCTGCAAGCTCCAGCACTGTCGGGAATGTCTTGCCTTCCTTGGTGGAAAATCCGTCCAGTAGGATACGGCGTTTCTCCAGAAACTCAGCAATCTCCTCGTCATTCATTTTCCTGTTGCCGATGATGGCGTTGATGTTGAGCACACAAGAAGGATGCTCACCGATATTGTTCTCGCAGCGATAGCCCTTGCAGGTCTTCACCACGTTGCTGCCGCAGAACGGGCAGCGTCCTATAATCTTCTTTTCCGAATCCATATTCCTGATAAGTTACATTGTTTGAATTATTAGAATGAGAATCCCCGGTTCCAGTCCGCAACGATTCCGTCTATGATATTCCTGCCGGACATCACGTTTGCCCATCCTTCAGGGTCAAGTGAGAACCAGAGGTCATTCCATGAGAGTGTACGTACCTGCCATGCCAGGATAAAGAGGTCTGTGTTGACGGCCTCCAATCTGGTCAGTACCTCGTTTGCAATGTAGTACCGCTCGGAAGAACTGAGCAGGTTGACCTTGTGCTTCTCACTGTCTCCGTCAGAACTGTCGACATCATAGCTCCCTGAAGTGACCAGCTGCCTCATGAACGGATATAGAGCAGCCATCTGTGTAGCAGCATCAGCCAGCTCGTCCGAAACTATGGCAGCGATGGCCGTACCCTTCAGGTTGCTTCCTACCGATTTGAGCAGCAGGTCACAATTCCGTGGAATCTCAGTGGCCACCAGTTCCCCTGCACGCTTTATCTGATAGAGGTTCTGCATGGCACCCTGTGCATTGGAAAGATACTCCAGCATCTTGTCCTCCACACTGTGAACCCTGTCGAGAGCAACAGTCACGGCAGTCTCAGCAGCAATGATTTTCTCATGCGCCTTCTGACGCTTGTCATAGATATTCTTCAAAGTGGATGTCTGTGCAAAGACGGCACCGGTCAGTGTAGGGTCAATCTGCTGTGCGTAAGCACCTGTACATTTAAGCAGCAATACCGCCATGGCGGCCAGTGCCACTGTCCTAAACTTGATTCTGTCCATATTCTTCAGATTTTACGTCCTTTGTTCCTTTGTTCGCTCAGATTCTGTTCACGTTCCTCCTTGTGGGGAGAAATGACCGGCTCCACAGGCCTGTTCATCAGACAGTCGTTCCAGTCCTTGAAAGCCTTCGGAGGAAGCCACTGTCCCATACGGTACCGGATACTCAGATGCCTGGTGGCCTGGGCCAGTAGGGGACGCCCCATGTCAGGCTCAAAGACCTTTCCCTTCGCTTCAATCCTGATGCCGCTGTCAGTCCTGCCTATCTTCATCTGAATACCTTCCAGCAGAGCCATCATCCGCAGTCCGTATATCCGTCCGGCCAGGTCGTTGTCAAAACAGTCGAAGGCACGTGCATTTGGAAAACGTTCCATCACTCCGGTTATCTGCCTGTCGGAGAATGTGCCGCCCAGAGAAACCAGAGCCGCACTGTCACCAATCTGTATCCGGTTCAGCTGGTAGAAGGCCATGGCATCAAATGCCGATTCACAGAAGAACACGCTTCTTACATTGTCCTGACTGATACCGGAAGGAACAGCCACCCATGCAGATGATGAAGAATCCGTACCTGCAGCCTTTGACTTGTAGCCGCCGTGTCCCCTGATTTCATACCCCCTGACTTCATTTCCCTTTCCGTCAGTATATGGGAAGCCGACATTGTAGCCTTCAAACTTCCCGTTCTTCCTGTCCCTTATAAGGGAGATAAATGGAGCAAGAGCCGTAACGGTTGCTTTTGACAGTCCCCGCTGGAAGAACAGTCTCGGTATTTTTCCTGTGTCAACCGGCTTCACTTCATATCTGGAAGCATCAAACACTCCGGATGATTTTCCTGCCGATTTAACATACTCCCTGTCCTCCCTGTATTCCGGTTCCGGCATGTTGGCAAAGCGAGCCATGACCTTGGCTATCTTCTGCCATTCATCCTTTCCCGAGACCGTAAAGGAAGACAGATTCTCACGTATGAGTGTCACCACATCGCCCTTGGAACCGTCCCGGCGGAAGAATGTCTGTGCCGCCTTGTCGTTGGGATGGCTTACAATAAGTGTATCCCTTCTGCTGCCGCCTTCACCGAGCACCAGCTCTATGTAGCGTCCGACACCGGCCTTCCTGTCCAGACGGTATCCCAGGGCATATGCAATGTCATCAATCCCCACACGTGACTTCATTTCCCTGAAATTAACCTTGTAGTCACTCATGCTTTCAGATTTTAGTATGTTATACAGAATCTCAGATACCGAGCCTTGCACCAGCATTCCGGTTCTGGCCCATCATCGTAATCTCCGGCTCATAGGTCTTCCGTGCCGTCATGTTCAGGAAGGCCTCCTTGTCCTTCCAATCAGTAAGCTGGAAGTACGTCCTTGCCGTTTCCTTCGAAACCTTCTTCAATCCCAGTTCAACACCATCGTATGATGCACGGATGGCATAGTCACCGGAACGTGTCTTGACGATGGCCGCATTCCTGAAAGGCATCTCCTCGTCAGCACTGACCGTAGCCAGTGGGTCGTTCTTTGCCAGATAAGGCTGCTCGCCGAGAGCCAGACGCTGTCTGTCCACATGGTCAAGAATCAGGTCGGAAGCCTTGTTCACATCTGCCATGACTGATACTATGAACTTCGGTTCCTGTTTCAGAGTGCCGATCCAGGAGTCCAGATAGGCAGCCGAATTGTCCGTTATCTTCGAGTCAAATCCCATGGAATGGCTGATCATGGCAGCCGTAAGTTCCGCCACCAGTTCCTCCTTGGCATATTTCGGGTCACCGAACCTGCCGCCCATCTCCCTGTTCAGACGCTCCGGTGTCATGGTGGAGTGTGTCATTTCATGCAGCATGGTGGAATAATACTCCATTCCACCACGGTAGGTCTCTTCCGGAGAATCACCGATATTGAACTGTGCCTTCATGGGCAGAACCACAATATCCTTTGAGGGAGAATAATAGGCACCGTTCTCACGCTTATCGGCACGTATCGGGCAAAGCCACTGCTGCGTCTCCACCATACGGTCGAGTGCTGGATGGGTGTACATACCTTCCGTATCCCTAAGTTCCGGAACCTTAAACTTGTCCATGAGTTTCTGCATCCTCTCCGGCTGTACTTCGGCCAGATTTGTCTGCGCCACATTGTACACCGGGAATGACTTGATGAAAGGAATGACATCCATATCCTTCTTCTCTTCCTTGCCCATTGCACGGTACTCCTCCGTACTTATCCTCCTGCCGTGGCTGTCCTTTATCATCATATCCCAGTACACCACCGGAAAAGCCTTCTCACCCTTCAGGACATGAGCCTTCAGGTTATGCGCCTGCTTGAAGGTCAGGTATACTGGAAGCTGGTAGTTCATGGCTGCAGTATGCATCTGAAGGAAGAAGGAGTTGGAACCTGAATAGTTGCGGCCACCCACATTCTGCGGCAGTCCGGCATAGCCCGATGCACCGCCAATCCATCCCTGTTTCCATCCGGTATCCTTCATCTGCTGCATACGTTCAATCATCATTTCAGCGAAGCGGTCTATAGCCGCCTGTCCGCTGCTTCCGTGAGAGTCAGTTCCAGATGCCATAGCTGTCGTCATCCATTACCTGACGGTCCATCTGCTCGATGTCCGTCTGTTCCACATAGAACTCAGCCGATTCATCCGAAGGGTCAGTACCGTGTGAACGGCACCACTCCAGATAATCATCTGCATTCCCACTGTCCATAACAAAGCGGAGGAAACCTATCTTGCCCTCCTGCAGAAGCTCCACAAGCTCCTCATGATTCATTTTAGCTGACATATAACTTGTATTTTAGTTTTCTGATTATGTTACATTTTCATAGAAGCCGTTTTCTCTACCTTTGCGGTGTTGGCTGCAAGCATACCTGTTATCTCCGTATTCAGGTACTTGGCCGCAATCTGTTCCCTTGTGGCCGTCTTGGTCTTGAAAAGCGAATAACCGTCATCAAAGGAAATTTCATGCCGGGAAGTCTGTCCCTTCTCTCCGAGGTCAACCGACACCTTCCATTTGTTGTCGTTCCTGTCCTTGGCCACACGCACACCCTTGGGGTCAACACCTTCAGGAAGCTGATACTTCTCGTATGCTGATTTCAGATGCAGACGTTCCCCGAAGTTCTTCTCAATAAGCTGGTTTGGAGTGGCCACCCTGTCGAAGTAGGCATTCAGGTCCTGGCGTGAAGCCACGGCAGACATGTTGGTATCCCCAACCTGAACATAGAACTTGTATTTCCCAAAGTCAGGACGCTGCTCGTCCTTCTCTTTATAGACATTGAACTTGTTTACGGTTATAGAGCCGTCCGGTCCTGCAATCTCCATTGGCATACGGAAGGCTTCCTCAGATACCTTCGGCATCAGCTTTGTCGGATAGTAGCGTTCCATCAGCTGTGGCACCGTCATTTCCTTGTTCTGATAGGCCGCAAGGTCTGCTGCATCCATCTTCTGCGGCTTGAGCTGCTGTCCGTCAATCTTTGCGGTAAAATACCAGTCGGCAGGATTAGTGGTACTCTGGTAGGCATGACCATGAGTCACCTTTTCACCGTTGGCAGTCACCATCTGCGGCTCACGGGGCTTTCGTTCCTGGGCTGTCTCCGTTTTCTGTTCGCCCTTCTTTTCGGTCTTTACCTCATTATCCGTCCCGGTCTCAGCTTTGGTTTCGGCTTTGGCCTTCGACTTCTTTTCCCTTGCAGGTTTTACATCAACAGTGTTTTCCACTGTTCTGTCAGGGGCTTCCTGCACACCCTGTTCATTTTTCTTCTTTCCCATATCTGTATTGTTTTGAATGGTTCTGTCATTATTCTCAGCCTTGTCCTGTCCGGCCTTCTTCTTCAAAGGACTGTCCAGTGCATCACAGATTGCAACCCTTATTCCGGAACGTATCAGTCTGGGCAGATAAACGTCAAGTGCTGATTGAGGGAATGATGCAACCTTTACAGGTCTCTTGTAGTCAGGCAGCATCCTGTCTGTAATCTCGATGGCAAGCACTGCGGCAGCCTTGACGGCATCCTGCTTATAGAGTTCATAGAAACTGTTCCGTCTGAACAGCAGCATGGCATCCGGATGCTTCTTTTTCAGTTCGTTGAACTGCCGTATGATACCGTTATCATTATCTGAATCTGTCTTTTTAGTCATAGGAATCAGTATTAGAGTTTAAGGCTGTTTGCTTTAGTTTCCTTCTGGGATGGAGAGAGTGAAATGGCACGCTCCACGGACTGTTTGTCCACCACCTTCTGATACTCCCAACGGTTCTTGTCAGTCATGACAAGGCCAAGGTATTCAGGATGAATCTCGTCATAGCGGAGCTTCTGCTGCCTTTCCCATTCCTTCATGTCTCCCTTGATAAGCTTGAATCCCTGTTGCTCCTTCAGGTCAATGCCAACTGAAACCTTCTCGCCGCCCACATTCAGTTCAACAGGTTTTCCCTCCCGTACCTGCTGCTTCTGCTGCATACCCAGTTCAATGTCGTTCACCTTCTCCATATCCTTCAGACGCTGCTCCAGCTTTATGTCAGTGACACGCTTGTGAATGACGGATTTCGTTTCCGGATCAAGCTGGAGATACTGCTGAGTCTTTTCACCGTTTACGTTGACCGCCTTCTGTATTACCTCACCTCTGGCCAGACGTTCAGCCTCCTGCTGAGTGAGGTTGAGAATCTTGTTGCGTTCCCGGTCCAGTTCGGCACGTACCGGATAAGCAATCAGAGCCGGAGCACCGTTTTTGTCTGTAGTCATCTGAAGCTTCATCGGCATGGTGATGATGCTACCGTTCCTTGCATTAATGGATACCTGCATGATGGGAGTCACTTCACCTGCCATCAGCTTCTCCTTCACTTCCATGGGTAAGCTGTCCGCCTTTTCACGGTCGATACCCAGTATTGCCAGTTTTTCGTATGGCAACAAATCGGACTGATTTCTGTTGTGCATTTCCATATTACTGTAATTAAGCTGTTATATTTGAGGTTCTAACCGCCTGAATGCCACAAATGTATTCACGGCAATTCCTGAAAAAGAAATGCACAACACTATTCTGATTTCACTGCTGTTAATGCTGCTGCCGGTAAGCGTATCGGCACAGTTCTATACGATAACCAGAGATTCGGAACTTATGCCAACAGAAAGACAAAAGGAGGCTTATAAGAGTGCAGGAAAGGATGTTACAGAAGAGAAAAAGAATAAGATAATGGTAAAGGATACCCTGATTATCGAGCCAGACAATCAGAAGAAATTGGAAGATAACAGCCGGAATAGTGACAGGAAAGCATCCCTAAAAATAGTAATGCAAAAGAAAACAGATGATATTACTAAATCAGGAAACAATCTTCCTGAACTTACCATCCCCAACCTTTATAAAGAAATCATAAAAAACGGAATCCTATATCCCAAAATAGTATTGGCCCAGGCTATACTGGAGACCGGATGGTTCCGTTCATCAGTATGCCGGAACAAGCATAATCTTTTCGGGCTTACCAATCCACGTACAGGAAAATACTATGAATTCAATCATTGGACGGAAAGTGTCCGAGCTTATTATACAAAAGTTCAATCACTACTGTCCCATTAAAATCTGAAAAAGTTCTTTGAAATTATTGAAATATAGTTAGTTACATGGATTTTTCGAGCGAACGGACTTGAAATTTTATCTTTGCGGTAGTTTTACTATGA
>Ga0073908_1004616_pt1 | contig 12181 bp, 7 predicted proteins | sample MucameincwithD2O_FD_65484 | JGI IMG/M metagenome (GOLD analysis project Ga0073908, IMG submission 65484) | Mouse cecum microbial communities from Vienna, Austria - Mucus amended microcosms incubated with D2O | ecosystem: Host-associated > Mammals > Digestive system > Large intestine > Cecum...
TGTATCCCTATACATATACCTTGTAAGAAAGAGAATTTCGCTATAGCTATTTCTACTATATAGCATAATTAACTGATTACTAATAAAATAAAAATATTATAGTTCCGCGAAAACTCTGGTAATTTCGTACATTGGTATGCAGACGCAGGAGGTGGCGATTAAGTCACATGTGAAAGTGACAATGAGAAGCAATGCAGAAGCTTTGGATGAGGTTGTGGTAGTGGCATACGGTACTGCTAAAAAAGAATCGTTGACCGGTTCTATCTCGGTGGTTGACAATAAGAAAATAGAGAAGCGCATCACAACCAGCGTAACCGGTGCACTTGAAGGTGCCGCACCGGGTGTACAAGTGAACAATACATATGGTGAACCCGGTTCTGCCCCCAGCATCCGTATCCGTGGTTTTGGTACATTGGTTTCAGGTGCTTCAGATCCTCTGTATGTAGTGGACGGAGTCCCTTTCGATGGAAACATGGCCGAACTAAACTCTAATGATATTGAAAGCATGTCCATCTTGAAAGATGCTGCTTCGGCTGCATTATACGGTAACCGTGCCGCTAACGGTGTTGTCATCATTACAACCAAGAGCGGACGAAACACTCACAAACCGAGTATTACGCTGCAAATGAATCAAGGTATGTATAACAGAGGTATTCCCGAGTACGACCGTCTGGATGCAGACCGCTGGATGGAAGCTACCTGGATGGCCAAGAAGAATGCCATGATGAGCAATGCCGGCATGTCGGCAAGCGATGCTGCCGCATACGCCACGGGACACGTGGTTAGTGAATCTATCGGTCGTAATATCTACAATGCCGCTGATGATAAGTTGTTTGACAATAACGGTAAACTGATTGCCACTCGCTTGGCTGGCTATGACGACTTGGACTGGCAGAATGCCATCGAACGCACGGGACACCGTCAGGAATACAATCTTTCCGCTGCCACTTCGGGAGAGAAATACAACGTGTATTCTTCCATAGGCTATTTGAATGAGAAAGGATATGTAAAAGCCACAGGTTACGAACGTTTCTCCGGGCGTATCAACACTACTTATACGCCTAACAAATGGTTCAAAGGTGGCGTGAACCTGACCGGCTCGTGGACCAAGCGTGACTACAACAGTAATGCCAACGGCATCTATTACGCCAATCCGTTCTACATTACCCGTTATATGGCTCCGGTCTATCCGTTGTTTATGCACAATGCCGACGGTACATACCAACTGGATGCCGATGGTAACAAAATTTATGACACCACCTCATCTTATCTGAGTAACCGCAACATCGCTTACGAAATGTTGTATAATAAGCAGGAAAGTGTGCGCAACGTATTGGGCGGACAAGCTTTTGCTACCATCTCGTTGCCGTATGGACTTTCATTAACTGTAAAAGGTGACCTGAACAACAGCACTTCGAACAATAAGAAATATGACAATCCCGAAATTGGAGACGGTGCTACGAATGGCGGTCGTTTGACAAGTTATGCCTACCAATACAAGACTATAACCTTGCAGGAAATTCTGAGCTGGAACTATCAATTTAATCAGGTACACAACGTGGAAGCTATGGTGGCTCACGAGAACTATAGTTGGGAGCGCAAGTACACTTCCGGAATGAACACCGGTATGGCTGTAGACGGAAACCTTACGATGGGCAACTTCCTCAACAACTCTTATTTTTCCGGAAGTGATGATGAGGACAAGACGGAGTCTTATCTGGCACGCGTAAAGTACAATTATGACAACCGTTATTTCGTAGAAGGTTCGTTCCGTCGTGACGGTTCCTCACGCTTCCACAAGGACAATCGCTGGGGTAACTTCTATTCTGTGGGTGCCAGCTGGAACATGAAACAAGAAGCTTTCTTGCAAGATGTAGATTGGGTGGATGCCTTGAAGTTGCGCGCGTCCTATGGTGAAGTCGGTAACAATATGGGCGTAAGCCTTTATGGTCACATGGCTCTTTATACCATTGACAAGAACGGTGGTGAAGCCGCTTTGGTAAAACAATCACTTTCAGCACCGGACATCAAATGGGAAACTACACAGACGGTGGATGTTGCCGTAGAGGGGCGTCTGTTCAACCGTCTGAACTTCCAAATAGGCTATTTCGACAAACGTTCCAAAGACCTGCTGTTTGAGGTACGCCTGCCGCTTTCTGCCGGTTCTTATCCTTGGGTTGACGACAGTGCCCCGATAAACCTGACGCAATACAAGAATATCGGTACCGTGTCCAACCGTGGCTGGGAAATTTCTTTGAATGCCGATGTCATCAACAACAATGACTGGAAATGGAACATCGGTGTAGACGCTACTTTCCTGAAGAATAAAATCGTGAAACTGCCCGATGGAAAGGACATCTTGCATGGTATGCAAAACTATTCCGAAGGACACTCCATCTACGAATGGTACACTTATCATTTCGAAGGTGTAGACCAAATGACCGGTACCTCTCTCTATACACTGGACCCGGACAAGAAATCCGCTGCCCAAGAAGCCGGTGCATTGACTACCATCAATGGTACAGATTATGCTACCGCGACTTCATACGCCAAACGTGACTGGGCCGGTAGTGCACTCCCTACGGTTTACGGTTCTATCAGCTCGGCTCTTTCTTGGAAAAACTGGGATTTGAACATGCTGTTTACTTATTCTTTAGGCGGTAAAACATACGATGGTAGTTATGCTAGCTTGATGGGGGTGTCCGAATCCGGTGCTGCCGGTAGCGCTTACCACAAGGACATCCTGAATTCTTGGAAAGAAGTTCCTGCGGGAATGACAGAAACTTCTGCCAATCGCATTGATCCGAATGGAACTCCGCGCGCCGACTTTTACAAATCGTCCGACCTGAATGCCACCAGTGACCGCTGGCTGACAAGCTCTTCTTACTTCGTATTCAAGAACCTGAATCTCTCCTACAGCTTGCCCAAGCGTTGGCTGAAAAGTGTAGGTATAGAAGGCCTTTCGCTGACTGCCGGTGTAGAGAACCTTTTTACATTGACTTCACGCAAAGGATTGAATCCGCAGTATTCCTTCAACGGAGGTTCGGACGATACGTATGTGACAGCCCGTGTTTATAACTTCGGACTGACTGTGAAATTCTAAAGGTATAACCATATAATTTGTATTAGAAATGAAAAAGATTATCAATAAATTGTTCGCAGGAAGCCTATTGGCAGGTATGATGCTGGTGTCTTCTTGCGCCGGTGACTATCTGGATACAGCACCTACTGACTCAACCGGAGCAACCGATGCCGTAGGTACCACGGCCAATGCCATGAAGGCATTGAACGGTATCGCCAAAATCATGACGACACAACACTCCTATTTTGGAGGTGGATTTGCTGGTGAGAACAACATAATGATTCAGTACGAAAGCTACCCGAGTGAAAATTACAATTACAACGTCTATGCATCCGGATGGTCTCCTATCTTCAATCAAGAGTTCCATACGCGTACCAACTCCATTTACGATGCTTACGCATGGTATTACTATTATACCATTGCAGGTAATGCTAACACCATTCTTGCCAATATAGACAATGCCGAAGGTACGGAAGCGGAAAGGAATTTTGTCAAGGCATCTGCACTGACTTTTCGTGCATATGCTTTCGAAAAACTGGTACACTACTATTGCTGGCGCTGGCAAGATTCCAACAATGGCGCTTCGCAGGGGATAGTACTTCGTTTGGACGAATCTACCGATGGACAAGGTTATGCCACATTAGCTGAAACATATACACAGATTTATAAAGATTTGGATGAAGCCATTATGTTGTTTGAGCAAAGCGGTATGGACCGTAATGCCTCACAAGTATGGATGCCGAACATCAATGTGGCACATGCCATCTACGCCCGTGCCGCTCTTACCAAGCAAGATTATACCAAAGCATTGACTGAAGCTAAGCTGGCTCGCCAGAACTACCCACTCATGAGCAATGCAGAATATCATGCAGGGTTCTGTAATCCGACCAGTGAATGGATTTTCGGAAGCTTTGGTAGTGCACAAGAGAATAACTGGTATTGGAGTTATGGTACTCAGTATGCATGCAACGGATATTATGCGAGCACTCAACAGACCGGTGCAGGTTCTATTGGTCGTGAATTGATTAACCGCATTCCTAACAACGATGCCCGTAAAGCATTGTTCCTAACCGAAGACAAATTTCCCGGCTATAACTTCAATGACGGTTCAGCCATGGATTTAGGCTACGGCATTCTTGGAATGGGAAATGATGCGGAAAAAGCAGATGCTCTTTGGGAAGATGCAGCTGCCTATTGTCAGAAAATGGCGGTCAGTGGCCTGGAGGCTCCCTATCAGGCCGGTTACATGCATTTGGGCGGACAACTGAAGTTTTATGTATTCGACACTCCGGGCGTCAGCTACCTGCCTTTCATCCGTTCATCGGAAATGGTATTGGTAGAGGCAGAGGCTAATTATTTCTTGAATGACGAGACTGCTGCTCGTGCCTCACTGGTAGAACTGAATGCCACTTCCGGACGTAATCCTGAATACACTTGCGACAAGAGTGGCGAAGCTCTTTGGAATGAAATTATGGACTATCGCGAATTGGAACTCTGGGGTGAAGGTTTTGCATGGAGCGACTACAAGAGATGGAACCGCGACATAGTCCGTCACAGTTTTGCCGAAGGTGGTAATGCTCACATTTCCGTTGCAAAAACCATTCCTGCCTCCGGTGTCAACAAATGGACATGGGATGTACCTCTGAATGAAACTGATTACAACGATGAGTTGAATCTTGGAGGAAAATAATTCTACCAGAATTATTCTATAAATAAAGTGTTTTTTGAGAGAGGGGATGCTATAAAGCATTCCCTCTGTTATTAGAGGAGAACAATAAAAGCGTTTCCACACTATTCTCAGGATATTTGCCTGCCATTTGGTATTCATCAATGATCACTAGAGGGGAGGGCTATCTATATAGCGCAAGTGGGAAAGGCAAGTACTTTGCTCCACCTCAATTCGTAAAACGTACTTTGGTAAACAGATATTTCATCAAGAAGAAAATAAGGATAGATGATATGTGAGAAATGTGGAGTTCTCAAAAGAGTCCTGTACTTCTCATACCTGCGGAACAATCAACTTTTAAAAAACAATAACTATCAATTATCCATAATCTTATAAAAATGTCGTATGTTTGCAATTAGATAAATGCATGAATATGGATTCTAAAAAACAACTCTACATCATTAGTGGTTGTAATGGTGCTGGTAAGACTACGGCATCTTACACTGTGCTACCGGATGTTCTGGAATGCAAGGAGTTTGTTAATGCAGATGAAATAGCTCGTGGATTATCTCCTTTTAATCCCGAAAGTATGGCTATTGAAGCCGGACGGTTGATGTTACAAAGGATTAATGAATTGCTGAGAAATCAACAAAACTTTTCTATAGAAACCACACTTGCCACAAGAACTTACACCCGCCTTGTCCATCGTGCGCAAGAGCAAGGATATAAAGTCAATTTAATATATTTCTGGTTGAGTTCGCCCGACTTGGCTATTCAGCGTGTAGCCCAACGTGTACGTAATGGTGGGCACGACATTCCCAAAGAGGTTGTGATTCGGCGTTATCAAGCAGGTATCAATAACTTTTTCAATATTTATATGCCCCGTGTGGACTATTGGCTATTGGCAGATAATAGCGAGACACCCCGTATTATTGTTGCTGAAGGCGGACGAGGAATGGAAATGCATATACATCATATTGAACGATTTAATAAAATACAAAGTTATGTCAGAGAATGAGAGAAAAGAACTGAGCGAAAAGTTACATTTCGGTTTGGCATTAGCCGAACGTCGTATGCTTGAGGAAAAAGCATTGCGCAATGAATGCATTATACAAGGCTTGCCCAATGGAGAGATTAAAAGTGTACCGGCACGTATCATGCTACATAGACTTTATGGAGAAGAACTGAAGCAATAGGAGTATTCTTTCTTCAATAAACACAAGCCTGAATTGTTTGCACGATACGAGAATCAGCGCGGATTACAAGAGTACATTCTTTATTACCCTGAATTATAATAAGAAATATATCCACTCAGTCTTCGTTATTCTATATAGACTATATTCCCTTACAAGAAGCCTTCCCCATTAGGAAAATGTAAGCCAAAACAAAAACATTGTTTACTACATAAATCTTTGGGGAATTAAAGAACTAAACCTTGACTGAACAATCGTTTTTCCATCCGAAAAGGGAGGTTTACATTTTTGACATACTCCCAATGGTAGTTTTTCGCAGTTACAGAATTCTTTACTTCAATTACTTTTGTATTTGGAATAAACAAACGGATATCTCCATTTAAAATAAGGACAATTGCATAGTGTTCTAAGCATAAAATGGATAAATGGGTAAGATGGTATCTATGTAACCTTTATAATTTCAATAATATTTTATATAATGCTTTACATTTTCATGGATGTAACAAACAATACAAGTAAATAATTGACAAAAAACAACTAAACGATAGATGTTGACATACTCATTCATTCTTTAAAAAAAGAAATCCTAACGTTATGATTATAACATATTAGTATAGAATCAGACTACTATAAATCAGCACATTACTATTACAGATAGTATCATATAAGTAGATTGTCATGTATAGTGAACATGTATAGAGTATCTCCCAAAGGGGAACACTTCCTTTTGAAGCTTTCTTGAATTATTGTACATCCTTTATTACCAACAAGATACACACATTGTAGTTCCGCGAAAACTCTGGTAATTTCGTACATCGGTATGCAGACGCAGGAGGTGGCGATTAAATCTCACGTAAGAGTAGTCATGAAATCTGACTCTGAGCTACTTGAAGAGGTTGTGATTACCGGATATGGTTCGGGACAGAAACTAGGTTCGGTAGTAGGTTCAGTAACTGCGGTAGGCAGTGAAAAACTTGAAAAGAAGCCCGTAGCAAATGTTGCTGACGCCCTTCAAGGACAAGTTGCCGGTTTGCAAGTTTTCACTCCAAGTGGTGAACCAAGTCAATCAGTACGCATGCGTTTGCGTGGTGTAAGTTCTATTAATAGTTCTTCTGAGCCGTTATTCATTTTGGATGGTTCACCAATTTCTGCTGGCACATTTACTGCACTTAACCCAAACGACATCGAAAGTATGACTGTATTGAAAGATGCTTCTTCTACAGCTATTTACGGTTCACGTGCAGCCAATGGTGTTGTTATCTTGACTTCCAAGAAAGGTAAGAGAGGAAGTAAGGCTACCATTAATATCAGTGCACAATATGGTGTCTCCCGCATGACAGGTGACAATGTGGAAATGATGAATGCTCAACAATGGCTGAACTTCCAAGAGGCTCTTGATCCGTCTATGAAAAACAATGCTGCTTTCCAGGAAAAGAAAAACTTCTATATCAACAACGGAATTTCTACTGACTGGGCAGACATATTTTTCGGTGGTTCTGCGCCTGTACAACAATATGATTTGAATGTTTCTGGTGGTACAGATGCTGTCAACTATTACTTTGCTTTCGGACACTATGATGCTGACGGTATCATGGATGACTCCAATCTGCGTCGTGAAACCTTGCGTTCCAACTTGGAATCGAACATCAACAAATGGTTGAAAGCAGGTATCAACCTGAACCTATCTTATCAGAAATATTCTACTACTGCATTTGGTGGTAGTGGAAACAGCGTTTATAACAAAGCATACGCTTCACGTGTTTACCGTCCTACCCAGACCTATTATGAGATTTTGAAAGATGATAACGGCAACTTCCTCGGATTTGGCGACCGTTTGAATTTCTTTGATGAACTGGGCTATTGGAACCCTTATTACTTGTCTGAAATCCAGCCGGGAAACAATACAATGGCTCGTATCAATGGGAATACTTATGTGAACATCAACCCTATCAAGGGATTAAACATCCGCGCTGCACAGGCTATGGAAGCTTTTGACTACCGCACTTCCGGAGTGGCTCTTCCTATGGAGCCGTTTAAAGATGCCGGTACTGCAAAAGAATCGTTCCAACGCTACTATGCGTTTACTTATACGAACACTGCCGAATACAAATTCACGGCTTGGGATAGAAACCACTTCTCGTTTTTGTTGGGACAAGAGTCTATTATCCGTAAGAATGAAAGCTTTGGTGTGTCTGTAGAAGGTTTGACAGATACACGACTGATGCTGATGTCTGCCGGTGCTACTCCCAAGATGCCGTCACACAGCAAGAACAACACTGTGTTCAATTCTTACTTTGTGACTGGTAGCTACAACTTCGATGAAAAATACTACTTGGATGCCACTTTCCGACGCGATGGTTCTTCTTTGTTTGGACTCAATAACCAGTGGGGTAATTTCTGGTCGGCAGGCGCCATGTGGGATTTGAAGAAAGAGGCTTTCTTGAATGATGTGGATTGGCTGGACGACTTGCAACTGAAAGTCAGCTACGGTTCGGTTGGTAACTCCTTGGGCTTGGATCCCTACATGTCATTCGGTTTGATTGGTACCGGTCCGCTTTATGGTGGAACTTCAGGTACGGCTGTCGCCAATCCGGCCAATCCGGATTTGACTTGGGAGGTTCTGAAATCCACCAACGTGGCATTAAGCACTCGCTTGTTCGACCGCGTAAGCCTGGATGTGGAATACTATCAGCGCAAGACCGAGGATATGTTGATGGAAATTCCTTACTCTTATACAACCGGATTCAGTACAGGCTGGGGTAATGTAGCCAGTATGGTGAACCGTGGGGTGGATATTACTGCCAATGTGGACATTTTAAAGAATGTAAACGGCTTAGACTGGAGCATATCGGCTAACGTGAACTATAACAAGAACGAGATTACGGAACTGTTCAACGGCTTGGACGAATATGTGTTGGCAAATACCGGCTTGAAGTTGCAGAAAGGTATGCCTTACGGTGAATATTACTATGTACGTTGGGCAGGCGTAGATTCACGTGATGGTTACAACATGTGGTATGACAAAAATGGTAACCTGACCAAAAACTTTTCTGATGATGATGCTGTATTTACAGGTAAACAGCGCTATGCTCCATGGTCAGGCGGTTTTGGTACACGTGCAAGTTGGAAAGGTATCACCGTAGCAGCTGATTTCTCGTTCATGTTGGGACAATACATGGTAAACAACGAACGTTGGTTCACGGAGAATCCTACCTTTGCAGCTAAGAATAACCAAACAACTGAAATGATGACTATGTGGCAAAAACCAGGTGATATTACCAATATCTCTTGCGTAGACTCTCCGATGCAGTTTGATACGCACTTGCTGGAAAATGCTTCTTTCATGCGTCTGAAGAACCTAACCGTAAGCTATACATTCCCGCAACGCTGGATGAAGAAGACCGGTTTTATGGAAAACGCCAAAGTATTCTTCGTAGGACGTAATTTGTGGACTGTGACTAAGTACAAAGGATACGATCCTGAAATTGACAGCAATATACAATTAGGCAACTACCCGAATACCAAACAGTTCTCATTCGGTGTAGAACTGACTTTCTAAACCATTAACCATAAAAAGAGGATAAACAGATATGAAGAAATTACATATATTATTAGCGGCAGCTCTTCTTGCCGCTGGATTCTCTTCCTGCGACATGGAGAAATATCCATATAATGCCGTAGAAGAGTCTTTATACATGACCAGTACCACCGACTTTGCCAATGCGCGAATCGGTCTATATTCCAGTTACCGCGGATTGACTACCGGTGGATATATTTTATTGCCCGAAATGCAGTGCGATGACTTCAATGCTACGGTAGGATACTCCAATTCATATGGAAATATGTACCGTTGGGATTTTCAAAGTTCTGATGGAAATATCCAAAACTACTGGAGCAATTACTATTTACTGATTGCACGTTGCAACTATTTTATTGATAGCTACCTAAAACTTAAAGAAGGCAATACCAGTTTTAGCGATGCTGACATGGCTAAAATTAGAGCATACGTTGGTGAAGCCTACTTTACAAGAGCCTTTTCATATTTCAATTTAGCCAATCACTTCTGTAAGGCATACAATAGTGCCAGCGCAGATGCGGATTTAGGAATGCCGTTACAACTGACGTACGCTCCAACTTCTAATTCAGCTGTCTATCCGGGGCGTTCTTCCATGAAAGAGACTTTTGCACAGATTATAAGCGACTTGGACAATGCCAAAGAATTAGTAAACATTGGACTTGCCTTGGACAAAGGCAAGTCTGCTATCAATTACATTTCCACAGATGTTGTGACTGCTTTACAGGCACGCGTAGCATTACAGATGAAAGATTATGCTGCCGCTGCTACTGCTGCCACTTCACTGATTGCTGCCGGCAAATATGCTTTGGTTAATTCGGCCGAAACATTCCGCGGCATGTGGGTGAATGATATGAGCAGCGAGGTGATGTGGCAGATTTACATGAGTGCGGACGAATTGGGCAGTGCAACCGGAACCTCTTTCTGGGGACAATATCAGGAAGATCCTGCTAAAGTAACAACGGATTACATCCCGACAGGTAAATTGGTAGATTTGTATGAGAAGAATGATATCCGTTTCGCGGCTTTCTTTGCTCCTTTCACATTGAATGTAGCTACAGGTGCCCAAGGTAACATCTATATGTTCGACAAATATCCCGGTAATCCCGATATCTATACTATAGTAGGCGTAGATAATCACTACACAAACAAGTCCAAGCCATTCCGTATTGCCGAGCAGTACTTGATTGCTGCCGAAGCATACGCCGGCCAGGGCAACGTTACCGAAGCTGCCAAATATCTGAACGATTTGAAGCGCAACCGTATTGAAGGTTATACAGACCGTACTTTCAACAGTGCCGACCTGCTGATGGCTGAAATCCGCGATGAGCGCCACAGGGAATTGGTAGGTGAAGGATTCCGCCTGTCCGATTTGAAGCGTTGGGGATTGGGAGTAAATCGCCAGAACAATGTACAGGATGCCAACTTGGTATTGTTCCCCGATTCAGAAATTACTACCGCCCTTGAGAAGGCAGCTGATGACTTCCGTATGGTATGGCCTATTCCCAAGGCTGAAACGGACGTGAATCCTCAAATCAGAAACCAACAGAATCCCGGTTATTAATCATTAAAAAAAGACGTAAATATGAAATATCTTAAATTATTAGTTCTTTTCCTTTTACCGTTGACCTTTGTTGCTTGCGACGATGATGAAGAGGTTATGAACTCGGGTAACGCCACGGTTGAGTTTGGTGAAGCAACCATAACTACAAGAGAAAGTACCTCTATGTTACAAATTCCCATTGTACTCACAGGCGACCACAATGGTACTGTTCGGGTAACGGCCAAAATGAGTGGAAGTACCGCCAACTTCGAGAACAACAAAGACGTGATTGTGACTACCGAAACATTGGTAATGCCCGAAGGCGTTGAGACTGTCAATTTTGAAGCTCATTTAAACGTAGCTAATGATGCCATCGAAAGTGGTCGTTCCATTACGTTCGAAATTGTAAGCGTAGAAGGTGCAACCATAGGGAATATCAAAACTTGCACAGTAGAACTGAAAGAGAACAATCCGTTGGAAGGCATTTATACGCTTTCTGGATACAGCCCATTTGATGGCGCAGTCAGCAGCGAAAAGTGCATGCTCAGCATGGAAGAGGGAATCAACGATGTAGCTTACTTAGATCTTGGATTCGGTGGTTTGCTTACTATCAACCTTGAAGAAGTTATACCTGGTACGAAATATAACATCACAATCCCCGGAGCGCAAGTTATTGGAACTCATTCTTCATACGGAAATGTGTTGTTCCCCTATTGTGAATTTACAGGTACTGGTGTAACTCCCTACAAGACTGATATTATCGGTGTATATGAATCAGGCATAATCACATTAAATACACCTGAAAATTTTGGTGTAGGATTCTATGTTAGTGCCGGTTGGTTTGGTGCGTATGTTGCCTATACCGATAAGAATGGTACGCTTGTTCCTGTCACTTTGCGCAAATAAGCAGCACTTGTCTGTTTGATTTAAAAGAAGAGGGTGCCATTTTGGTGCCCTTTTCTTATAATAATACTTCGTTAAAATTACAGTTAATCCGTTGAACACAAATGAGTTAGTAAATAATATTTAGTATAATAAAATAGGCCAAGTGGCTGATTTTCATTATCTTTAATGGTATCCTACCACACATTAAAGCAATGAACAAAACAGCACTTGACCAATA
>Ga0073908_1004622_pt1 | contig 12170 bp, 8 predicted proteins | sample MucameincwithD2O_FD_65484 | JGI IMG/M metagenome (GOLD analysis project Ga0073908, IMG submission 65484) | Mouse cecum microbial communities from Vienna, Austria - Mucus amended microcosms incubated with D2O | ecosystem: Host-associated > Mammals > Digestive system > Large intestine > Cecum...
CTGTTCGGGTTCCAGCGTCAGAGTCCGGACGACGTATGGCGGGAGATCGTGAAATCGCACCGCATTTACGCGCTGGGGAAATTGGTGCCGGCAAAGCTTATATACTTCTTTGTGTTCCGTCGTCTGCTGAAACACCCCAACTCTCCGCGCGAGTGGATCAGGCGCGGGGACGCCGCGCGCGTGCAGGCGTATTTCGGCGGCGAAGCGGGCGTGAAAGCGCTTCCGAAAACGTGGGCGGAGACGAAGCTGGTCGCAAAAGGCGATTTCGGGGATTACGACAAACTCCGCGACGTCGAGTACGCGCGGGAAAACGGCATGCTGCTGTCGCACGGTTACGACGAAACGAAGCCGCAGGAGAACTGGTCGCTCGACGAGATGAAAGACGCGGCGAAGTTCCGCGGCGGAGTCTGTCTGGAAGCGGAGTACGGCGGCGATCCTTACCGCAAATTGCGTTGGCGTTGCGGCAGGGGACACGAGTTCTCTTCGAGCGCGTACACCGTGTTGCGCGGCGGGCATTGGTGTCCCGAATGCTGTCAGCCCGCGCCGTGGGATTTCAACCGACTTGCCGCGGAGATCCCGTTTTTCGCGCAGGTTTGGTACGACACGCACGACCGTTCGGAGGAATACGCGTACGCGCTCGACGAAAACGGCAATCCCGCGCTGACGAAAACCGAGGGGGGGGGGTAACGGATGAAAGTGCTGATCTATGCCTTTTCCGGCACGGGAAATACCCGCAGGGCGTGCGGTCTGCTCGCGCGCGAAGCGGAAAAATACGGCGTGGAATGGGAGTACCGTGCGATCGAAAAAGGCGCGCCCGTACCCGAACTTTCGCAGTACGACGCGCTCGTCGTCGGGTTTCCGGTGCATGCTTTCAACGCGCCCAAGCCCGTATTGAAGTTTTTGAAGAAATTGCAGAAGTCGGACAAAATGCCCGCATATTTCGTGCGCACTTCGGGCGAGCCGTTAAAGCTGAACGCCGCGTCCGTAATCACGCCCGCGCGTATCCTCAGGCGGCGCGGGTTCGACGTGCGCGGCGAGTTCCCGTTCGTCATGCCCTATAACATTATTTTCCGCCACTCGGACGGAATGGCGGCGCGGATGGAACGCGCTGCGGAGCTGCTTTCCGCGCGGTACGCGCCGATGCTCGCAAAGGGGGAAGGCGCGCTTCCGCGCATCAACGTCTTCCGCCGTTTCGTCGCGTTCGCGCTTCGGATCGAGCACCCCGCCATGCCGGTTTTGGGCAAGACCTTCCGCGCGGCGAAATCCTGCGTCGGTTGCGGGAAATGCGCCGCGGTCTGTCCGCAGAAGAACATTGTCATGAAAAACGGAAAGCCGAAGTTCGGCGGTTCCTGCGTCGGCTGTATGGGGTGTGCGTTCGGCTGTCCCGCGGACGCCGTGCGCCCGTCCCTGCTCAACGGCTGGCGGGTGAACGGGGCTTACGCGTTCGGCGGCGAACCCGCGCGGGACGAAGAAGTCTGTCGTTACTGCAACCGCGCGTATCTGCGCTATTTTCACGACGCGGAGGCGTTTTCTCCCGAATCGGCGGAAAATCGTGAAATCGGTTGCGCTTTGCTTGACAAATAGCGATCGGAAGCGTACGCTCAGAGAAAGACGTTTCGTCGGAAACCTTCGGAGGGGATCATGGCGCTTTACCGCGATATTGCCGAGGCGACGGGAAACACCCCGTTGCTGGAACTGAAAAACTATGGAAAAAAGCACGCGCTACGCGCGAAGATATTTGCGAAACTCGAATCGTTCAATCCCGCGGGATCGGTTAAAGATCGGGTCGCCAAAGCGATGATCGAGGCGGCGGAGCGCGCGGGAACGCTCAAACGCGGATCGGTGATCATCGAGCCGACTTCGGGCAACACGGGAATCGGACTCGCTTCGATCGCCGCCGCAAAGGGGTACCGCGTGATTCTCACCATGCCGGAGACGATGAGCGCGGAACGGCGCAATTTACTGCGCGCGTACGGCGCGGAGATCGTTTTGACGAAGGGCGAGGCGGGCATGAAGGGCGCGATCGAAAAGGCGGAGGAACTGCTCGCGGAAATTTCCGACGGATTTTTTCCCGATCAGTTTTCCAATCCCGCGAATCCCGCGGCGCATTACGCTTCGACCGGACCGGAGATCTGGGCGGATACGCAGGGCGGGACGGATATTTTCGTCGCGGGCGTCGGCACGGGCGGAACGCTTACGGGCGTCGGGAAATATTTAAAAGAGAAGAAGCCGGACGTTCGCGTCGTCGCGGTGGAGCCCGCTTCGTCTCCCGTGCTTTCGCAAGGCAGATCGGGCGCGCACGGCATACAGGGCATCGGCGCGGGATTCGTTCCCGCCGTGCTGGATCAAAGCGTTTACGACGAAGTGATCGCGGTATCCGAAGAAGACGCGTTCGCCGCGGGCAGAGAGATCGGAACGGCGGAAGGAGTTCTCGTCGGGATCTCTTCGGGTGCGGCGCTTCATGCCGCAACCTTGCTTGCGAAGCGGGAGAAGAACGCGGGGAAAAATATCGTGGTCGTGTTCCCCGATTCCGGAGACCGCTATTACTCCACGCCGCTGTTTACGGCGGTCGGATCGTCGCGGCAATTTTGAAAAAGATCGGTTTCCCGCCCGTAACAACGGGCGGGATTTTTCGGGAAGCGGCGTTTTTTTCGCGCGGCTCTTGTAAAATGCCGCGCGACGTGCTATAATTTTTCAAAGGGCGGGTTCGTCCGCAGGAGTATACGATGGGGAAATCGAGGAAAACATACAAACGCAGGATCGTCGGGCTGTCCGTATTGCTCGCGTTTCTGCTCGCGCTGGCGACGTTTCTGATTTTTTGGTTCTTCGGAGCGCGCTATCCCGAATTTTACGCCGATTTAAGAGAAGAGGCGGCGATTCCCGGCCTGAAAGAGGGAATTGCCCCGCAGGGGCTTTGTCCCGTGGAATCGGAAGAATACGAATTTGCCATGAGCGGGTACATGGTCGACGGCTCGCCATCGCGCGTCTATCTGATCGGGGAGAACAAGTCGAAATTCGTCACGCTGAAAGAGGGCGGAGAAGACGTGAAAACGCACTTCGGCGGGATCACCGCGCACGGGGGGTATCTGATCGTCGCGAGCGGTACGGAGTTGTTGCGCGTGGAACTGAGCGCGGCGCTCGGCGCGGAGGACGGCGCCGCCGTGACCGTGTACGACAAATTTTCCACGGGGATTCAGAACGCGTTCTGTTATTGCGACGGGGAGAAACTGTATGCGGGAGAGTTTTATCGCGCGGGCAATTACGAGACGCCGAAAGATCACCGCATTACCGTAGACGGCGAGACCAATTACGCGTTCGTTTACGAATACGCGGCGGACGCTTCGAAGGAGGGCGGCGTTGTAAGTCGGATTCCGGAGAAAGTGATCTCCGTCCGCGCGCAGGTGCAGGGGATCGCGGTGTACGACGGCGGGATCGTCCTTTCCACTTCTTACGGGCTGCCCGATTCCCGCATCTTTACCTACGAAAATATTCTGGACGGCGCGCCGTCGGGAACGGCGACCGTTTCCGGAATAGAGGTTCCGCTGTACCGTCTGGATCGGACCAATCTGAAAAGCACGCTGACCGCGCCATGCATGAGCGAGGAACTCTTTGTCAAAGACGGTCGCGTTTACATTCTCTTCGAATCGCTTTGCAAGAAATATAAATACTTTGTCCGTACGCAGATCGATCGGATCGTTTCGCTTCCGCTGAAAGCGCTGTGAGTACGAACGTTTAAAATAAAGCCGCGCGTTTTGCGCAAAGAGGTGTGATTACGAAAAATATCCTGATGATTGCGACGGGCGGAACGATCGCCTCGAAAAATACGGGAGACGGCTTGGCGCCCGCCATGTCGGCAAAAGAACTGCTTGCCTGCGTGCCGGAGATCGCCGACTTGTGCCGCGTGCGGGAAGTGCAGCCGTTTACGCTCGACAGTACCAACGCGCGCGCGGAGCATTGGCTGAAAATAGCGGAGATTATCGAGGCGGAGTACGACCGTTACGACGGGTTCGTCGTCACGCACGGCACCGATACCATGGCGTATACCGCCGCCGCGCTGTCCTATCTCGTACAGGATTCTCCCAAGCCCGTCGTGCTGACGGGTTCGCAGAAATCCGCGTATCTGCGGGACACGGACGCGCGCAGGAATCTGGCGGACGCGTTCGCCTATTGCGCGGACGACGGCGCTTCGGGCGTACACGTCGTGTTCGACGGAAGCGTAATTCTCGGCACGCGTGCGAAGAAGACGCGCACGCGCAGTTATAACGCGTTTTCGAGTATCGATTATCCCGATATCGCGATCGTTCGCGACGGGAAGCCCGTCTATTATATCAACGAAGAAAAGGGCGCCGCGCCGAAGTTTTACCGCGCGCTGGATTCCGACGTGTTCGTGCTGAAACTCTTTCCGGGACTGAATCCGGATATCTTCGGTTATCTGCGGGAACATTGCGACGGGCTGGTGATCGAGTCGTTCGGATCGGGCGGGCTTCCCGATTACGGCGACGGCGCGCTCTTTGCGGGATTGAAAGAATTTCTCGCGGCGGGCAAGACCGTCGTGTTTACGACGCAGGTGGAACGGGAAGGGAGCGCGCTCGACACCTACGAGGTGGGCAGAAAGATCCGCGCGTGCGGAAGCGTTCTCGAAGCGCGCAGTATGACGCTGGAAGCCACCGTTACGAAGCTCATGTGGGCGCTCGCCCGCGCGCGTGGGAAAGAGGCGGAGGAGCTCTTCCTGCAACCCGTCGGGAAAGATATCCTGTAATGCGGGAGAGGGACGGAGAAGAACGGCATGCAGGATATTTTTATCAATACGCTTTCGCTCTACGAGGTGTTCGCTTATTTTTTCGTCTATTCCTTTCTCGGCTGGGTCGCGGAAGTTGCGTTTCATGCGGTCACGGCGGGAAAATTCGTCAACCGCGGATTTTTAAACGGACCCGTCTGTCCCATCTACGGCACGGGCGTTGCGGCAATCCTTCTGATTCTGGGGAATTGGGCGGAAAAGCCGTGGGCGGTGTTGCTTGTGGGAATCGCGTTGCCCTCCGCCTTGGAGCTGATCACCGGCTGGGCGCTCGAAACGTTTTTTCATAACAAGTGGTGGGATTACTCCGCGCGGAAATTCAACGTAAAGGGATATGTCTGTCTGGAATTTTCGCTGCTGTGGGGAATTGCCGTGCTTACGGTCGTCGAAGTCGTGCATCCGCTCGTAAAGCGGTTCGCCGGTCTGTTCGGCGAAATCGCGGGAACGGTGCTCGTCTGTCTTTGCGCCGCGGCGATGATCGCGGATCTCGTCGTGACCGTCTTGCAGGTGCTGAAACTCAACCGGAAATTAAAAGAGATCGACGAGATCGCGAACAAGATGCGCGTCGGTTCGGAACGGATCGGAGAAAAGATCGCGAACGCGACGCTGAAAGCGGAAGCGGGCGTTCTGGCGGTCAAAGATTCGCTCGCCGAAAAACGGGAGCGCGCGCTGGACGCCGTCGCGAAAAAAATGCCCGTACGCCTTTTGAAAGCCTTTCCGCATCTGCGCTCGCGCAGGAATCCGGACGCGGTACCGCTCGCCAACGAAAGCATCGAGCGCATGAAACAAAAACAGACGGCGGAAGAAGAGCAGGAAACGGAAGAATAAGAAAACGCCCTTGCGTGAGGCAAGGGCGTTATGTTATGTTTCGAATCGGTTAAGCCTGATAAACGGGCGCGATCGGTTCGGGCTTGGGAGCCAGTTTTCCTCTTACGACGATGCTTGCAATCGTAAGGCCGAGCGAGATGATCGACATGACGAGCGCGGTGATGATCGGTCCCGTGGTCAAAGCTTCCGTATCCCAGCCGATGTTCATCAGCACGTCTTCGGTGAGGATCGCGAGCGAGGACGAGAACGCGATGACCGTGAAGATGAGGGTGACGATCGCGAAACGGAGATCTTTTTCCGTCTTGCCGGTCGCAAGTCCCGAAATGTGTTTCACCGTAAGACGGCTTGCCATAATGATCGCGATTCCGACGAACATCTGCACGTAAGTCGCCAGCATTGCAGGTACGATGATATCTTCGATGCTTTTGCCTTGCGCAACCGTTTGCCCGAAGGCCATGAATCCGTACAGCATCGAACCGGACATGCCCATTTCGTTTGCCGATTGTCCGAAGAGCGCGCCGGAAAGAAGCGCCCAGGTGACCGCCGAGAAGACGACGGCGCAGATCGAAATGATGCCGGGGATCAGGACGTTCTTTTTCAGAAGCGCTTTTCCCTGTACGGCGATGCGGCTGACGATCATGATTCCGATCATAAGTCCGCCGATCACGAGCCCCGCCATGGTCGCGCCGTTGTAAACCGTTCCTTGAAACGCGCTTTCGCCGCCGCCGGAAACTTTTGTTTCCATTGCCATCAGCGATTTGATGATGGTTGCCGTAAGCGCGTATAAGAAGTAAACGCCGATTGCGAGCTTGGTAATGTCTTTGCCGGGTTTTTTCGTGAAATATTTCACGAACGCGATGATCGCCTTGATGCCGACGACGACAAGGATGATGCCGATGACGACGAACGTCAGCAAACCGTAGGTTGCGTTCATTATCAGCGCCACAGCGGGCAGGATGTAATCGCCGGACGATTCTAAGAGTTCGAAATATTGGATTACGCCGGGATTGGTCAGGCTGTCGGGATTATCCCAGATGGTGCCGAGCCAGTAACCGATGCCGTAACTGCCCAGAATTTCACTCTCGCCCATCATTGCAGCTTTCGCGTCGACGCCGATCAGGAAAAAGAAAATCAGGGAGAAGACGACCGCAACCGCCGCGCAAATCGCACCGGTCAGCGTAACGATTTTCTTCCAGAGCGCGTTGTCCGCAGGCGCTTCGACTGCGCCGTCGGAAACGGTCGCGGGTGCGCTATACGCGGAGGGGGGTGTTGCGTTTTGAGCTGCGGGGGCGGGCTTGGGTGCGGGCGCCGCTTTCATGGAAGCTCCGCAGGAGCTGCAAAAGCTAGCCGCCTCGGGATTGAGCGCGCCGCAAGCGGGGCAGTTCTTTTTGCCGTCTATGCGTTTCCCGCAAGACGAACAAAAAACCGCATCTTCCGCATTTTCAGCTTCGCAAAAGGTACATTTCATATTCAATCTCCTTATATGGTTTGTATTAACATTATTTTATCACGAAATTTCCCATAAATCAATATATTTTTTTAAATTTTTTGCGTATGCGCTAAATTTTTTTGATTTTTCGACGAAGCGCTTCCGGAACGCGCCGAAATACTCTATGCGTTTCGGAGGTAAAAAAATGCGGAGACGTGAAAATTTTTTTCACCAAAACTTCACGGAATTCTTTACAATCCGACAAAAAGATGCTATAATCGGGATATCAAAAAAACCAAAGAGGTGAAGTATGGAAGAAGAGAACAAAGAAGTCCTCGAATCCGAAACCTCCGCGCAGACGAACGATTCGGTTGAGAATTCTCAACCCGCTGCGGCTGACGCCGCAGCGTCCGTAAGTCCGCATAAGGGATTTTTCGGAAAAGTGGACAACTACTTCGGCATCACGAAGAGCGGTTCGCGGTTTAAGACGGAAGTGATCGCCGGTCTTACGACGTTCATGGCGATGGTTTACATCCTTATGGTAAACGCGGGATTTTTCTCGCTCGTAATCGGCGGAGAGGATCCTTACGGCGCGGCGTATATCGCGACGGCGATCGGCGCGGTTGCGGGAACCATGCTCATGGCGTTCCTTGCAAAGATGCCTCTGGCGCAGGCTTCGGGCATGGGCGTCAATGCGTTTATCGTATTTTCGCTGATCCTCGTCGCGGGCGGAAGCGGTCTCACGTATGCGAACTGCATGATGTTCACCTTGCTCGAAGGCGTTGTGTTCATCATCCTTACGGCGACCGGACTTCGCAAAAAGATCTTCGAGGCGATCCCCGCCGCGGTACGGCATGCGATCCCCGTCGGTATCGGTATGTTTATCGCGTTTATCGGGTTGCAGAATTCCGGCAACGGTTTGATCGTGGGAGATGAGTCGACGCTTGTAAAGTTCTTCTCCTTTAACGTACTTGCCGACGGGTTCACCTACGGCGGTTTGATTTCGCCGCTCATCATTCTCCTCGGCGTGATCGCGATCGCCATTCTTTCCAAAAAGAACGTGAGAGGCGCGATCCTTTGGGGAATTCTCGGTTCCGCCGTCGTCTACTATATTTTGTCGGCGCTCGGTCTCGCTTGGGGCGACGAAGCTTGCAAAGCGGTATTCAGCGGCATTGAAATTCAGAATCCTTTGAAGGCGTTTGCCGCATGGGGTACCGATTCGGTCGGTCAGGTATTCGTAAAAGGCTTCGATTTCAGCGCATATACCGGAAACGTGGGCGGTCTGATTCTGTTGATCGTCACCACTTCGCTCTCGCTGTGCATGATCGATATGTTCGATACGATCGGAACGCTGTACGGCGCGTGCGCGAAGGGCAACCTTCTGGATAAAGACGGCGTGCCCGTCAACATGAACAAGATGATGCTTTCGGACGCGATCGGAACCTGCGTCGGCGCGATTGCGGGTACTTCTACCGTTACGACGTTCGTAGAATCTTCCGCGGGCGTTGCGGCGGGCGGCAAGACGGGCTTCACGGCGCTCGTGACGGGACTTTGCTTCCTGCTTGCAATGTTTTTAAGCCCGATCGCGAGACTCGTTCCCGGCTGCGCGACTTCGGCGGCGTTGGTATGGGTCGGCGTGCTGATGATGTCCTCGGTCACCAAGATCGATTGGGAAGACGCGGCGGAAGCGATCGTTGCGTTCCTCACGTTCATCGTTATGGTTCTCGGATACAGCATTTCGAAGGGAATCGGCATCGGCATCATCACGTATATCATCGTAAAACTCTGCACGGGCAAAGTGAAAGAGATCTCGATCCCGACGTACGTGATCGGCGCGCTCTTCCTTGCGACCTTCCTCGTTTCTTCGATGTAAACGAAATTCGCGATTTGAAAACGCGGTTGCAATCTGCAACCGCGTTTTTTTACGGGAAAAAGCCCCGCCGTTTTGAAACGGCGGGGCGGTCGTTTATTTTTTGAGGTTTTGCAGAACGGCGTCGGGCGCCTGTTCGTACCGCGCGAACGTCTCGGTGAATTTTCCGCGGCCCTGCGTCATCGATCTGAGCGAAGTCGCGTACGTCAGAAGCTCGCCCTGCGGCGCTTCCGCGGTGACGATCTGCATTTCGTCCTGCGCGTCCATGCCGATGATCCTGCCTCTGCGCTTGTTCAAATCGCCCAGCACGTCGCCCACGTACTGTTCGGGTACGGCGATCCGCAAACGGGAGATGGGTTCCAGCAACACGGGCGCGGCGTTCTTGATGCCCTCTTTAAAGGCGATTTCCGCCGCCGATTTGAACGCGGCTTCGGAAGAGTCCACGTCGTGATAACTTCCGTCGTAGAGGACGGCTTTCACGCGGATCACGGGATAGCCCGCCAAAACGCCGTTGGGGAGACATTCGACGATCCCTTTTTCGACGGCGGGGATATACTGTTTCGGTACCGCGCCGCCGACGACTTCTTCGGCAAACTCGAAGTCCTTCTCGCACGGTTCGAAGCGCATTTTGCAATGCCCGTACTGCCCGTGTCCGCCCGTCTGTTTCTTGTACTTTCCCTCGGCGGTCGCCGTTTTTCGGATCGTCTCTTTGTACGCCACGGCGGGGGTGCGGAATTCCGCGTCCGCGCCGAATTTCGCCTTCAACTTCCTTTTGATGACTTCGAGGTGGACTTCGCCCTGTCCGCCCACGAGCGTTTCTCCCGTACCCGCGTTCTTGGTGACGGTAAAACTCTTATCCTCTTCGGCAAGCCGCGCGAGCCCGCCGAACACCTTGTCTTCCGTTCCGCGCACGGCGGCGTAGACCGCCATGAACAGCACGGGCTTGGGGAAGAGGACGGGGTCGAATTTCACGGGCGCATCTTCCGCGCAGAGGGTGTCGCCCGTGCCCGTGTTCGCGAGTTTGGAAACGGCGCCGATGTCGCCCGCGCCGATCGCGGAAACCGCTTCCAGCTTTTTGCCCTTGATCAGATACACGGCGTTGATGCGTTCCGTCGCGTTCGTTTCGGTATTGAGCACGGTCATGCCCGTTTGCAGGGTGCCGCGGCAGACGCGCAGGTAGTTCATCTTTCCGACGAAGGGATCGACGGCGGTTTTAAAGACCTGCGCCGCGAGTGGGGCGTTCTCTTCGCACGCGATCCCGACTACCGCGTCCTTTAACAGGTCGGTTGCGGGGAGCTCTCTGCGTTCCGCCGCTTCCGGCATGTATTTTACGATTTCGTTCATGAGGTTGATGACGCCCTTGTTTTGCAAGGCGCTGCCCGCCATGACGGGAATGACGTTGATCGCGAAGATGCCTTTGCGGATCCCGTGAATGGTGTCCTCGCGGGACAGGAATCCGTCCTCGAAGTATTTTTCGAGCAATACGTCGTCGTTTTCCGCGGCGGTTTCCATCAGCGAATACTGCATGGTTTCCAGATCGCGCCGATACTCTTCGGGCACGGGGATTTCCTCGGGTCCGACGTTGGTGAACCGATAAGCTTTTCCGGTCAGCGCGTTTACGACGCCCGTCATCTTATTCCCTTCCATCAGCGGGATCTGAATGGGCGCGATCTTGCCTTTGTATTTCTCCTGCAACGCGCGCACTGTGCCGTGGTAGTCGGCGTTCTCTTTGTCCATGCCGTTGATGAACACGACGAGCGGTTTTTTGGCGCGCAGGCATTGGGAAATCGCCTTTTCCGCGCCCACGGTGACGCTTCCGCCCGCGCCGGTCACGACGAGCGCGCTTCCGCAGGCGCGCATGGCTTCGTTGAACTCGCCTTCGAAGTCGTAAAAGCCGGGCACGTCTAACAGATTGAGTTTCACGCCGCCCCACGCGGTGTACGCCGCTGAAAGGGAAACGGACATTTTACGGGCGATCTCCTGTTCGTCGAAATCGGAAACGGTGGTTCCGTTTTCCGTTTTTCCCATACGCTCGATCGAGCCGCCGTTAAAGAGCATCGCTTCCATCAGCGTGGTCTTGCCCTCGCCGCTGTGTCCTACGATCGCGATGTTCCGAATGTCTTTCGCCGAAATGCTCATAATTGGATTCTCCTTTTTTCTCAACCCGCTTTTTCGGAAACGGAGAATGGTTGCCGGAAGAGGGATTTCCTTTATTATAACGGATAATTCCGAAAAATCAAGACCGAAATGAAAAATAGTTGCGTAAATTGTGAAAAACAATCCGTTTCCGAATTCGCGCAGGAAATATTATCCGCTTGACGAAAACGTTTGTTTGTTTTATAATACGAACGAAGGATATGCCTGCGGAGGGGAGAATGGAGACGAGACGGATTTTACACAGCGACGCGAACGCGTTCTATGCGTCCGTGGAATGCGTTTTGCGTCCCGAACTTCGCGGCAAGGCGGTCGCGGTGTGCGGTTCGACGGAAGACCGCCACGGCATCGTGCTCGCGAAATCGGAACCGGCAAAGCGCGCGGGCGTGAAAACGGGTATGGCGAATTGGCAGGCGAAGCGCGTCTGTCCCGAACTGATCATCGTGCCGCCGCATCACGATCTGTATGCGAAGTATTCCAAAGCGCTGCGCGAAATTTACGGACGGTATACCGACCTTGTAGAGCCGTACGGGCTGGACGAATGCTGGCTCGACGTGACGGGCAACCGCAAACCGCCGTTGCAGATCGCCGAAGAGATCCGCGCGACGGTGAAGCGGGAGATCGGGATCACGGTGAGCGTGGGGGTTTCCTTTAATAAGGTGTTCGCCAAACTCGGCTCCGACCTCAAAAAGCCGGACGCGGTGACGGAGATCACGCGGGAGAATTATCGGGAAAAAGTCTGGGGGCTTCCCTGTTCGGACATGATCTTCTGCGGGCGGGCGACTTCCGAGAAACTGCGCGGAATCGGCGTCCGCACGCTCGGCGAGCTTGCGCGCTGTCCGGTCGGCTATCTGAAAAAAACGTTCGGCAAAAACGGCGAAAAACTCTGGCGGTACGCCAACGGGCAGGACGATTCGCCCGTCGCGCGTTGCGGCGAAGAGGAACAGGCGAAATCGGTGGGACACGGCATTACCTGCGTGACCGACCTTACCGATACGGAAGAGGCGCGGACGGTCATCGTCGCGCTCTCGCAGGAGATCGGACAGAAACTGCGGGCCATGAAGTTGCAGGCGCGCGGGGTGCAGATCACGGTG
>Ga0073908_1004623_pt1 | contig 12169 bp, 9 predicted proteins | sample MucameincwithD2O_FD_65484 | JGI IMG/M metagenome (GOLD analysis project Ga0073908, IMG submission 65484) | Mouse cecum microbial communities from Vienna, Austria - Mucus amended microcosms incubated with D2O | ecosystem: Host-associated > Mammals > Digestive system > Large intestine > Cecum...
AACCGAGCGTATCGCCTTGATGTAGGTTGACACGGTGTTCCAGCTGCAGTTCCTCTGCCTGAGGAAGTTTTCGAATCTCTTCAGCACGGTGGGGCTCAGCCTGCGCATGGGCATGGGTTGCCCCTTGTTGAATGCCGAGAATGCATTCACCGCCGATTGGTAGATGTGTGCCGTCCCCCATCTGCCGCCTTCCCGGAGTTCACCGATGACCAAGGAGAACATCTCCTGTAAGGTAATTTCATTTCTGCTCATTTCCAATTTATTTATAAAGGGTTTATCCTGCAATATAAATAAATTGAGAGTAAGTGCAAAGGCATTATTCTGAAATCTGCGAAACGGGAATGATGTCGTATCCGGCAGCTTATTTGTTGGCTAATGTCTGTTTAGTGGCTGATATGAGTATCCTGGAAGAACCGCTTGTTATCATTCAAGCTGCAGGTGGCGTCTACTCCGGCTTGTTGCAGGTGTCCGGCAATCTCATTCAGCTTCTTCCTCGAAACCCTTCCGATATAGAACAGACGGTAACGGTAATCGTTATCCAACAATTCCATGACGTGCGTGAAATTCTGTTCGCGGGCAAAGTCGAAGTTTACTTTTCTCAGGTTCTGATACGGATAGCGGATGGTCCTGCCTACGCTGTGTATGATGAGGTCATCATTGTCCAGCGTCAGGTAGCAGAAGCGGGTCATCAGCATGCTGATGAAAAAAAGACTTAATGCAAATGAAATGATAGCCGGGATGAACCCCCACCATACGTTGCCACTGATGGAATAATATCCCAATATAAGGAACATAAGGAATAAGACAAAGAACCAGAACATATAGAGTGACGGACGCCGGTATGTTTCTGTGGGAATCTCTGCGACTGCCCGTTCCCTTGGTGAATAGTTGTCGAAGGGGATTTCTTGAGAGACCAGATAGCGGATGACCGAGGAAGGGTGACGGAAAGGAGGCAGATAGATTGCTTTTTCTTTCCCATCCTTTAGATATAAAGTCAGTATGCCCGGACCGTATTTGTCTTTTGCAACCAGGTTGCTTTTGCGGGGAATCTGGTGGTAACGCCTCATGAAACTGAAACTCTTGATTTGGTGCAGTCCGATGTGCTGGCTTTGCAGCAGTAGTTCGGCTCTTTTCTGTTCTTTACTGGTCACTTCCATAGTTCTTATTTTTTAAGTTCGGGATAACTGATGCGGGTATGGTATATGGTCTTCAGCTTCTCCTTGAATACGTTTTTCACGGTGGCAATATCCTTGAAGGTGATGGGACATTCCTTGAAATAGCCTTCTGCCACTTGCGAATCGATAATCTTGTCTACCAGGTTGCTGATGCTCTCTTCCGTATATTCGGGCAGACTGCGTGAAGCGGCTTCCACCGAGTCGGCCATCATCAGGATAGCCTGCTCTTTGGTGAACGGGTTGGGACCGGGGTAGGTGAATGCCTCCTCGTTGGGGTCTTCACCGGGGTGTTCGTTTTTCCAAGAAATATAGAAATACTTCGTTTTCCCACGGCCATGGTGAGTGGTGATGAAATCCTTGATTACTTTGGGGAGATTGTTCTTCTCGGCCAGTTTCAGTCCGTCCGTCACATGGCTGATGACGACCAGGGCACTTTGCTCATAGCCCAAATTCTTGTGCGGGTTGACTCTGCCTGACTGGTTCTCGGTGAAGAACACCGGGTTCTCCATCTTGCCGATGTCATGATACAGTGCTCCTGTACGTACCAGCTGGCTTTTGGCTCCGATACGGTTGGCTGCTTCCGCCGCAAGGTTGGCAACCTGCATGGAATGCTGGAAGGTACCGGGAACGGTCTCGGACATGCGGCGCAACAGGCTGTTGTTGATGTTGGACAATTCCACCAGGGTGACATTGGAGGTAAAGCCGAACGTTTTTTCCACTAGGAAGAGCAAGGGATAAGTGAACAGCAGCAGTACTCCGTTGATGACGAAATAGGTGTACATGCTTCCGTTGATTTTTGTCAAGTCGTTTTCTGTAATCAGTTCGAAGGCAAAATAAACAGCGGCATAGGTCAGTATGACAAGAATGGCTGTCCGGAAGAGTTGTGAACGTTGCGAGAGTTCTCTCAGACTGAAGATGGCAACCAGCCCCGCCGAGAGTTGTAGAAGAATGAATTCATGCGGATAGCGCAGGCAGATGGAGCATATCAGGATGGTAGTGACTTGTGCGATGAAAGCTGTGCGCGAGTCGAGGAACACCCGGATAATGACCGGCAGCATGGCATACGGAATGATATATACATTATATATATTGTTGGCAACCATTACGGCTGTTACTATACAATAGAACATGATGGAGGCGAAGAGCAGGGCAAGGTTTCCTCTGCGCTTATAATAATCCTTACGGAACAAGTCGAGATAGTGCATGAAACACAGAATGAAGATACTGACATATAAGACTTGTCCTGCCAACATCAGCCGTTTCTGTCCGATGGATTCGCTACGCTTGATGGATTCTTTTCTCAGACTCTCAAGTATGTTGTATGTTTCTTGGTTGATGATTTCGCCGCGGTCGATTATTTTTTGGCCGCTAAGTACGATACCGTTGGCCCATGAGTAATTGTCGAGCATCTCTTTTTTGGCCGTTTCAGTTCGCTCCTCATCGTAGGTCAGGTTGGGAAACAGATACTCGTTCAGTGAACATTGCCGCAGAATGTCCGGACGGTAGTGCGCGGTATCGGCTGTAAGTATATAGTTGTAGGCATCTTTTACGGAATAGATTTTGTCCATATTTTGCTGGCTTGCCATTTTATCATTGATAATCATGATAGCTGAAGTGCTGTCTTTATGCAGTTGCGCCAGCCTCTCGGTAGAAACGATGCCGGTGTGATATACTTCGGACAGTTTCCTTTCCAGGAAGCGGACGTAATCGGTAGATGGAAGCAGGCTGTGCAGATGAGCTTGATAATTACTTCTCAGTTTGCCAATCACACTCTTTTCGATGCTTTTGTCCAGCTGGAAATATGGTTGGAAGGAGGCAAGGATACTGTCTTGCTCATGCTTCACCACTTCGTCGGCCTTGTAGATGGGAAAGTCGAATGTGGCCATGAGCTGGCCGTACTTCCACGGTTTATCCAGGTCGAACTGGTAATTGAACTTGCCGTCGCGCGGCAGGAAATAAACAATGACTCCCACAGTGCCGATGAATATCAGTGCTCTGTATAACAAATCTCTGAGCGAGAACTCTCTTTTGGTATTGGAATAGCCCATATCAACTGAAATTTTTGCGAAAAGTACAAAAAAAAACATTAGTGTGGAAAAAAAGGTTTAATTTTGCCATCTAAAATATTTATAAGTAAGGTAGATTATGACAGAAAGAAAGGTCAGAGTCCGTTTTGCCCCGAGTCCAACGGGGGCGTTGCACATCGGCGGTGTGCGTACAGCTTTATACAATTATCTCTTTGCGCGTCAGCATGGAGGAGATTTGATATTTCGTATTGAAGATACTGATTCCAACCGATTTGTGCCGGGTGCAGAAGAATATATCCTGGAGTCTTTCAAGTGGTTGGGCATCCCGTTTGACGAGGGTGTGAGTTTCGGTGGAGACCATGGTCCATACCGTCAGTCGGAACGTCGGGAAATATACAAGAAGTATGTTCAGGTTCTGCTGGAGGCCGGAAAAGCCTATATCGCTTTCGATACTCCTGAAGAGCTGGAAGCAAAGCGTGCGGAGATTGCGAACTTCCAGTACGATGCTTCTACCCGCATGCAGATGCGCAATTCGCTGACCCTTCCCAAAGAAGAGGTGGACGCGCTGATTGCTGCCGGCAAGCAGTACGTGGTGCGTTTCAAGATAGAGCCGAACGAGGATGTGCATGTGAACGACCTGATTCGTGGGGAAGTAGTGATAAACTCTTCCATTCTTGATGACAAGGTTCTTTATAAATCGGCAGATGAACTTCCTACTTACCATCTGGCCAATATTGTGGACGACCATTTGATGGAGGTGTCCCATGTGATACGCGGTGAGGAATGGTTGCCTTCGGCACCGCTGCATGTATTGCTCTACCGTGCCTTTGGGTGGGAGGATACCATGCCAGCCTTTGCCCATCTGCCCTTGCTGCTGAAGCCCGAGGGCAACGGCAAATTGAGTAAGCGTGACGGAGATCGCCTGGGCTTCCCGGTTTTCCCGTTGGAGTGGCATGACCCCAAGTCGGGAGATGTCTCCTCAGGCTACCGCGAATCAGGTTATCTGCCCGAAGCAGTCATTAATTTCCTGGCTCTGCTGGGCTGGAATCCGGGTAATGACCAGGAGCTGATGTCTATGGATGAATTGGTGAAATTGTTCGACTTGAGCCATTGCAGCAAGTCGGGTGCCAAATTCGACTATAAGAAAGGTATCTGGTTCAACCATGAGTATATCATGATGAAACCGGATGCGGAGATAGCTTGTCTTTTCAGACCGGTGCTGGAATCCAACGGCATAGACGCCTCCAACTATAGTGACGAGTTCCTAACGAAAGTGGTTTCATTGGTGAAGGGACGCGTCAACTTCGTAAAGGAACTGTGGGACCAGACCCGTTTCTTCTTCGTAGCCCCCACGGAATATGCGGCAAAGGATGTGAAGAAACGTTGGTCGGAAGATACTCCGCGCATCATGACTGAATTGATGGATGTGTTGCGCGGCATCGGGGATTTCTCCACCAAGGCTTCCGAAGATATTGTGATTGGTTGGATTACCGAGCGTGGCTATCACATGGGAAATGTGATGAATGCCTTCCGCTTGTCAGTGGTGGGCGAATGTAAAGGCCCGCACATGTTCGACATTACCGAGCTGATTGGCAAGGAAGAAACGTTGGCCCGCATACAGCGTGCTGTTGATGCTTTAAAGTGAATAAATCTTTTTCATCCTTAATCCATATAGTATGCTATATGACTTGGCAATAGCCATCTACGATATTCTGGTGCATCTGGCAGCTCCATTTAGCCGTAAGCCCCGAAAGATGATGAAGGGACACTGGGTGGTCTATGAACTTCTCAGGCAGCAGTTGGAGAAGGACGTGCGCTATATCTGGTTCCATGCCGCTTCTTTGGGGGAGTTCGAGCAGGGACGGCCGTTGATTGAGAAAATCCGTGCCAAATATCCGGATTACGGTATTCTGCTGACTTTCTTCTCACCGTCGGGCTATGAGGTCCGCAAGAATTACAGGGGGGCAGACGTCGTCTGTTATCTGCCTTTCGACAAGCCCCGCAATGTGAAGAAGTTTCTGGATATCGTGAATCCCTGTATGGCATTCTTCATCAAGTACGAGTTCTGGAAGAACTATCTGGACGAACTGCACAAGCGCCGTATTCCGGTGTACAGCATTTCCTCCATTTTCCGCCGCGGACAAGTATTCTTCAAGTGGTATGGCGGTACCTACAGACATGTGCTGCGTGACTTCGACCACTTGTTTGTGCAGAATGAACGCTCCAAACGCTATCTGGCGAAAATAGGCATCGGTCGTGTCACGGTGGTGGGCGATACCCGTTTTGACCGTGTGCTGCAGATTCGTGAGGAAGCTAAACATCTGCCTTTGGTGGAGCTTTTCAAGAACAACACGATGACTTTCGTGGCAGGAAGCTCCTGGCAGCCGGACGAGGATTTGTTTATTGAATACTTCAACCAGCATCCGGAGGTGAAGTTGATTATAGCTCCGCACGTCATCGACGAGAACCATCTGGTAGAGATTATCCGTAAACTGAAACGCCCCTACGTGCGCTATACCCGTGCCGACGAGAAGAATGTCTGTAAGGCCGACTGCCTGATTATCGACTGCTTCGGGCTGCTCTCCTCCATCTACCGCTATGGTGAGATTGCCTATATCGGAGGTGGTTTCGGGGTGGGAATCCACAATACCCTTGAGGCTGCGGTTTATGGCATTCCGGTGATTTTCGGACCGAAGTATCAGAAATTTCAGGAGGCCATCCAGTTGCTGGAGGCAAAAGGCGCTTTCTCGGTGAAGGATTATGAGGAACTGAAAACGTTGCTCGACCGTATGTTGGCAGATGAAGTCTTCTTGCGCGAATCAGGCATGAATGCGAGCAATTATGTGACCAGTAATGCCGGTGCAACGGATAAGATAATGAGTATGATAAACTTTTAGAAAAGTAAAGAGTGATAAAAGTGATAGGGCGATAGAGGTGATGGAATGGCATCCCTCTATCGCCCTGCTTTTGGGAGGCGCCTTGCCTCCCTTTATTTGTACCAGTCGGAATACATCAGATAGTTGTGTGCAATCTTCAGGTTCAGCTCCTTGGCCTGTTCCGGAGCCACTTTCTTGATGAACTTGGCGGGGACTCCTCCCCAAATGCTTCCCGGTTCGATGATTGTATTGCTCAATACTAGGGAACCTGCAGCGACAATGGCTCCTTCGCCCACTACTGCGTGGTCAAGGATGGTGGAGCCCATCCCTATCAAAGCATAGTCCTTGATGGTAGCTCCGTGGATGGTCACATTGTGCCCCACGGACACATGGTCGCCTATCTCTATGGTCGATTTCTCGTACAAGGTGTGGAGCACGCTTCCATCCTGGATGTTTACTCCGTTCCCTATGCGGATTGAGTTTACGTCACCCCGCACTACGGTGCTGAACCAGATGCTGCAGTCCCGTCCCATTCTGACGTCGCCAATGACAACCGCATTATCTGCCAAAAAACAATTCTCTCCGATTTCGGGAGTGAATCCTCTTACTGATTTTATTAATGCCATTTTTCTAGTGATTAGTGGTTAGCTTGCTGCATGCTTCCTTCAGCCATTCCCGTTCTTCTTCGTTCAGGCTTGGCGAAAGTTTCTCGTATACATGCCGGTGATAGTTGTCCAGCCATGCCGTTTCTTCTGCCGTCAGCATCTCTTTGATGATACCTTTCTTGCAGATGGGGCAGAGGGTGATGGTCTCGAATTTCAGGTAATTGCCGAACATGCCTTCACCATCCTTTACGGTCAGCACCAGGTTTTCCGTGCGTATTCCATGGCTTCCGGCTTTATAGACGCCCGGCTCGTTGGAAGTAACCATTCCGGGCTGTAAGGTTATCGGATTCTCGTTCATGCGGATGCTTTGCGGTCCTTCGTGCACATTGAGGAAATGGCCTACGCCGTGTCCCGTACCATGCAGGAAGTTCATGTGGTGCTGCCATATCGGCATGCGGGCCAGCACATCCAGTTGCGCTCCTCGCGTACCTTCCGGAAAGACGGCCATGGCGAGATTGATATGTCCTTTCAGTATCAGGGTGTAGTCCGTCTTCTCTTCTTCGGTCAGTTCTCCCAGCGCGATGGTGCGGGTGATGTCGGTGGTGCCATCCAGGTATTGCGCACCCGAGTCCAGCAGTAGGAATCCCTTGGGTTTCAACGGTACGTCCGTTTCCGGAGTGGCCTCGTAGTGAACGATGGCTCCGTGCTCCTTGTATCCGGCAATGGTATCGAAGCTTTCTCCCATATAGAGTGGTTGCGCGGCACGGAATTCGTGAAGTTTCCTGTCTGCGCTGATTTCCGTTTCGTTGCCTGCGGGAACAGCCTCCTCCAGCCATTTCAGGAACTTCACCAGTGCCACCCCGTCGCGTTGCATGGCCGCATGGATGCCGTCTATTTCCCGTTCGTTGCGGATTGCTTTCGACAGGGCGACGGGAGAGGCGCCTTCGATAATCCGGCAGTCGGGGCAGATGGCCGAGTAGGTGGCATAATTTGTTTTGGCCGGATTCAGCAAGATGCTTTGCGCCTTTATGTTGTGGAGGAATTGCTTTATCTCCCCATAATTATGTATAGATACTCCGGCTTCTGTCAGATGGTCAGCGAGTTCTTTCGTGACTTTCCGAGGTTCGACGAAGAAGCAGGCGTCATGCTCTCCGACTATCAGGTAGCTCACCACTACCGGATTGCAATGTACGTCGTTGCCACGGATGTTCAGCGTCCAGGCTATTTCGTCCAGCGAGGAAATCAGCAAGGCTTCGGCATTCGTCTCCTTCATTCTCAGCCGGAGAGAGTCCAGTTTCTCCCGACAAGTCTTTCCGGCATATTTCAGGTCATGAATAAAGGCGGGACTTTCCGGCCTTTCCGGCCTGTCCGGCCATATCGGGCTCATCGGGTCGGAGATATTCTTCACGGATATGCCGTTCTTATGAAGTTGCTTTTCCAGTTGCAGCACTTCTTCCACGGAGAATACCTGGCCGTCTATGCCTACCGTATCTCCCGGTTTCAGTGTGTCGCTCAGAAAAGTGGGGATGCAGGGAGTTTCCGGCAGCATTTCTTTGTAGAGTTCTATGCCGGTTCCCTCCAACTGCCGGGCGGCTTGCAGAAAGTAACGGGAATCGGTCCATAGTCCGGCTTTATTGCAGGTGACGACTACGGTTCCGGCCGAACCAGTGAAGCCCGAAATCCACTCTCTCGCTTTCCAATGGGGGGCGACGTATTCGCTCATGTGGGCATCTGTGCTGGGAATGATGAAGGCGGCTATGCCCTCTTTGCCGAATGTAGCCCGTAAGGCGTTGATTCTTTCTTTGATGATCTTCTTGTCCATATCTTGATTCTTGATTTAGAGTACCCGATAGGTATTTGTTATGTCATATCTTCCCCAAAGTTACAGCTTTTCTTCCAATAAATGGGTGGCCTCGCCCGGTTTTCTTATACTTTACTCTTCTTCTTGCCACACGCTTGTAAAGAAGCGGTTTCAGTCTGGAAGCAGGCCGTATACAGTCCGTCAGACAGCCTGCTTCAGCCTATGGTAAAGATTTATCTTCAGGCTGAAGATATAAATCTTTACCGTGAAGATTTACATCTTCACCTTGAATACATACATCTTCAACCTGAAGATAACCTTTCCTCATAGGCTGAAACAGACTCATTCCCTGTGGCAGGCCGTCTTGCGAGCAGAGAGAGAGCCTCCGATGAAGGGAGTGTGGGGTCTGAGGGCGATATGTTCAAACCGCAGTCTGGAGGACTTGTGGCTTTTCGGCCTGATCGGACGCCTCTTCCATTGAAGGAAGTTGACGGAATCCGGAAAGAATTATCCCCCTTCGGGCTCAGGAGTCTGAATCCGATAGCTCTGTTAATGCTGAGCGATACTATCGCCACAAACTCCCGATAACTCCCTAAAATGAAAGAAGCCTGGCCTGAATTGTGGTTTTTTTGGCAGAAAGTTTTGTAAATAAAGAAAGTATGTGTAATTTTGCCGCTCAATTTAATCGTGAGATTTTTTAACCAATAACATTTAATTAAAACAAAATGATTGTAGTACCTGTAAAAGAAGGCGAAAACATTGAAAAAGCGCTGAAGAAATTCAAAAGAAAGTTTGAAAAAACTGGCACAGTTAAGGAGTTGAGACGCAGACAACAGTTTGATAAACCGTCTGTAACTAAAAGACTTAAAAAAGAACGCGCAGTTTACGTTCAACAACTTCAGCAAGTAGAAGATTAATAATTCGTAAATTCCTTTGAATTATTGAATTCTTTTTCATAAATTCGTTGCATGATTTAGATATGTAGCGATATGTTGTTGACAGATTCTTTTCTTGACTACCTTCTGTACGAACGGAATTATTCCAGAGGTACGGTCGAGTACTATCGGGCAGATATTCTTGAACTGCAGAAGTTTGGAGAAGAAATGTTGGGGAACTTTGCTCCGTCGGATGTAGATGCGGGGCTTGTTCGTGAATGGATTGCTTCCTTGATGGACAAGGGACTTGCCTCTAATACGATAAACCGGAAGCTGAGTTCTGTCCGGGCATACTATAAATACCTTCTGAGGAAAGGCGAGATTGCGGTAGACCCGTTGCGGAAAGTGACGGGACCCAAGAAGAAAAAGCCGCTTCCGGTATTCCTGAGAGAAGGCGAGATGGATAGGTTGCTGGACGATATGGACTTTGGTGAAGGTTTTGAAGGGTGTCGCGACCGTATGATTATTGAAATGTTTTATGCCACCGGCATGCGACTTTCAGAATTGATAGGGCTGGATGACAAGGATGTCGATTTTTCGGCTTCTCTCGTTAAAGTGACGGGAAAGCGGAATAAGCAACGTCTTATACCTTTCGATGAGGAGCTGGGGTGCTCGATGCGGGAATATGTCAATGTGCGGAATGAAGCTGTTCCGGTTCGCTCGGATGCTTTTTTTGTCCGGAAGAACGGAAAGAGGCTTTACCGCAGTATCGTAGCATGCCTTGTGAAACGAAACCTTTCGAAGGTAGTGACCGTAAAAAAACGAAGTCCCCACGTGCTGAGGCACACCTTTGCAACGGCTATGCTGAACAATGGTGCTGATTTGGGCTCGATAAAAGAACTCCTCGGGCACGAGAGTCTGGCGACGACGGAAATATATACGCATACTACTTTCGAGGAACTTAAAAAAGTGTATAATCAGGCTCATCCCCGGGCCTAAAGTAAAAAGGAGGTAAGTATGGAAGTAAGAATTCAATCGATTCACTTTGATGCGTCAGAGCAATTGCAATCTTTCATTCAAAAGAAAGTTGCTAAGTTGGAGAAATTTTACGACGATATAAAGAAAGTAGAGGTGTCATTAAAGGTGGTGAAACCGGAAGCAGCCGAAAATAAAGAAGCCGGAGTGAAAGTAATGGTTCCCAATGGTGAGTTTTATGCAAACAAGGTCTGTGATACGTTTGAAGAAGCCGTGGATTTATGCCTGGAAGCTTTGGAAAAACAGCTGGTTAAGTACAAGGAAAAACAACGAAACAAATAATTTTCCGCTAAAATTTTGCGGGTAAAAAATAAATGCCTAAATTTGCAGCCGTTTCGCTCACGTAATGAATGTTACGGTTGCATTTTTTGAGCTTGCCTCTTTAGCTCAGTTGGCCAGAGCACGTGATTTGTAATCTCGGGGTCGTTGGTTCGAATCCGACAAGAGGCTCGCTTAGGAGATGGAGTTGAATGATTTCTTCTCTTCATGGAGTGAAGGCGATATGAAAACGGAAGGTTGTCCGGACAAAGTCGCTCTGTGATGATTCAGTTAAGGAAAAAAGAGTTCTTTTATAATCTAGGGCAAATACCAGAGTGGCCAAATGGGGCAGACTGTAAATCTGCTGGCTTACGCCTTCGGTGGTTCGAATCCATCTTTGCCCACAACTCTTATTCTTCTTGCTGTTATAGCTCAGCGGTAGAGCACTTCCTTGGTAAGGAAGAGGTCCCGGGTTCAAGTCCCGGTAACAGCTCACAATGATGTAAAAGCTGATTATTAATCAAATAAATAACAAGTAAAGCTATGGCTAAAGAGAAATTCGAACGTACCAAACCGCACGTAAACATTGGTACAATTGGTCACGTTGACCACGGTAAAACCACGTTGACAGCTGCTATCACTACAGTGTTGGCGAAAAAAGGTCTTTCTGAGTTGCGCTCTTTCGATTCAATCGATAACGCTCCTGAAGAAAAGGAAAGAGGTATCACTATCAATACTTCTCACGTAGAGTATGAAACAGCTAACCGTCACTACGCTCACGTAGACTGTCCGGGTCACGCTGACTACGTAAAGAACATGGTAACTGGTGCTGCTCAGATGGACGGTGCTATCATCGTAGTTGCTGCTACTGATGGTCCGATGCCTCAGACTCGTGAACACATCTTGCTGGCTCGTCAGGTAAACGTTCCGAGATTGGTTGTATTCATGAACAAGTGCGACATGGTAGACGATGCTGAAATGTTGGAGCTCGTTGAAATGGAAATGCGCGAACTGCTTTCAGCTTACGAATTCGACGGTGACAACACTCCGTTCATCCAAGGTTCTGCTCTTGGTGCATTGAATGGTGTTGAGAAGTGGGAAGAAAAAGTTATGGAGCTGATGGAAGCTTGCGATACTTGGATTCCTCTGCCTCCGCGTGACGTTGATAAACCGTTCTTGATGCCGGTTGAAGATGTATTCTCAATCACTGGTCGTGGTACTGTAGCTACTGGTCGTATCGAAGCTGGTGTTATTCATGTAGGTGACGAAGTTGAAATCCTCGGTTTGGGTGAAGACAAGAAGTCTGTTGTAACAGGCGTTGAAATGTTCCGCAAATTGCTGGATCAGGGTGAAGCCGGTGATAACGTAGGTTTGCTGCTCCGCGGTATCGACAAGAACGAAATCAGACGTGGTATGGTTCTTTGTAAGCCGGGTCAGATTAAGCCTCACTCTAAGTTCAAAGCTTCTATCTACGTTTTGAAGAAAGAAGAAGGTGGTCGTCACACTCCGTTCCATAA
>Ga0073908_1004624_pt1 | contig 12169 bp, 14 predicted proteins | sample MucameincwithD2O_FD_65484 | JGI IMG/M metagenome (GOLD analysis project Ga0073908, IMG submission 65484) | Mouse cecum microbial communities from Vienna, Austria - Mucus amended microcosms incubated with D2O | ecosystem: Host-associated > Mammals > Digestive system > Large intestine > Cecum...
CGAGGGGCAACCTTTAAGGAAATTTCAAAATCGATAGTTGACAATATAGCTATACCTGTTCCTGAAATTGAGCTACAAAACCGATTCGCTGCGTTCGTCGAACAGACCGATAAATCAAAAGTTCTAATGGAGAGGTGCATTTTTTTGGTTAACACCCTCCGAAAAGTAGAAAAAACCAAAGGAATATGCTATAATATAGCGAGTAAGGAGGTCGTATGACAAACTTTTCGTTTCTAAAAAAGTTTCCGCAGTTTGAGGAACTCACAACATATTGCGAAGATACTGAAGCCTTTGTGTTGACGAAGCCTGTGCTTTCGGCTATTTCGGCACGGAATGCGTTGGAGTTTGTTATCAAATACATATACAAAGCAAAGGCTGGCTCGTTGCCTGTTCGGGCGAGTCTGTTTGAGCTTATAGACAGTTACGAAATCTCCAATTTCATAAACGACCAAGTTATAAAAGATTCGTTGCATTACATTCGTATTCTCGGGAATAATGCGGCGCATAATAATAAAATTAAAACGACAGAAGCGATGCTTGGGCTTGAAAACCTGCATTTCTTTGTTGGGGAAATCCTTGTGCTTTTAGGGCTGATTAAAGATTACCCCGCATTTGACAAGTCGCTTATAACCAAAGAAGCCGCCGAAAAGCCTATCGAAGTGGAAACGATAGAAGTTCACGGCGAAGCCGAAAAAACCTTCAGCGAAGGCATCAAAAAGGAATCTGCGTTCAATGCTCAACGCCCTGCCTATATGAGTGAAGCAAGCACGCGCAAATTGCTCATTGATTTGTATTTGAAAGAAGCGGGCTGGGATGTGTGCGAGCAGGAGGATGTTTGTGTCCCCGGCAAGGCAGGCATAGAAATTAAAGTTCTCGGTATGCCCAACGGCACGGGCGAGGGTTTCTGTGATTATGTGCTTTACGGCAGGGACGGAAAGCCGCTCGCCATAGTGGAGGCGAAAAAGACGAGCGTGTCGCCAGAGAAAGGCAGACATCAGGTGTGTTTGTATGGCGAATGTATGAAGGCGAAGTATGGCTATGTTCCTGTGCTTTATTACACAAACGGCTATTCAATAAAAGTCATTGACGGAATTTATCCCGATAGAGAGTTGATGGCGTACCATACTATTTCCGAGCTGGAATTGCTTATTCAGCGCAGGAAACGCGGTAAGATAACCGACCTCAAAATCAATGATGAAATAACCAACAGACCATATCAGAAAATGGCTATCACAAGCGTATGCGAGCATTTCAATGGAAACAACCGCAGGGGCTTGTTAGTAATGGCAACTGGAACAGGCAAGACCCGCGTGGCAATTTCGCTTGTGGATGTGTTGGCACGGAATAAATGGATTAAAACAGTGCTGTTCCTTGCCGATAGAACTTCGCTCGTGAAGCAGGCGAAAAAGAATTTCGTCAAACTGCTTCCGCATATGAGCGTGTGCGAACTTTCTGGTAGTGGGGAAAAGGATTTGAATGCAAGGTTGATGTTCTCGACCTACCAGACGATGATAAACTGCATCGACGGGGATAATAAAACCTTCACGACTGGGCGGTTTGATTTAATCATCATCGACGAAGCGCATCGGTCTATTTTCAAAAAGTACAGTTCAATATTTGCGTATTACGATAGTCTGCTTGTCGGATTAACGGCAACGCCGCGCGATCAGGTGGATGCGAATACATACAGGATATTCGGATGCGAAAGCGGTATTCCTAATTTCTCATACGATTTGACCGAAGCGGTGCGTGATGGTTATTTGGTGTCATACGGCGAGCCGTTGGAACGCACGACAACAATTCTGGAACGTGGTATAAGGTACAAAGACCTTTCGGACGAAGAGAAAGAAGTATTCGAGGAGACGTTCGGAGAGGACGAGGAAGCCGAAATAACCAGCAATCAAATTTTCAGGAGCGTGTACAATAAGCCGACTTGCAATAGAGTGCTGGAATCGCTTATGCGCGACGGACTGAAAGTCGAAAACGGCGATAAGCTCGGCAAGACTATTATTTTTGCGTATAACCATAAACACGCGCAAATGATAGTAGAGTGCTTCCATGCGCTATATCCGCATAAGGGAGCGGATTTCTGTCGTGTTATAGATAACTACGAGACCTATGCCGATGACTTGATTGTTCAGTTTGAAACTGACCCGAGTTTTCAAATTGCTGTTTCGGTCGATATGCTCGATACAGGTATAGATGTTCCAGCGGTTTTGAATTTGGTATTTTTCAAGCCAGTAAAATCGTATATAAAATTCATGCAAATGATAGGACGCGGGACGCGCCTGTGCCCAGACATCTTTGCGCCTAATAAAGACAAAACCGAATTTTTAATTTTCGATTGGTGTCATAATTTCGAATTCTTTTCAGAGCCTGTGCATCGCCAACAGAGCGGTAAAGCAGCCATATCCATAACGCAACGCCTGTTTGAACTGCGGCTGGATATTTTACTAGAACTTCAGCGTTTTGAGCATCAGGCGATTCCTTTTAATAAAGCGTACTACGATAAATTAAAGCCGATGCTTTTTGAAATGGTAAAAGCAATCCGTAGTAACAGTTCTCGGATTTCCGTGCGGCAGGCGATGTCGTTTTTGGATAAATATTCGGATGAAAAGATATGGCAGTGCCTTTCGCCTGTAAACGGAAAAGAAATAAAACTCCATATTGCGCCGCTTGTTGAAGATGATATAAAGGCGAATCAATACACAAAAGCCTTTGATAGCAAGATGCTGAACATTGAGTTGGATGTCCTTATATCCAACGCTATTGGGCGGTCGAGTAAGGATGTTGCGGCTGTGCGTTTAATAGCCAAGTACCTATTAACTAAAGCATCAATACCGCAGATAATGGAAAAGGCGCATCGGCTTAATGAAGCCGCCAGCGACCAATTTTGGGCTGACCCGACAGTTGAGCGGCTTGAAACACTGCGCGAGGAAATACGCGATTTGATGAAATTCCTTGACGACAGCGAAACGATAACATATCTTACACAGTTTTCGGACGAGGAAGTGAAACTTGGTGGTACGGGCGCGGGATTGTTTGATATCCGCACATACAGAGAAAAGGTTATAGACTACCTTGCCGAGCATAGCGATAATCCTGTAATAGCAAAAATCAAAAATCTTGAACAGTTAACCGCCTCTGACCTTGAAGAGCTTGAATTCATCCTTTGGAATGAACTCGGCACAAAGAATGATTATGTCAAAACAACGAGGGCAGATAACCTTGCCGTGTTTATTCGCAGTTTGGTTGGGTTGAGTCAGCAGGCGATAAACGAGAAATTTGGACAGTACCTGAACGAGAATGTGTTGAACGCACAGCAGCAGGAATTCGTTAAAATGATAATAAACTATGTCAACGAAAACGGCGATATAGAAACGGAGGACTTATTGAACACGTCACCGTTCGACGATCAGGATATTTTGGAGCTGTTTGGAGAGAAAATAAAAATCCTTAACTTTATCATAAATACCGTACACGGCGTGGTACGGGTGGCGGCGTAATTATTCAAAGAAAATTACTTAATTAAAACATAGGGGCATATTATGCAGGAAAAAATCGAGTATTCGCTCACTTTGGAAGAAGTGTTAAATAATAAAAAATATACCGTTAACTACTACCAAAGAGAATATCGTTGGGGGAGAAAGCAAATTGAGCAGTTAATTGACGATTTAACTAATTCGTTTGAGGAATCCAACGGAAGAGTTAAAGCCACCGAATTGACTGATGTGGAAGGTTTTGACTACTATTATATGGGTACTATTATAGTGACGGGAAGTCAAGATATAAAGTCTATCATCGATGGGCAACAACGTTTGACTTCTATGACTCTTCTTTTGATTGCGTTGAACAATTTACATAAAAAGTATTCTTGCACAATAGGGTTTCAAGATGTTGCCCCACTTATTTATAGTACAAGAATGAATAAAAAAAGTTTTAATATTAGCGTTGCAGATTGGAATCCATGTTTGGAAAGCCTATATAAAGATGAGGACTATAATTCGTCATTTTCTGTAGAGAGTGTACAGAATATATGTAGACGTTATAAAGATTTGTATGATATTTTAGAGGACTATTTTGAAGGGGATGGAGACAAGATAGCACTGTTTTCTTGTTGGTTAGTTTATAAAGTTATTTTTATAAGAATTACTACACCAAGCGAACAAGATGCACACAAGGTTTTTGTATCAATGAACGATAGAGGGTTAAGCCTTAATACTTCAGAGATGCTTAAGGGATATTTACTTTCTGAAATTAAGGATGATGTTGAAAGAAATAGGGCAAATGATGTTTGGAAAGAAACTGTATTAAAACTAAAACAGAGTGTCGAAGTTGAAGATGGGGTTTTTAACACGGAAGATGTAACCTTTATTGCCACGTGGATTCGAGCCAAATATGCGCAAAGAATTCGTGAAGGTAAAAAGGATGCAAAAGACCAGGATTATGAGATAGTTGGACGTGAATTCCACGAGTGGGTAAGACAAAACCATTCAAAAATCGGTCTTGTGAAGTCAAAAGATTATTATGAATTTATTACTGTTGATTTCAAATTTTATGCGGATATTTATTTGCAGTTAAAAAAATATTCAGAAGTATATACCAATGGATATGAAGAAGTATTCTATAATGCAGATAAAGAGCTGAACTATCAGTATATGTTTATTCTTTCTGCGTTGTCGCCTATGGACGGCAAGGATATTATTGCTAAAAAAATAAAAGTAGTTGCTGCTTATATAGATGGATATTCAGCAAGGAGAATGTTTAATTTTAGCAAGATAAATTGGAACACTAACAAGAACGATTTGTTTTCAACGATAAAAGCAATTCGAAATATGCCACTTGATAAATTAACCGTATTTTTAACTTATAAGCTTAAGGATATGGACTTACAATTAAACGGTATTATATGGAGCGACAAAGGAAATGGGTTCAGTTGGAATCAGTTCTCTGGACGTTATATCCTTCATGTGTTGGCGCGCTTTACCGATTATATTGATGTCGCTATGGGGAACGAGTCTCTTTTTGACTCATATGTAAATAGAACTGTAAAAAATACTTACGATAGAGAACACGTAATACCCGACAAATATGAGGATTATGCAACATCGTTCTCTTCGAGGGAGGAGTTTAATAGTTTTCGCTGGAAATTAGGTAACCTTATTTTATTGAAGCTTGATAAAAATAGAAGTTACCAGGATATGACTTATTCTGATAAAAAAGACTTGTATTTAACGAACAATATAATTGCTCAATCGTTCAACGCTCTTTGTTACAAGAACAATCCTAAATTCCTAGCTTTTATCAAAACTCATGGATACAATTTTAAAGCATATGATTCTTTTGATAAATGTGGTATTAATGAAAGACAAGAAGTATATCAAGCGATGGCTTATGATATTTGGGACGAAGCTAAACTCAAGATGATTTCAGGAGAATGGAATAATGATTTGGAAGATGAAATATTGAGAACTAGAATTGCAAACAGCACAACTGTAGACCTTGTTACTGGTAATATCTCAACCTTAACAAAAAAAACCCCAGTAGCGATTCAACTTGGTGAAAAGCAATTTGGGTGTCGTTACTATACACAAATGGTAACTATGATTATAGCTCTACTCAATGAAGTCGATCACGATAAATTAGTAAAGTTAGCTCAAGAAGGCTTCCGTGGTAGAATAATTTTTTCGACTTCTCCTGATATTCAGGGTAATTCATCCTCAAAATGGGTTTTGGCTGGTGTTGAAAATGTATATGCGGATGTCCATGGAAGTGGGGAAGAACACGGCAATTTTGTGAAATCTTTACTATATGAATTTGGCATAGACTCTTGTAAAATATATTTAAAATAGTATTTCAGATGCAGGTAACCGTATGAGTAAGCTTACTCCTGAAGAAAAAGAACAATGCATTAACACTGTACACGGCGTCGTACAAGCGGCAGCGTAAAGATGGAGGGAATTATGCGGAAGATTAAGATATCGATTTACAATAAGAAACTTTGGGGTAATTTTCTTAAAACAGCTTCTGGAATTTCCGTGGTTGTAACGACAGTATTGGCATTTGTTGATTTTGACGCCAAGGTAAAGTATATTATAGGGGGAGTTTTTTTAGGTGTCCTTCTAGGGATATTTGTCATATTATTAATAATGGCAAATAAAATGGAACATCTAACATTACACATTAATAATTCAACGGTCAATATCAAGTTCGCCAACATATTTGAGCAACCAGATCTAAAAGTGATAGCGTTTAACGAATACTTTGATACGCAGGTTGATGACATTGTTATCGCAAAAAAAACATTAAACGGTAAATATCTCCTAGAGTTTGCGCAAAAGGAAGCATTGGATGAGTTGATAGAAAACAATCCTCATTTGAAGGACCGGAAGGCAGAACCCAATCTCAGCAGAGAAATTGGGAAAAAGCAACGCTACAAACTAGGAACTATCTGCAAAAATGATGATTATTTGCTTGTTGCTCTTACGCACTTTGATGATGACAATCGTGCGTATCTAACTTTGCAGCAGTATTCGGATTGTTTAATCAATATGTGGAATGAAATTGATATTCTCTATAATGGGCAAACAGTTTCATTGCCATTGTTGGGGAGTGGGATTACTCGCTTTAAGGATTGTGAGGTAAACGACCAGGAGTTGTTGGAAATAATACTTTGGACTTACCGAATTAGTAAAGTTAAATTTACATATCCTTCCTGTCTAAATATAGTTCTTGACGAAAGGAAAAAAGATGAAATCAATTTGTATAAATTGAAAGGAGAATAACAAATGGCTTATCGTACTAAAACTTACATAGCAGGTGATTGGACGGGAGATAGCGACGCAATTGAAACGCTTTACAAATGGAAAAATAGCGGTTATTTGAATTTTGATTTTGTGGATGCTCATTCTTTAACCCAGGCACGAGACTCAAGTTTAAATTGCAGTATTAAAAGGTCTCTAAAAGAACGCCTTGATGCCTCAAAGACATTTGTACTTATTGTTGGGGCAAACACTAAAGATTTGAGAGCGGGTGGTTGTCAATATTGTAATAACTATCGCAGTTATGCTTATTCATCTCGTTGCCTTCATAACTACAGTCTTGATTTTCGTAGCTACATAGATTATGAGTGCGAAAAGGCGAAGGAAGCGGGGATAAGAATAGTTGTTTTATACAATTACGCAAACGTCTATAGTGATAAATGTCCTGAATCGCTTCGTTGTATAGGCTCCCATGTGGCTATGATTAGTAATGGAAGATGGGATTATTCTTCAATAAAAAAGGCTATTGAGGGGTAAGGGGCGTATTACAATGAAACACAGATGTTATATTTCATATAAATTTGAGGATAAGAAATTTAGAGACCAAATAGTAAACAAGTGGGGTGATACGGATTTTATTGACTGTTCGCAGCAAGAAAAGATAGATTCGGATGACCCAGAATACATAATGCAACAAATCAGAGAGCGTTACCTAAAGGATTCAACTGTTACTATTTTTCTAATTGGGACAAGAAGTGGGGAAAATTATCGTGACCCCGAGGATATGTGGAGAGGGTACGATAGTCAAATTATTATTCGACGTGAAATCACTTCATCGCTTTATAGCGGAAATGGAAATAGTAGGAGTGGATTGCTCGGTGTGGTCTTGCCCGAAATGGAATCAAAAATTTATGGTGGACAAACAACTTGCTCTTGTTGTGGGGCTTTGTTAAATTTAATATATATCAATAATGATACTGTAATCAAGGAGTTCGGTCAAAACTATTATTTAATAAAGCGCGGTTCGCCTAATTGTTCCCATTATAGCGAAGATGATAGGTATGCTGTATTGGTTCGATATAGTGATTTTATGGCAGACCCCGAAAAGTATATTGATATGGCTTTTGAAAAAAGAAGTATGCCTATTGCGCAGAACGTTAAAGTTCGGCATTTTGAATAAGAATAGGTGGATAATATGGAATTCTATAACTACGAAGGGAAACCTATCGCATATTGCGAGGACAAGGAAAATATTTACTTGTTTTCAGGACAACCGGTAGCTTATTTTTATAACGATTTGGTTTATGGCTATAATGGTATTCAATTCGGTTGGTATGAAAATGGGTGGATTAGAGATTTGCAAGGTAAATGCGTATTCTGTACCAAAGATGCAAGCGGTGGTATGCTCAAACCTGTTTGCAGAGTTGTTCCCGTAAAAGGTGTGAAAAGGGTAGCCCCCGTCAAGGCGGTGAGAAGGGTTGCTAGAGTCAAGGCGGTTTCAAAATTAGTGTGGTCGAACTTGTCAAACGAGAATTACTTCAAGCAATAATAGGTGTATAATCTATGGAAGTTAATGGACAACAATATAAATGTGAAAACTGCCCATACTGTCATCGGACACCAGACTTTTATACTTGTTGGTGTTCTTGGTGGGAGAAGGTAGTATACTTAACATACGGATGCACTAGATAGGGTAGGTGTCACATAAATATGACACCTTACATTTGACAGTACAACAAAAAACTTGTATAATTAAAACACCATAAAGAGTGCGTAAGGGACAGCCCCTATGACCGCACAGCAACCTACCAGTAGGCAAGGTGCTAAAGGCTGAACGATGGAGTTATATTCTAGACGCTAACCCCATCGAATTCGATGGGGTTTTTACTCGCCTCTTTATGGAATAATAAAGGAGGCAATAAAATGACTTACAAAGAGGTATGCGGTAATGAATCGTGTGTGTGGTTCGAGCTTTCGGACATGAAGAAGGATGGTCGTAAGTTTCTGCAGTGGGCGAAAGACATAGGCTGTGTATGGTTAAACGGCGAGGAAATCAATCCGCGCAAGGGAACAGATTTTTTTCATTTATCTATCCACGCAGATGGCAAATTGTGTAATGTTGCAATGTACGCTTGGACTGCAAAGCAGTTTGAGAACGTGCGAAGGGTGAAGTTCAGCGAATACATACAGAGTTTATAAGCAAAAAGAAACACACAGGGGATACCCCTGGGTGAAACCATACAAAGTAGTCGATATAGTGGCAGTTGGAGTCTAACCAACAGCTTTGGGTTATTCGCCCAACGATACGACCTCTTGGCTATACCGACAAAAGAAGAGCAATTTATCCAATAACAGCCATTGCGCTACAAAAAGATGACCGCTCTCTATTGCTATTATATACAAATCCAATAGGAATGTCAATAGCTAATAGTCATCGTCTTCATCATCGTCATCAAAATCGAATGGGATGTTGGGGTGGATTATCTGTTCGGTTTCGTCAAAGATATCATCTTCCAAAGCCACATCCTCGAAATCGATATCTCCATCAAAATCCATATCGTGGTAGCCAAAAATGTCGTGCCAAATATTGAAGTCCTCATTTTTCATATTATACTCCTTGCATCCATTGATTGATGGATTTTATTGTATTTTTTAGGGTTGCGTATTTTTTCTTTTCCGTCAAAATGCTTTTTGCGTCCAAACCAAGACGGAAGGGGGGGGTAAAGCGTAACACAAGCGTTCGCCGGACTGACTATGTAGCAAAAGCCGTTGTACGCAACAGCGTAGCATCCATCTTTTCCTTCTTGTTCAAGGAACGAGCGTTCCCATGAGGAAAAGTCCCTAGATGTTTTGCCCCGGCGAAGGGCATCAGTAATTCTTTTCTCGGCGTATTTTTTGTTTATGCCGAGTCTTTCCTTTGCTTTGTCAAGGCTATGTTTTGTAACGCTGTTGTTCATTATTTCACCTCCGACAAATGGCGAGGGAAAACGGGGACGAAAACATCTTCAAATGTTAGACCAAGGGAGACGTTTCCGTTTGTGAGAGGGATTACTTCAAAATTATCAGCTTTCTGTAACGCCGTGCAGAACTTGTCGAGCATATCGATAATGACCAACGAAGCGTTTATTTCAACGCAAAGCGAGGTTCCTGTGAGCTGGTCGGGTTCAACTTTGATTTCTGCTGAACTGTCCGAAGCAACAGTGCAAGAAACGATTTCGGATATCGCTTTTAAGGCTTCATTGTAACGAACCTTATTTTTTGTAAGGTACACGGTTTTCGGCATGAGCTTTTTGTACCACTCAAGTAAGTTGTCAACTTCATAAATTTTTTGCATAAGAAATGCTCCTTAAAAAAAATATTATAAAAGTCACTGCCGAAGCAGTGGCTTCTACTACAAGAGTAACTATGGGCAACCCCTCTTTCACTTAAAGAGTAAAAGGGGGCGGGGTGCCCGCTCCTATATACTGCGTTAGGTGTTAACCCCCTCGCCTTAAGAGTAACTTGGGGGACACAAGTCTTTCATTATAAGCGTAAAATGGGGGTTACAAAAACCTGGTCGATTTCGACCAGTTAAAAATATTTTTTTAAAGTCATAAAACTATGACATTTTACTATTGACAAACAAATGTTCGAGTAGTATAATGGCGGTACTCTAAACGGAACAGCTGTTCCTTTTAGAAAGGAGAGATGCAGATGAGAACTAAAAATCAAGAGCTGTTGGAGCGCATACAGCAATACATAGAGGAGTGCTGCGACAAGCACGGCTACGGTCCCACGGTGCGAGACATTGCAGAAGAACTAGGTATTAGTCCAACGAACGCTCATCGGTACATTCAGACATTATTTGAAGAAGGGAGAATTTCACGGGGGCGTAACGGCTATGAGTCAAATGCCTTTGCCATGACAGAACGAGCAATGCGTTCTGTGGCAATCGTAGGCGCTGTTCCTTGTGGCCCCTTAACCGAGTGCGAAGAATATATAGAGGGGTACATACGGCTTCCCGAGTCTATGATAGGTCAAGGAAAGTTCTATCTTTTGAAAGCAAGCGGTAACTCAATGATAGATGCGGGAATAGATGATGGAGACCTTGTACTTATAAGGCAGCAACAAACCGCAGAGATTGGGGAAATAGTGGTTGCACTAGTTGAAAACGAAAACACTCTTAAGCGATTAGAATTCAACGAACGTAGACAGCGTTATTATTTGCATCCCGAGAATGATATGTTAAAAGATATCTATGTGGACGATTTGTCAATTCAAGGCGTTGCAGTAAAGGTTCTGAAAGATTTAAATTAATAATTTTACTTCAAAACAAATATGGCATTAAATAAAAAGAAACATAGATGGAGGTGGTATAATGAAAATAACCCAGTATTGTGTTAGGTGTGGCTGTAAGATGGAGCTAGACTTTGGGCGCAGATTCAAGCGGAGTCAATGTCCAGGATGCAAGCTCAAATTTAGGTACAAGGAATCCGAGAATGGTGCATTGACCTACGACTACAAGCAAGAGGATATACAAGATTTGTATGTAATGGGTGCGAACGGACAAGCAGATTTGCGACTCATAGACATAGCAAAGCGTAATACGGAGGTAGAGAAACGTGGAGCAGTTTGATGTAAAGTGTCCCAAGTGTGGGACAGTCAACAAAGACCTTTATCTTTATGAAACGGAGGGTAGGTATATATGCGAATGCTGTCATAGCGAACAACAAGTGTCAAAATTCAAACGACCTGTTAGAATTCCCCTCCTAACACCGCAGCAGTTGGTTGCGCAATTAAAGTGAATACCTATTAGCAAATGCCCCGTTGCTATGGTATAATCATATGGGTACGAATGAAGTCTTACTTTTGCGTTGGAAGTCCCGACCACGCACCGAAGTTCGATAAAATAAAAGCATTCGTGCTATAGGGACAAGGAGGGTATTATAATGCAGCAGTATGGCAGCAAGCCAATAGAAACAGAGTGTCCAAATTGCCATCAAAAAATTGTTGTATGGCGGGATGCTGACGGAAAAGCCAAGTGGGTGTGTCCCAGATGCAAGACAATGACGGTTTCAAAAGTGATGAGCCGTAGGCACGTTCAAATGGATATATTTGCACCTGAAGGCGAAGTTTTAATACAGTAAAAACGATTACAATTTAATAAAAAACGTTGCAACAGGACGTTGGTCGGTCTGAAATAGGGACAATTATAAACCCAACGGATACTATGCAATAAGGCGGTAAGGTTTACCCAGAGATATTATTTGAGAGGCTACCGATGAACGAGATTTCCCAGAGTGGAGTCTATCGTTTGTCGGTAGCCTTTTTTGTATAAAGAATACCACGCGATAGTCGCGTGGTTCAAAATAGGCTTAGCCGATAAGTCTTGATAATAAAACTCCGATTGTGTACAATTAAGTAAGACC
>Ga0073908_1004626_pt1 | contig 12166 bp, 12 predicted proteins | sample MucameincwithD2O_FD_65484 | JGI IMG/M metagenome (GOLD analysis project Ga0073908, IMG submission 65484) | Mouse cecum microbial communities from Vienna, Austria - Mucus amended microcosms incubated with D2O | ecosystem: Host-associated > Mammals > Digestive system > Large intestine > Cecum...
TGTTGTTAGACGAGCCGACGAATGATCTGGATATTCAGACCTTACGGATTCTGGAAGACTATCTGGACCGGTTTCATGGAATCATAGTGGCCGTATCCCATGACCGTTATTTTCTGGACCGCACAGTGAACCGTATCTTTTCATTTGAAGGCGGCGGCAGGATCTGGCAGTCGGAGGGAGGATATTCGGATTATCTGATCCGCAGAGAATTAGAAGCGCTTCCGGAAGAGAAGCGGCAGAGCATCAAGACAGAGCCCGGAGAGAAAGAAGAGAAGGGGACAAAGAATCCCTGGAAACAGCATGAGAAGAAGTTAAAGTTTACTTTTAAAGAGCAGAAGGAATTCGAAAGGATCGACGATGAGATTGCCGGGATCGAAGAGCAGATCGGGCTGCTGGATATACAGATCATGGAAAACGCGGTGAATTCAGCGAGATTAAATGAGCTCATGAAGGAGAAGGAGGAAAAAGAAGAGATATTGGAAGAAAAAATGGAAAGATGGGTCTATCTGAATGATCTGAATGACAGAATTCAAAAAGAGAAGGATGTAAAAGAAATTTAAAGAAGATTTAAAGATAATTTGCAAATAGTCCTTACATTCGGCGGATTTACGTGATATAATGTTTCTATAAAGGGATTATATGTCATTGAGGTACAACTTCATAGGTGTTAGTCTAGACATATTTGGCGTACGATCTTTAGGCAGTATGGGGAAAGCTGCCTGATTGTACGCCGTTTATCTTCTTAGAGGGTAAACGCCGCAGGGCATGTTCGGGGAATCCGGTATGTTAATGTCTGAGCATGCTCTGCTATATGGTGTTAGTGAACCATATATCAGGCAATCCTTTTGGCGGAATTGTTGATATGAACTGGTAAGGAGGTAATTATGTTTAAGATTGGTGATTATGTGGCACATTATAAGGAGGGTGTCTGTGAAGTAATGAGTATAGGGAAGTTGAATATGAGTTGTTCGGACAAGGATAAGGACTACTATACATTAAAGCCACTCTATGACGCCGGAGGAACCTTATATACGCCAGTAACGAATGAGAAGAGACAGATCCGGGAAGTGATCTCCGGAGCGGAAGCCCAGGCACTGCTGAAAGAGATCTCGGATATCGAATTGATCGGGGTAACGGATGAAAAACGAAGAGAGTCATTCTATAAAGAAGCTCTGTTAAAGAATCAGTGCAGAGACTGGATCGCGATCATCAAGACATCCTATACACGTAAGATGAAGAGGATCGCATCAGGAAAGAAAGTGATCAATGTAGACGACAGATACTTGAATATTGCGGAAAAGTTTCTGTACGGCGAATTTGCGGTTGCGCTTAATCTGCCGAGAGAAGAGGTCAAAGGATACATCAAAGATTATCTGGGAAAGAATTAAGCCGTATTTCCCGACAGGCACACAATCTTCCTCCTTGAATATATTATAGCATTAGAATATTAAGGAGGATATATTATGAGAAAGCGTCTGCTTGCCGCAGCCCTCGTTATGATGATGGTGCTGGCGGTACTGGCTGCCTGTGCGTCTAAGGATGAAAAGGCAGAAACAAAAGATACGACAGAAGTTAAGAATGTGGAAGAAACAAAGGAAGATGCGCCTGTGGAATCTGCGAAAGTGATCTTGAATGAAGTTGCCCATTCCATCTTCTATGCGCCGATGTATGTGGCGATTGAGGAGGGGTATTTTGAGGAAGAAGGAATTGAGCTTGAATTGGTTACCGGATTCGGCGCGGATAAGACGATGACCGCAGTGATCTCCGGAAGCGCAGATATCGGATTTATGGGTTCGGAGGCTTCGATCTATACCTATAATGAAGGCGCGAATGATTATGTCGTGAATTTTGCACAGCTGACGCAGCGTGCAGGGAATTTCCTTGTGGCACGGGAAGAGATGCCGGACTTTACATGGGAGGATATAAAAGGCAAGAATGTACTTGGCGGACGGAAAGGCGGTATGCCGGAGATGGTATTTGAATATATCTTAAAGGAGAACGGCATTGATCCGGCGCAGGATGTGAACATTGACCAGAGTATTGATTTCGGTTCAACTGCAGCAGCTTTTGCAGAGGAAAAGGGAGACTTTACGGTTGAATTTGAACCGGGAGCGACAAGTCTTGAGAAAGAGGGGAAAGGTTACGTCGTTGCTTCTCTTGGTACGGACAGCGGATATGTTCCATATACCGCATTCTCGGCAAAGCAAAGCTATATCAAGGATAATCCGGAAGTTATCCAGGGATTTACCAATGCGCTTCAGAAGGGGATGGATTATGTGCAGACACATACCCCGGAAGAGATCTCAGCGATCATAGCGCCGCAGTTCAAAGAGACAGACCAGGATACGATCACGGCGATCGTGACACGTTATTACGATCAGGATACCTGGAAAGAAAATCTGATCTTTGAAGAGGAAAGCTTTGACCTTCTGCAGGATATTCTTGAAGGAGCCGGTGAACTTGCAAAGCGCGCTCCTTATCAGGAACTTGTGACTACGGAATTTGCCGAGAAGGCAGCAAAATAAATTCCTTGAAATAAAAGAGGCTGTTACAAAAAGCAGATTTATACGCTTTTTGTAACAGCCTTTTTAAAATGCCCAGGAAGGAGCCTGCCGGGTACAATGCCAATACAGTCGATGATCATCTTCGGTTCTGTTCTTCAACCAGATGCGCGGCTCCGTACATCTCTCTTAGCTTCGGCTTTTCGATCTTCCCCGTAGCATTGCGCGGCACGTCTGCGAATATGATCTTCCTTGGTCTTTTGTACCGCGGAAGCTTCTTGCAGAATTCACTGATGTCATCCTCCATACAGATCACTCCCGGTTTCAAAGATACGATCGCCGCCGCGATCTCTCCAAGACGCTGATCCGGCAGGCCGATCACTGCGACATCCAGGATCGCATCGTTGGTACGCAGGAAGTCTTCGATCTGTACCGGATAGATATTCTCGCCGCCGCTGATGATGACGTCTTTCTTACGATCTACCAGGAAGATGAATCCGTCTTCGTCCTCCATCGCCATGTCTCCCGTATAGAGCCAGCCGTCGTGGAGCACCTCTTCGGTTGCTTTCTTGTCATTATAATATTCCACCATGACGCCGGGACCTTTGACGGCAAGTTCTCCGGTCTCTCCCTGACTTACCAAAGCGCCTGTCTCGTCGATGATCTTCGTCTTCCATCCAAAGCCGGCTTTTCCGATCGCGCCTACCTTGTGGATGTTGTCTATGCCCAGATGAACACAGCCGGGACCGATCGATTCGCTTAATCCGTAGTTCGTATCATACTTATGATGCGGGAAATACTCTTTCCAATGTTTGATCAGGCTTGGCGGAACCGGCTGGGCGCCGATGTGCATCAGCCGCCATTGGTCGAGCTGATACATGTCAAGCTTGATCTTGCCGTTATCCAGAGCCAGAAGAAGATCCTGTGCCCAGGGAACCAGAAGCCATACGATCGTACATTTCTCCTCCGATACGGCACGAAGAATGAACTCCGGATTTGTCCCTTTAAGGAGTACGGCTTTGCCGCCCGTCAGGAAGCTTCCGAACCAATGCATCTTGGCGCCGGTATGATAAAGAGGCGGAATACATAAGAACACGTCATCTTTCGTCTGGCAATGATGATTCTGTTCCACCTTGGCAGAATGCATCAACGCCTCCTGGGTATGTAAGATCGCCTTTGGGAATCCTGTTGTCCCGGAAGAAAAATAGATCGCGGCATAATCATCGTCGTTGATATCGATCTTCGGCGACTGGCTGGAGCAGTTGGCAGAATGCATCGTATAATCTTCCGCAAATCCCGGACAGCCGTCTCCCACATAGTAGAGCAGGCGGTGCCTGCTGATATTGTCTGCGATCTCTTCCACACGTCCGATGAATTCCGGCCCGAATACAAGCACGTCTACTTCGGCAAGTTCCACACAATACTGGATCTCTTCTGCGGAATATCGGAAATTAAGGGGTACTGCAAGGGCTCCTGTCTTAAGTATTCCGAAATAGATCGGCAGCCATTCCAGGCAGTTCATCAGAAGGATTGCGACTTTGTCTCCTTTTTTGATCCCGCGTTCCAGAAGCAGATTCGCAAATCGGTTTGACTTTTCATTGAAGACATTCCATGTGATCTCGCGTCTATAGTAAGAGGCGCGTACAGGCTCGATCAGCTCGTACTCCTTCCAGGTCACACGTCTTGTCTCCGGCATCTCCGGGTTGATCTCCACCAGGCATACGTCTTCTCCGTACAACCGGCAGTTTTTCTCCAGAATATCTGTGATAGGCATTAAAAAATCCCCTTTCTTCTTCGATACTTTAACGCTTTTACTCGTTGAAGTCAATCATACCCAATTTGTTTAAAAATGTCAAGGAAATTGCTATCTCTTTTCGGTAAACTTGATATAACAAGGAGCAAGCATATTTCTATCTGTCTATGATCTTATTCTTCTGCCGGTATTCTCTTGGCGACATCCCGTACACGCCCTTGAATGCCCTGGAAAAATGCAGGAGATTAGGATATCCTACGGACGCCCCGATATCGCCGACTGACTCATCCCCGATGATCAGTGCATCCGCCGCTTTGGTCATGCGGTAATGGATCAGGAATTCCTGAGGAGACTCGCCCACCACATTCTTGAAGACCTTGCCGAAATAGCTCCGGTCCAGTTTGCATTTCTTGGCAATATCCTCTACTGTGATATTCTTATCATAATTATGCTCGATATATACGACTGCCTCCCGGGCATAGAATTCACTGAGCTTTCCGCCCTGTAACTGCCGTTTCGACGCAGAATATTTGATCAGACAGTCCATGAAGAGATACAGATACCCGATCATCTCCAGATTTGATGCATTCTGGCTCCTTACGATCGTCATCATACGTTCCTTAAGGATCTTTCCATACTCAGGCTCGCTTAAGCTATACACCGGCGACTTATGGGATAATCCCGCAAGCTCTACACATTCCTTTGCCCTGAGCCCGCCGAATTCCAACCACACATATTCCCACGGTTGGTCATTATCGGCATAATAGGTATTGACGTATCCCGGTTCAATGATAAACCCGTTGCCTTCTTGTATATCATAATACGTGGCGTCCCCTTTCTCATCGTTGGCGTGCAGGCATCCTTTTCCCGAGATCACATAATGAAAAAGATAGTTATTTCTGACATATGGACCGAACGAATGTAATGGCTCACACTTTTCGTACCCATATTGATATATTGTCAGATCCATAAAACGTTCGTCCTGAAATACTGAAAACATATAATTCATCATGATGTGTCCCCCAACCTTTCTGATGTTCTTCGTACATCACGGTACATCCCCTTCGGCAGCCCAAATTGCTGTCCGTGACATACTGCCTTTAGTCATTCTGTTCAAAATTACATCATACTTTTTGTGTAAAATCACGAAAATCTCTCTTCCCTCTTTATTATATACCATCATGGGTCTATACTTCAACAATTTCTTTTCAATCTCGAATCATGGTAAAATCCCGCCACATCAGAATATTTACCTTTCTGTAGCAAACTGCTATCATTTTACCAGTAAATACATAATAATTCATGCAACTTAACGAAACGATTCTGTGACATCTCAGGCAAACGCAGGATCCGCGGTAATTAAGGAAATGCATGGAGGGAAAAGGAGTAGTGTGGAATGAAAAGAAGAGTAATTGCCACAATGCTTGTGGCGGCAATGCTGATTGGGACCGTCGTCTCGGCGAGCGGATGTAGTTCCGAAGAGTCGGACGGAAAAACCCATATCACCATGCTTCAGTACAAGCCGGAGGCTGTCAAGGCTTTCGAGAAGATGGAAGAGGAATTCAACGCGACGCACGATGATATCGTGCTGCATATCGAATCTCCGAACGATGCCATGACCGTACTGAAGACACGTTTCATCAAGGAGGATGCCCCGGATATCATCGGTATCGGAGGTGACGTTAACTTCTCAAACTTCCTGGATGCCGAGATGCTGATGGACATCTCCGACTTCGAGGGACTTTCACTGATCAAGCAGGCTTACTTAGACATCGACAAGAACCTGGAATTCGTTCCGTTAGACGGCGTATATGCAGTTCCTTATGTTGCAAATGCCGCAGGCGTACTGTACAACCGAGAGATGTTCAAGGATAATGACTGGGAGATCCCGACCACATGGGATGAATTCATGGATCTGTGTGACGAGATCAAGTCTTCCGGACAGCAGCCGTTATACTTTGGCTATAAGGATGTATGGACCTGTCTGGCGCCGTGGAATGCCCTTGCCTGTGATCTGGCTCCTGCAGATGTCTGCCGTCAGGTAAATAAAGGCGAGACGAAATTCATTGACGAATACCCGGAAGTTGCCGAGAAGATGCTTGAGCTTCTCGATCATGCACAGGACGATCCGTTTGCATATAACTACAATGACGCATGTACCGCGTTTGCCAATGGCGAATCGGCTATGTATTGTATCGGAAGTTATGCCGTTCCGCAGATCCAGTCCGTGAATCCGGATATGGATATTGATTCCTTCGTTATGCCGGGATGCGACAATGCGGATGACAATGTCCTGAACTCCGGTGTAGACCTTCAGTTCTGTATCACGAAGGAATGTCCGGACAAAGAAGCAGCTTATGAAGTATTAAGCTTCCTGTTAGAGGACTCCACTATCCAGACCTACTTAGACGACCAGAACGCCGTACCATGTAAGGATACGGAATTCAAGCTTTCTCCGGCTCTTGACGGCATGCTCGACTACATCAACGAAGGCAAGATGGTCGACTATCAGGATCACTACTATCCGGCAGAGATGAGTGTGGATGCGCAGATCCAGACCTTCTTATTAGACGGCGACGTAGACAAGTTCCTAAACAAGTTCGATACCGACTGGGTACGTTACAATCGTGATATTATCCGCAAAGTACAGGATTATGAGAAAAAGGGAGGGAATCAATAATGAATAAAAAACTCAGCAGAAACCAGACCTTTTTGTTAATTACAGTCCCTGTCCTGGCATTGTTCTTTTGCTTTAATACTCTGCCACTGATCAAGGGCCTGATCTACAGCTTCACGAACTTCAAAGGCTTCGGAAGCTACGACTGGGTGGGAATGCGCAACTATGCCGACTTATTTACCGATGCGCGTGTCGGGAAATCCTACCTTTTTACTTTTAAATTCGCGATTCTGGCAACTGTTCTGACGAATGTGATCGCCCTGCTCCTCGCGCTGGGCTTAAATGGTAAGATCAAAGCCAAGAGCGCTTTAAGAGGTATGTACTTCGTTCCGAGAATCCTGGGCGGATTGGTTGTAGGTTATATCTTCGGATATATCTTTACATACATCCTTCCTGCACTGACCAAAACCGGAAGTATGCTTTCAGACACAAGGACAGCGTGGATCGCTATCGTTATCGTAACCGCATGGCAGTCCATCGCTCAGACGACCCTCATCTACATCTCCGGTCTTCAGACCGTACCGGAAGACGTATATGAGGCGGGCGCGATCGACGGCGCGACCGGATGGTTAAGCTTCAAGTCACTGACTTTCCCGCTGATCATCCCGTTCTTCAGCATCAACATGGTATTAAGCATGAAAGACTTCCTGATGGTATTCGACCAGATCATGGCGTTGACCAAGGGAGGTCCTGCACAGAGTACCGAGTCTATCTCATTCTTGATCTACAACAATGGTATGGGCGGCGGACAGTTCGGTTTCCAGAGCGCTAACGCGGTTATCTTCTTCATCGTGATCGTTGCGATCTCTGTTGCCCAGCTTACTATTACAGGAAAGAAGGAGGAACAGTTATAATGAAACAGAAAAATAAAGTTGCGGCTACCACTAATTGGCCGCTTACCATCCTTTTGATCGTTGGCTGCCTGACTGTTATCTTCCCGCTTTATATGGCGCTTGTGATCGCATTCAAGAAACCGTCAGAGATGACCAACGACATTGCCGGGGCGTTAAGCCTGCCGAAGAGCTGGAGCCTTGAAAACTTCGCGGAAGCTATGCGTGTCACAGACTTCTGGCATTCACTTGGATACAGTGTCATGATCACTGTTGTGACAGTAGTGCTTGCCATCCTGCTCCACTCCCTTGCCGGATACGCGATCGGAAGAAGCATGGCTAAGAGCAAATTCTACAAAGTATCCTACCTCTATATTGTAAGCGGTATGTTCGTACCTTTCGCCATCCTGATGATGCCTCTGGTAAAGCAGACTGCGCAAATGGGTATTGACAACTGGTTCGGAGTTATATTATGCTATCTGGTGTTCTATATGCCGATGAATGTAATGCTTTACTCCGGCTACTTAAAGAACATCCCGATCGCACTTGAGGAAGCCGCTTTCGTGGACGGCGCCACCACATGGTCAACCTATTGGAAGATCATCTTCCCGATCATGACGCCGATGCACGCTACGGTTGCCGTACTGACCGCCCTCGGAACCTGGAACGATGTTATGACTCCGCTTGTCATCATGTCCGGTACAGGCGTCAACACACTGCCTCTGGCACAGCTGACATTCCAGACACAGTTCGGTACGAACTACAACCTGGCATTCGCCTCTTACCTGTTGGCACTGCTGCCAATCCTGATCTTCTACCTGGTATGCCAGAAGCAGATCATCAACGGTGTCGTAAATGGTGCGGTAAAATAATCAGAATACTGAAATGAGGACAAACTTATGGCTATTTTATTTGACAGCACGAGCAGACTATTTACTTTGACAACAGCCCATAGTATGTACCAAATGAAAGCAGACAGGTATGGAGTATTACTCCATACCTGGTTTGGTATGAAGGGTTCTGCTTTCGACTACTCCTACCGGATCGCATATGCAGACCGCGGTTTCTCCGGCAATCCTTATGATGCGGGAGAGGACCGGACCTATTCTCTGGATGTGCTTCCGCAGGAATTTCCGGTCTATGGAAGCGGGGATTACCGTTCTACGGCTCTGAAGGTCCGCTATCCGGACGGAACCACAGCATGTGACCTGCGTTATCTGAAACATGAGATCCGAGAGGGAAAGTATTCCCTTCCGGGACTGCCCGCACTCTTTGATACACTTCCGGATGCAGAAGATCACGCTTCTGGTTTATCCATAGAGGCGCAGTCGGATACCCTTGTCATCACACTGGAGGATACCCGCCGTATGTTCTATGTTCATCTGTATTACGGCGTGATGGAGAACCTTGACGTCATCACAAGAGCTGTCTGCGTCGAGAACCACAGCGATGCGGACATTTATATTGAGAACATCCAGAGTGTCTGTGTGGATCATCTGCACGGCGATCACGATCTGCATACCTTCTACGGACGTCATGTGAAGGAGCGTAATTATCAGCGCACCCATGTGATGCATGGGATCCAGTCGGTGGGCAGTACGCGGGGAACCTCAAGTCACCAGTACAATCCCTTCCTGATCCTGTCCGATCGGGATACGACAGAGGATACCGGAAGCTGCTATGGTTTCTCTTTCCTTTACAGCGGAGATTTCATAGGAAGCGCCGAGCTTGATCAGTACGACCAGACCCGTTTCCTGCTTGGGATCCATCCTGATAACTTCTGCTATTGTGTAAAACCAGACGAATGCTTTTACGCGCCGGAAGCTGCTATGGCGTATTCCGAGTGCGGGCTTGGAAATCTGTCGCGTATCTTCCACCGTGCTTTCCGCAGTCATCTGTGCAGAGGGAAATGGACAGTTAAGAGGCGTCCTGTCTTACTGAATGACTGGGAGGGCGTATACTTTGATTTTGACGGGGAAAAGCTGATACAGATGGCAAAAGACGCATCGGAGCTTGGCGTTGAACTCTTCGTTATGGACGACGGATGGTTTGGCAAACGTGATCTGGACGTATCCGGCCTTGGCGATTGGATTGTAAATGAAAAGAAATTAGGCTGTACACTAAAGGAACTTTCAGACCAGATCCATGATTTTGGTATTCAGTTCGGTATCTGGTTCGAACCGGAAGGGATCAACGAGGACAGCGATCTGTACCGGGAGCATCCGGACTGGACATTTCAGATTCCTGGGAAACAGCCTACCCGTTCCCGGCTTCAATTACTGCTTGACTTCTCCAGGGAGGACGTCCGGGATTACATTTTCACCCATATATGCCAGGTGCTTGATTCTGCCAGGATCGAATACCTTAAGTGGGATCTGAACCGAAGCCTTGCGGATCTCTACAGCGCCGCGCTTCCCGCCGAACGACAGGGTGAGATCATGCACCGCTATGTGCTCGGGCTCTATGATATGCTGGAGAAGCTGGTACGGCGTTATCCGGATCTGCTGATCGAGGGCTGCAGCGGAGGAGGAGGCCGTTTCGATGCGGGTATGCTCTATTACACGCCGCAGATCTGGTGCAGCGACGACACGGACGCCATCGAGAGACTCAGCATCCAGTACGGGACTTCTTTTGGTTATCCTGTGAGTACGATGGGTTCCCATGTCTCACACTGTCCAAATGAACAGACCCGGCGTATCGCTCCGTTAAATACCCGGGCGACCGTCGCAATGTCCGGCACATTCGGGTATGAGCTGGACGTCAATAAGATGTCCGGGGAAGAGAAGGAGATCGTAAAGGCGCAGATACAGGAATTCAAGAAATACTATGATCTGATCCAGTACGGAGATTATTACCGGCTCACCGATCCGGATACGGTGGAAGCCTATCACGGATGGGAATTTGCAGCTTCGGACGGAAGCGAAGCGCTTCTGTGTATCGTTGCACTGCAGATCCATCCCAATGGCCCGGGACGCTGGATGTGCCTGAAAGGACTGAAGAAGGACAGTATCTATGTGGTAGACGGGAAGGAATACCCTGGTGATGTGCTGATGAACGGCGGCTTGCTGCTTCCGGGGGCGACGGAGGAATATCAAAGCTTCCGGATCCATATTGTGGAAAAGCAGAAGGCTGGCGAATAAGCGGAACGGGAAAACCGTGACTGTGCAAGAATAGTGGAGAAAAAAAGAAGGGCTGTTGCATCATGTAGCTTATGCAACAGCCCATTAAAATATGGAGCATACGGGATTCGAACCCGTGACCTCCACACTGCCAGTGTGGCGCGCTCCCAACTGCGCCAATACCCCATGGCATGATTATAACACAGATGGGAGCCGGAAGGAAGAAAAAAATCAGCAGATAACGATAATTTTTCTAGGAGTAGTCTGTGCAGGAATACTTCTGGTAGTTACCGTATAATATACGATCAGTGTCTGTCCGCCGAGAGGGCAGGGAAACGGCTGTCCGTTGGAGGTTACGATATCGGTAGAACGTCCGACGTTCAGTTTCAGCGTTCCGTCAAAAGATACCAGGTCGTTATCGAATTCTCCTGCATAGAGATTCTCCTGCGGATTCCGGCGGCCGATGATGATCGCCTGGTATTGCGGCGGATAGATCAGAGGGATCGGAAGATCCGCATCATAGAATGCCGTGACGTTCATTCCGACCCGTAGGCGTATCTCGCTTATCACGTAGGTATCCGGACTTATGATGAAGTTCTGGATCCCGTCAGAATTGCGGATCGTGACCTGCTGCATACAACAGTTATTGTCTAATGTAGTGATACTTTGAATAACTCCGTTAACTGGGACCAAAGAAGGCATAATAAAAACCCCATTTTTCATTAGTATATGCAGAGATTACCGATGGTGTTCGCCGGGTTTGGCAGAAGCGGCGTGCGCCTCCGGTTTGATAGAAGCGGCTCTGCCGTTAGGGGGAAGGAAGTGATACAGTTCCTCGTATGACTCGATCTCTTCGGCAGAGACAGGCTCGGAAGGGATCAACCCGGTACAGTCGTGAGAAGACGCGGCATTGGACAGATAATCATATTCGTCTATTATTTTCTGGTTTTCTTTCTCTTCTTTTTTCATAGCAGACCTCCTGATATAATGAATGCTTCGCAATATTGAATGAAATATTTAATGTAATTTTTAGATATAGAATGTGTAGAAAAAAGAGAGTATATACTGTATAATATTTCCACATGTAATAAAAATTAATGTAAAAAATAGATGTCGAGAAGCAGACATCAGGAAAGAAGGATGATTCTATGAATATTGAGATTGATACACATTCACATACGCTTGCCAGCGGGCATGCTTATAATACGATCCGTGAGATGGCGGCGTCAGCAGCGGAAAAGGGGCAGAAAGGACTGGCGATCACGGATCATTCGATACGTATGCCG
>Ga0073908_1004671_pt1 | contig 12049 bp, 7 predicted proteins | sample MucameincwithD2O_FD_65484 | JGI IMG/M metagenome (GOLD analysis project Ga0073908, IMG submission 65484) | Mouse cecum microbial communities from Vienna, Austria - Mucus amended microcosms incubated with D2O | ecosystem: Host-associated > Mammals > Digestive system > Large intestine > Cecum...
CGGGCCGGCAGAGCGACATACAAACATAAAATGATCCTGCGTCAGATGACTTTCAATCGCTGACGCAGGATCTTTTTTGTACAGGGCGCGGAGGCTCAGAGATAGGCCGCTGACTGCACGTCCAGCCGGTCGTCGGCGGTGAACACCCAGGGCTTGCCGGTGGGGATCTCGAGGCCGGTGACCTCCGAGGCCGTCAGATGCAGGAGCAGCATGGCCAGCGCACGCAGTGAATTGCCGTGGGCGGCTATGAGCACGCAGTCGGAGTCGTGAAGCCGCGGCACGATCTTCTCCTCCCAGCAGGAGCGCACACGCGCGATGGTGTCGCGCAGCGATTCGGTCAGCGGCAGCTCGTCGGCCGTGAGCGACGCATATCGGGGATCGTGGCCGGGAAAACGCGGATCGTCGGGAGTGATCAACGGCGGCTGCGCGTCGAAGCTGCGTCGCCACAGATGCACCTGCTCGGCGCCGTAGCGTTCGGCCGTGGCGCTCTTGTCGAGTCCCTGCAGGGCGCCGTAGAAGCGTTCGTTGAGATGCCAGTCCTTGATAACCGGCACCCAGTCGAGCTGCATCTCGCAGGCTGCGATCTGGAGGGTGTGGATGGCGCGCCGCAGCACTGAGGTGAACATCCATCGCGGCTGCAGGCCGGCCTGCAGCATCGCCCGGCCCGCCTTACGGGCCTCTTCGCGGCCACGGTCGGTGAGATCCACGTCGGTCCAGCCCGTGAAGCGGTTTTCAAGATTCCACCGGCTCTCGCCGTGGCGCAGCAATATGATCTGTTTCATAGAGTGAGGGTGATGTTTCCGATATAGTAGAAACACCACCCTCGCGCTATTTGTTTTGCTCCTCTTATCTGACGAGTATCTTCACCGCCTTGCCGTCGGGAGTCACTACGATATACACCCCCTTGCGGAGCGTGGCATTGATGTCGAGCAGGCGTCCGGCCATGTCGTAGAGCCGCGATCCTTCGGGGGCTGTGATCATGCCCTCGGGGGTGCAGACTACTTCGTGCGTCGTGTCGCTGTCGCTTCCGGGCGCGGAGATGCCGGTCAGTATGCGTATGGCCTGCGATAAGACTTCGCCCGGCAGCATTCCGTCCTGCACCAGCATGGCCTTGACGGTGCACGGCTCGCTGAACATCAGCGCCGAGCCGTCGTAGAGCATCGCCGGGTCGGCCTGCGGCTCGGATCCGTCGGTGGTGTAGTAGATCGAGTATGATCCCTGGGGGATGACGTAGAACGGGGTGATGATCACGGCCGTGACGCCGTCGCCCTCCTTGAAGTGGATCTTGATGGCGCCGCTGACACCCTGCGGCACGATCACCTCGCAGGCATTGACCGCTCCGGGGCGTTTGCCCTCCTCCACCATCAGAGCCTTGACCACGGCTGTGGATCGCAGGCGGAGTGCGCCTTTGTAGCGGTGGGCGGCCTTGACCTGCGGCTCCGTTCCGTCGGTGGTGCAGTAGATGCGGTAGTCGTCATCGCCCATCGGTTCTCCGGGCACGATCTCCACATCGACATAGCCGTTGCCGATGGCGGCGGCCTGTATCTCGACGTCGCCGCTGACATATTCGCGGGTGAAGTCGAGCGTGACGGTCTGCGAGTCGGAGAGGCCGGGAAGCTGCGCGTAGACGCTGACGGTGCAGGTGCGGTCAATGGTCACCGGCGCGTCGGGATATTCGTTCCACGTGGCTCCGCCATCGGTCGACCACCAAACGTAGGCGCCAAGCTCACTGTCGACGGTAAACTCGGTCGATCCGACGAATACCGGCTCGTCTGCTATGATCTCCGGGTCGTAGGTGTGGCGCACTGCATCGAGCCTGATGGGCCACAGCTCGGTCGATCCGTCGGGAGCGCTCATCACGTAGGAGGTGATGACAAACACCTCTCCTTCGGGTGCTGCCATCCAGTCGAGGAGTCCCAGCGGGGCAGGATTGAGCGAGTAGACTATGCTGCGGTCGGCTTCGGGGCTTACGGTATAGACCTGGGTGTCGGTGGTGATCTGTCCGCCCTGCATGGCCACAAGCGTGCCGGCGTCGGCATCGGAGATTATCTCGCGCACTGTGGCGTGGGGCACTCGCAGACGCTCTTCGGTGGTGAGGCCGGTGAGCGGCTGCGGCATGTTGTCGGGATCGATGGTGAAGAAGCGTGTGCGGTCGTCGGGGATATTGACTATGAAGTCGGCCACGTTGTCGCCGCGCTTGTAGGCGTCGCCCCATCCGGCGGGATTCCAGAGGGCTATCCAGTGGGCGCCGGCGTCGGATACCATCATCACGTTGTCGACCACCTCGGCCACCACCATCGTGTTCATGATGTGGTGGGGTCGGTTGTCGGTCAGTGTCGACATTAGCTCGCTGACGGAGTGGACGGCCACGGTGGTCTTGGTGAAGTGGCGCGCCACCACCGCGCTCTCGGCTGTGCCGGGACGACACGAGTATGTGTCGATCAGCGAGGTTTCGCCTATGGTTATAGGCTCTCCGGCTTCGATGGTGCTATAGGCTCCGCCGTTGATGCGGTAGTAGATCGCGGCACCCTCCTCGGGGGAATTGACAGTCACTGTGGCATATGTGGCGAAGAGACCCTCGGCGTCGTCGCCGCCCGAAGTCATGGCGATGACGGTTGGCTGCAACACCGGGGTGGCCGATGCGCGCTCAAGCTCAAGGATCCACCTGCCGTCGGGGCCGGTGATCATCACTCCGTGGAGGTCGAGGCGTGCGTTGCGGTTGTCGGCCATCGGCCCGGCTATCATCTCCCGGTCGCCCCCCATGAGGTGGAAGCCGATCGGCAGGTCTTCGGCGAGCTGTGCGAAATATTCGCCGCTCTCGGAGTCGACTCTGACGCCGACATTGTGGAGGCTCAGCAGGTCGTAGCGGCGCAGGCTTTCGGGCAATGTGGCAGCCAGAGAGTAGTGGGTGTGGCCTTCGTGGGAGCAGAGGTCCATGCGGTAGGCCACGCTGAGCGAGGCCAGTTCGTCCTTGGGTATTGTGACGGGGCGCTGCTCGGCGTCGGTTTCGCGCACGGCGAGAGTTTCAAGTCCGCTGATGTCGGCCACTACGTTGCCGTCGAAGCGCTCGGGCAGTATGGTCAGCTGCGTGAATATGTCGCCCTCGTTGAATGCGTCGAGATTGTCGCCGTGGATCATGAAGAATTCCTCGCTGTCGGGGTCGGAGAGATCGCGCAGATATAGCCAGGTGGTCTCGTCGGCTGCGCGTGCCGCGCTGCGGCTGCGTGCTGCCGACGGTGAGGCGAGGGTGCCGCGATGCTTGCGCGCCACCACGAACCGACCCTTGACGTCGGTGTAGGCCTCACGCCCGATCGTGCCCTCGGCAAAGCGGTCCTTGAAGGCCTGCGCGCCGTTGATGGCGGTCTTGGAGTTGATAATGTTGCGCACTGTCACTGTCAGCGAGTCGGACTTCAGATCGCCTATGATCGGGGTGATGCTCAGGCGGGCCACTCCGAGCGAGTCGAAGTAGGCGTCGGAGTCGATGCTGAAGGGGTTGTTGCCGGCTATGGTGTCGACGGTGACCCATTTGCCGCCGCGCATGGACCGGATTATGTAGTCTACGGCCGGAGTGCTCCACTGTTTCGACGGGTCGAGGCTGAAGGTCAGCGGGTCGGAGTCGGAAACAGGCCGGAGGCGTATGAATTTGTAGGCCTGGGTGCCTGCGGTGGCTTCGCTCATGTCGTCGGCAACGACGTCAAACGCCGATCCGTCGAAGTTCTTGACCGCCGGCCGACCCTTGGGGTACACCTCTATCGACTGCGGGTAGATGATGCGCTCGAATATGCTCTGCGAGCCTATCGGAGCATCGACAAGGCCGTAGATAGCAAACTTGCCGTCCGGATAGGATGTCATGTAGTCATCGAAGCTCATGGAAGTGTCGGTCCAGTAGTCGTCGAGCACGTCGGTGTCGACGCGCAGCTTTACCTTGTTGGTTTTTATTTTGTTGACGAGTGTCCGGGATGCAGCGTTCCACCCGCCGAGATCCACTACGCGTTGCTCGGCATAGAGCTGTATCTTCATCAGATCGGTGCAGTCTCCGGGCGCGTCCTTGTACCAGTCGTCGGGATATGTCGATTTCGGGCCTGCGGTGTTGTCGGGATTGTGTACCCACAGCCATTCTGCCAGTCCTGTTGAGCCGGGATTGGTGCGTTTTACCTGAACGTTGAACGGGTATTGACCTTCTTTCCACAATGGGGTGAAGTCCCATACTCCATCATTTACCATAAGATAACGGTCACCGTAGGTTTTGACATACCGGCCCTGAATTGCTCTCCTCTCGATTATTTTATCCCACATCCGGTCGCTTCCATTGGGTTTGGACGGTTTCCAGCTATCGGGGAAAGGGGTGTCGGATACAAGTTTGAGCGTGTGGCCGCCGGTTTTTTCGCCCTGGCTGAGATTTCGGATAAACGCTACATATTTATCCCGGATTTTAACCGATGCAATCATGTTGGCAAATTCGGTAAGCGTGACGATGTCTCCTGCCTTCGCATTTTTGTCGATTAGTGCGGGATCGGAAAGTTCGTGATTGTTTATCCGTTCGATCTCCACGCACCTGACAGGGGTGTACTCCCCTGTTCCAACCCATCCCAAGCCCTCTTGCTTCATGATTTGACCGACTGCATATATTCTTTTTGTGAACATAGAAATCTCGGGCAGTGCAGACGGGTTGTAGTCCGTTCCAAAAATCCATGCGTCGGTGGGCGTGTAAGACTGAGGTGAAGTTTGGTTGTCGAGAATGTATTTTATACTGAGCTGATTGAATTGGCCATATTTTTCATTGATGGAGAAATTGACTTGTTGTCGATTGTCCCAGATAGTCCAGTGTGTGCCTCCATTGTCGGTCGTGGTTTCCTTATATTGATCGGATTTTATCGTCAGTTCCGGTGCTTCGGTCGGCATGTCGCGCGCTATGCCTATCTTTATATGGGTGAATCTGAAAGCATCGTCTGAGCAATTGACGAGATCTATTTTTGTTGTGCCGTCGAGTCCTATACATCCATCCTTGTTGACTTCGAGGAAAAACTCCTCTCCGAGGTCGGCGGCCTTGTCGGCAGGTTTGAATTCGGTCATGAGCTCCGTTACCGTGCCATTGATGCCCTGAAAATTGCCGAGGGTGCCAAATAAGACTTCAGGTTTTATATCAGTAAGCTCGGTGGGGTCGTCAAAGCTCCTGATGGCCCGGATGTTGGCGTTGGCACGTTTTTGATCCCAGTAATTTTTGGACGGATTCTCCGCTATGATTGGGCTGTAGTCGTCGCCGTGAAGATTGGAATAGGCGTAGTGGTGATAAAACCGAACATACTTGATGCGTCCGTAGATGGGTTTGATGCCGATTCTTGTTCCTGGTTTGAGGGCAAGCGTTCCTACCGAATAGGTGATATCCTGGTTATTGGCGTTTTTGCCTTTGTACCCTCCGTCGAAGATGTGGGTTGTAAGAGCGGAAAGTTCGTTGAAGCGTTCGTCCGTTTTGTCATTGTCTTCGGTATTTTGCCATAGCTCCCGTGAGAGACAATTGTCGTAATTAAATGTGATTGTTATCTGATCGGTCTGCGATTCACTTTTTTTCAGGCCGGCCAACCGATATAGGACTATTCCTGACTGCCTGTCCATCCGTTCATATTCCTGATTTGTAATCGGCTTGAAGTTCTGGTCTATTCCGGTTATATAGTAGATGTAGCCTTCTCTGCTGTCGGCCTTCATGTGGAATTCCAAGTCTTCGGTAGCAGTGACGGATGTCTGTGCGGCGATTGTGCCGATTCCGGTCGTTGTGGTCAAAAAGGTGACGACGGTCGAATAGATCAAATGTTTTATGCGCATAATTCTTAGTTTCCCTGTATATACCTGTAATCGTGTGCAAAAATAAAAATAAATGGGAAACGGAAACAATATGTGTCTTGTTTTGTAATTGGATTGTAGCATGATGCCGGAGGAACGTGCGACGGCGGCTCATCCGGGGTGTAGTGTCTGTCTGGGGTCAGGGCCAGCGGAGGGTGACGCTTGCGGCGGCCATCTCGGCGCCGCAAGGCGGGGTGAGCTTGCTGACGGTGACGCTTCCGGCATCGACGGCGGGGAAGTCGGCGACCACGCGCCGGGCTATGCGCCAGGCCACATGCTCTATCAGCTGCGACGGTACGGACATCTCGCTGCGTATCAATTCAGTGAGGTCGGCGTAGCTCACGGTGTGCGCGAGATCGTCGGCCTCGGCGCCTGCGATGGCTCCGGGGCAGCTGACGGTCAGGCTCACCTCGAAGAGGTTGCCTGTGCGGCGTTCCTGCCCGCTCACTCCGTGGCGGGCGAAGAGCCTCATGCGGTCGACGCTTACGGTGAGTTTCATCGGTGTCGGTCGGGTGTGATGGGGCGGGGCGGCAGTTCAGCGCCGGTTGCGGGTGCGTTTATGGCGTGCGCCGTTGTGCTGGGCGGTCTTGCGTGCGCTCCCTTTGCGTGCGAGAGCCTGTCGGGCTGTGACGTCGTGGCCGAGGGTGTCCTCTCCCGGTCGGCGTCCGCGGTCGTCGATGAGCACGAAGTCGAGCTGGCGCTTCTCGAGGCTTGCCCGGGCCACCTGCACGCGCACGTTGTCGCCAAGACGGTAGCGCACGTTGTTGCGGCGTCCGATGAGGCAATAGTTTTTCTCGTCGAAGTCGTAGTAGTCGTCGGCGAGCTCGCGCACCGGCACGAGGCCTTCGCACATGTTGTCGTCAAGCTCTACGTATAGTCCCCACTCGGTGACTCCGGATATGACTCCGGAGTAGACTTCGCCCATGTGGTCGCCCATGTATTCGACCTGCTTGTATTTGATCGATGAGCGCTCGGCGTTGGCGGCGAGCTGTTCCATCTCGGAGGAGTGCTTGCATTGATCTTCGAGCTTCTGGACGTTGACGGAGCGGCCGCCGTGGAGGTAGCGTTCGAGCAGGCGGTGGACCATCATGTCGGGGTAGCGGCGTATCGGGGAGGTGAAGTGGGTGTAGTAGTCGAATGCGAGTCCGTAGTGGCCGATGTTCTGGGTGGAGTAGACGGCTTTGGCCATGGACCTGATGGCGAGGGTGGATAGGAAGTTTTCCTCGCCCCGGCCTCTGACGTCGGAGAGCATTCGGTTGATGGAGCGGTTGACGTCGCGCGAGGTGCCGCTCTCTTTGACTTTGAAGCCGAATGTGCGCGCTATCTTGGAGAGGTCGGCGAGTTTGCCGGGGTCGGGCATGTCGTGGACGCGGTAGACGAACGCTTTGGGCTTGCGGCCGCCCCGCGGCTGTCCGACGAAGGTGGCCACTGTCTTGTTGGCCAGCAGCATGAACTCCTCGATGAGTTTGTTGGCGTCTTTCGATTCCTTGAAATACACGCTGACGGGGTGGCCTGTGGCGTCGATCTCGAAGCGCACCTCGGCGCGTTCAAACTCTACTGCTCCCTCGGCGAAGCGCTGCTTGCGGAGGGTCTTGGCGAGCGAGTCGAGGGCGAGTATCTCGGTGGAGTAGTCGCCCTGGCCGGTCTCGATCACCTGCTGTGCCTCCTCGTAGGTGAAGCGGCGGTCGGAGCGGGTGACGGTGCGGGCTATCTGCGAGCCGACGACGCGTGCGGCGGCGTCCATCTCGAAGATGACGGAGAATGTGAGCTTCTCTTCGTCGGGTCGCAGTGAGCATATGCCGTTGGAGAGGCGCTCGGGGAGCATCGGTATGGTGCGGTCGACGAGATAGACCGATGTGGCGCGGTTCTGTGCTTCGCGGTCGATGATGGTATCGGGCTGCACGTAGTGTGTGACGTCGGCTATGTGCACTCCTACCTCGTAGTTGCCGTTGGGGAGGGTGCGTATGGATAGTGCGTCGTCGAAGTCCTTGGCGTCGCGCGGGTCGATGGTGAAGGTTGTGACCTCGCGCATGTCGATGCGGCGGGCTATCTCGTCGGGGGTTATGCCGGCGTCGATATGGTTGGCGGCCTCCTCCACGTTGGCCGGATAGCGGTAGGGTAGTCCGAATTCGGCGAGTATGGCGTGCATCTCGGTGGTGTTTTCACCGGTCTTGCCGAGTATGTCGATCACTTCTCCGCGGGGGTTTTTCTCTTCGTCGGGCCACGACGTGATGCGTGCCACGGCTTTGTCGCCGGTCTTGCCTCCGCGGAGCTTGCCGCGGGGTATGATTATGTCGGTGGCGAGGAACTTGGAGTCGGTGACGAGCACTCCGAACTGTTTCTCCACGCGCAGTGTGCCGATGAATGTCTGCTCTTTCTGCTCAAGTATCTCCACCACTTCGGCCTCCGTTTCGACTCCGCGCCGGTTGGCGGCCACGATCACCCGGACCTTGTCGCCGTTGAGGGCGTGCATGGAGTTGCGTTCGGCCACGAATATCGATTCGCCGTCCTCGTCGGTCACCACGGAGTTCTTGCCGTTGGAGCGGCGGACGAATGTGCCTGTCGACACGCTGCCGCGCTGCGGGGCCTTGTATTTGCCCGGCGACACTTCGAGCAGGTCGCCGTCAAACGCCAGTTCGGCCAGCTGCAGTGCTATGGTGCGGTGCGCGGCCGGGGTGTCTTCGTCGATGGCGTAGGCCACCTGGCGATAGTTGAAGGTGTTGTTTTTCTGGCGGCTGATATATTCGAGCACTTTCGCTCTGATGTCCTTGGCGGTTGTCTTGGCCGATGTTCCGGCCGTTTTTTTTGCCGTGGATTTGGTTTTGGCAGTGGATCGTGGCATTTCGGTTATGATTAAGCGGTGGGTGGAGAGTGTGGGTGGAGCGGATCGCGGCGGTGTCTCCGGCCGCGACCCGCTCCACTATGAGTATAACGCCGGTTCAGGCATCGATGTTGGCGTAGTTGGCGTTTTCTTCGATAAATATGCGTCGTGGTTCCACTTCGTCGCCCATGAGCATGTCGAATATGCGTTCGGCTTCGATGGCGTCCTTGATGGTCACCTGCTTGAGCAGACGGTGTTCGGGCGACATGGTGGTGTCGCGGAGCTCTTCGGCGTTCATCTCGCCAAGACCTTTGAATCGCTGCACCTTTGATTTCTCGCCGTGCCTGGCTATGAACTGCTGCACCTGTTCGGGTGTCCAGCAGTAGTCCTCGATCTTGCCCTTGGTGCATTTGTAGAGGGGCGGCGTGGCCAGATAGAGGTAGCCCTGTTCGATGATGGGTCGCATGAACTTGAAGAAGAATGTCATGAGCAGGGTGGCGATGTGCGCTCCGTCGACGTCGGCATCGGTCATGATGATGATCTTGTGGTAGGCGAGTTTGGAGAGGTTGACTGCCTTGGAGTCTTCCTCTGTGCCTATGCTGACGCGCAGCGCGCGGAACATGGTCTGTATCTCCTGGTTGTCGAACACGCGGTGCTCCACGGCTTTCTGCACGTTGAGAATCTTGCCTCGCAGCGGAAGTATGGCCTGGAACTGGCGGTCGCGTCCCTGCTTGGCGGTGCCGCCTGCGGAGTCGCCCTCGACGAGGAATATCTCGCAGTTCTCGGCTGTGCGCGAGGAGCAGTCGGCGAGTTTGCCGGGGAGTCCGCCGCCCATGAGCGGGGTCTTGCGGAGTATTTTGTTGCGTGCGTTGTAGGCTGCCTGTCGGGCCTGTGCGGCGAGCACGATCTTGTCGACGATGGTGCGGGCCTCCTTGGGGTGCTCTTCGAGGTAGTTGCCGAGCGCTTCGCTGACGGCCTGCGACACGGAGGCCATCACCTCCTGGTTGCCGAGTTTGGTCTTGGTCTGTCCTTCGAACTGCGGTTCGAGCACTTTGACCGACACTACGGCCGTGAGTCCCTGGCGGAAGTCGTCGCCGGCCACCTCTACTTTGGCTTTTTCGAGTATCTTGTTGTCGTCGGCATATTTCTTGAGGGTCTGGGTGAGTCCGCGGCGGAAGCCGGTGAGGTGTGTGCCGCCCTCTATGGTGTTGATGTTGTTGACGAAGGAGTAGACGTTCTCGCTGAAGTCGGTGTTGTAGGTGAGCGCCACCTCCACGGGTATTCCCTGGCGCTCGGTGGTGAGGTGTATGACGTGGGGTATCAGCTCTGTCTTGTTGGAGTCGATGTAGCGCACGAATTCCTCAAGTCCGTTCTCGGAGTGGAACACTTCGCTGCGGTGCTTGCCTTCGGCGTCGGTGACGCGTCGGTCGGTGAGCGTGAGGGTGATTCCGGCGTTGAGGAAGGCCAGGTCGCGCAGACGGTTGGCCAGTGTGGAGTAGTCGTAGACGGTGACGGTGAATATCGATGCGTCGGGCAGGAATGTGATGGAGGTGCCGGTGTGGGTGCTCTCGCCCTCTACGCGCAGCTCCGTGGTGGGCTTGCCGCAGGAGTATTCCTGCACGTAGTGTTTGCCGTCGCGGTTGACCTCGGCGCGGAGGTAGGTGGAGAGGGCGTTGACACACGATACGCCTACGCCGTGGAGTCCGCCCGACACTTTGTAGCTGCCTTTGTCGAATTTACCGCCGGCATGGAGCACCGTGAGCACTACCTCGAGAGCGCTTTTGTGCTCTTTTTCGTGCATGTCGACCGGTATGCCTCGACCGTTGTCGACCACTGTTATGGAGTTGTCTTCGTTGATGGTCACTTCGACGTGTGTGGCAAATCCGGCCAGCGCTTCGTCGATGGAGTTGTCCACCACTTCATACACGAGGTGATGGAGTCCTTTCTCGCTGATGTCGCCGATGTACATCGCCGGGCGTTTGCGCACGGCTTCGAGTCCTTCAAGCACCTGAATGTTGCTCGCACTGTAGTTTTCTTCTTCTATTTCTGCCATGTTGGGGTTGATTTCCTGTTGGTTGGCGTCAGCCGGGCGTGGCCCTGACGTGTCGACGCCAAAAATCATACAAAGTTACAAAAAAATCTTGATTCAGCGTCAGCGGTGTCGAAAATATCATCGGCGGTCGCCGTCAAAGCGAAAAGGAAGGATTTTCTTTTGAAAGGTCGTCCTGATAGTCTGAAAGCTCACGTGTCACAACTGTTGATAACGAGACAACTTTACTCAGAGAATTTCAGACTGAGGTCTATTCGCGAAAATACTTATCCCTATAGAATTAGAATGAAATTTTGACAATGAATTATTGACAGCGAGAAGATAGAGGCGGTGAATCCGGTATATATATGTTTAGCAACAAATAGGAAATCGGGCTTGCGTTATCTCGACGCAAGCCCGATAGTGACCGATTTGATGAAAAGAGTCTGTATAATATCGGTCGGCAGAAAAAAAGATTCATTAAAGAAGTACTACTTGTCCAAAAGTCATAAGTACAATATATCCAAGAATAAGTCCAATTGTTCCCATAATCAAGCCCGTGGTGACCATGTCCTTTTGCTTGATGAATCCCGTTGCGTCTGCAAGGGCATTGGGAGGAGTGGAAATTGGCAGAATCATGGCTACTGACGAACTGATTGCAACCCCAATAAGCAGAGTTCCTATACCTCCGAGTTCTGCGAGTTTGACTCCCATACTTGACCCGGCTATCGCAAGAATAGGGATAAATAATGCTGCGGTCGCTGTGTGGGAGATAAAATTTGCCATTAGATAACAAAGCACTCCGGATCCGATGACGACCACCAACGGCGACCAAGTTCCAAATGGAATGGATGTTATCAGGTGCTGAGCAAGTCCTGATTCCTGAAGAGCTACACCAAGGGCAAAACCTCCGGCGACCATCCAAAGTATACTCCAGCTTAATTCCTCAAGATCTCGCTTTGTTATTATGCCAGTCACGCAAAGTACTTTAATCTGAAGCGGGTTGTTGTTTTGCCTGTGTTCCTTTTTCCACTGATGATACTCATCTACCAGTTGGAATCCATGAAAGTTCTTAAACATAACTTTCCTTCAGCGCTATGTGATGATTATCAATCAAATTCTTTAAGGATTTGATTTTAGTCCATTGATCGTTGTACTGGAGACCGCGTGGCGCGTAGTTAGACAGGCAGAATCCGGTTTTAGGACTGATAGCCAAAAAAACGGGATTGATATGTCTCTTGGCTTTCCTTACGAAACGTATGATGGCATCTTTATCATCCGGAAAAGGAGAATGTGCGTCTATAAGCCCCATTACGACTTTCTTCCCTTTCGGCAGATGGCTTAGAATCTCTATTGAATAA
>Ga0073908_1004677_pt1 | contig 12030 bp, 8 predicted proteins | sample MucameincwithD2O_FD_65484 | JGI IMG/M metagenome (GOLD analysis project Ga0073908, IMG submission 65484) | Mouse cecum microbial communities from Vienna, Austria - Mucus amended microcosms incubated with D2O | ecosystem: Host-associated > Mammals > Digestive system > Large intestine > Cecum...
ATTTTGATATCTTAAAATATGCTTTCTTTACATTTTCATCATTATTAATTCCTAATTTCTTGCCTTTGTTTTTATTATCATTAATGTATTTTTTTAATACATCTATTGAATAATTAATTTTTGATTCTACAATCTTTTCTGATGTTATTATTTTGTTAATATCATTTAATTCATTTACTATTTCCTTTGTCTCATCTAATATAACAAATCTATCTAATACTTCTTGATATTTATCTTTATTTTTTGGATTATCTTTTATTTTTCTTTTCAATTCTTCTTCAAGTTCTGTATATATCGCATATATTGCATCATGATTTTTGAAATTATTAACTAAGTCAAAAATCTTAATTTGCTTATTTCTTCCTGAAAAAGATAGTGCTCTACCTATTTGTTGGAAATATATTATAGGTGACATAGTTTTTCTTAATAAGATAACCCCATCAATATCATCAACATGAACACCTTCATTTAATATATCTACACATAACAAAACTGATAAGCCTTTTTTATCATTATTAAATTGGGCAAGTTCTTCTTTATTTTTATCTCTTTTTTGACCTGAGTGAACTTTATATTTTTGAACCTCACCAATATCTGAAAACCAATAATCAACCTTTTTATAATACTCATCTAGTTTTCGTATATTATCACAAAAAATTATATATTTACCCTTTTTATCTTTTATGTACTTTTTAAATAAATCTTTATTATCTTTTTCACCATTATTTATTTTACTTGCTGTCTTTTCTAATCTTTTTAAAAATTCAGCTTTTTCTTTTGAATCTGCCAATCTATTAACTTTTCTTAAAACTTTTTGATATTCTTCTCTACAAGCAATTTTTGAATTTATATACATAGGTACTGGTAATATTTTATCAAGCATAGCCTCTGATAAACTAAGCACTGATGCAACTACATCATCAAACAATTCTTTTGTCATATTTCTTGCTCTATCTAAATATCTTATTGGAGTTGCTGTTAATCCAATAATTTTTTTATCATCTTCACTATTATCTAATAAATACTTCAATTTTTTAATTTGTTTATAAGTTTCTTTAGCACCTGCTCTATGATATTCATCTAAAATTATCCCATCATATTTTTCATATATTTCATTCATATTCATTTTTAACAAATTTTTATAAATCATTGTATCAACATTTATATCACTCGATGTTATTCCAATTTTATGACAATCATTCATTAATTGGTCTAAAATCTCATACGTTGGCGCTAAATACAAATATTTTTTATTTCTATTTTCATATAAATATTTTAATGCTATAAATGACTTTCCTGTTCCTGTTGCATGGTTAATAGTAGCACATTTCTTATTTGCTAATGTTTTATTCAATTTCTTATAAGCTTTTTCATTATGTTCAAATAAAGAAACAACCTTCATATTAACCTCCATTATAATTAGTTTATTTTTGACATAAACATTAATATTATATCATATTTTTACAGTTATGTAAACTCCTCACAATAAAATAAAAGTGCTTAACTTTAATTAAGCACTTTTACTTTATTAATATTCAATATCAAATTCTAATTCAACTTTAAATAAATCTCCATCAACTTGCAAATCAAATTTTCCTTTTTGAATTTCCGTTAAACTTTTTGAAATTGATATTCCGAGCCCACTACCTTCTGTTGTTCTTGATTTATCTCCTCTTACAAATCTTTGCATTAATTCGTCTGCTGATATATTTAATCTCTCTTTTGATATATTTTTTATTATAATTCTAGCCTTTGAATTAATCTTTGCAATATCAACATACACTCTTGAGTTATCTAGTGCATATTTAGATATATTGCTAAATAAATTTTCAATTACTCTGTACATATATCTACTATCAGCATTTATAAATATCTCATCATCTGATGTTGACATTATAACTTCTAATTTTCTACTTGAGAATTTATCTTCAAATTCTCCAAGTGACTGTTTTATAAGTTCAACTGTATTAATTTTTTCAAAATTTAATTTTACATTTCCTGATGATGCTTTTGAAGCTTCAACTAAATCTTCTGTTAATTTCTTTAATCTTTGAGATTTATTATCTAATATATCAATATATTCTCTTATTTTTTCGTCTTGTGGTTCTTCTTTTTTTATTAAATCAACATAATTTATAATTGAAGTTAAAGGTGTTTTTATATCATGTGAAACATTAGTTATAAGTTCTGTTTTCATTCTTTCTGATTTAATACCTTCTTCAATTGCATTTTCAAATCCACTTGAAATATCATTTATATATTTTATTATATCTTGAAATTCTGGAGTGAAATTTGATGGATTTAGTTTTGTAGTATTATCTCCTTCATACATCTTTTTTAAATGTTCTTCAATATCATAATAACAATTTAATTTTTCAATAAATTTGTATAATAAATATATGAATAAACATATATCTATAAATAATCCAAATCCACTAAATGCCATAACCATCAAAAGTGATACTATCAAAAGCCCTAAAATATATAATAGAAGTTTTCCTGTTCTATTCATTGAGCTAGTAATTTCTTTATATGCTTTTGACATTTTTGAAAAAATATTATTTATAAAATTAATACACCATCTGCAAATTCTACCTGTAAGACTGCTTTTTATAAGCACCTTTGCTTTTATTCTTTTTATTGTTGTAACAGATGTTATAGCGCATAATATATATCCTATAAAATATCCTGTAAGTACCATACTTATAGCAAAGTTATAATATTCTTCTGTTACATAATATAATCCTTCATTAACAGAAACACAAATTAACATTATACCAAAAAAGGCTATAAGTAAAATTACTTCAATTGGAATTCTATCTAAATCATTCAAATCTATTTCATCTTTATTTTTAGTATGACCAATACTAATTGTTAAATATATCAAAATTATAACCAATACAGTAGATGCTACTGGTAGTGCAGAAAGTAGTTGTTGTTCATAAGGTTGTATTTGTTTTACTAAATTTTCGAAAAATACATCATTATCTTTTACCCAAATCTCTTCTTTGTATGAAGTATATATTTGAAAGTCATTAATTGTAGTACTATAATATTTTCTACCAGTTACTGGTGATGCTATTTCAGATGATGAAGTTCTAATATATTCTTTTTCAGTATCATAATCTTCTATATCTTCTAATTGTTCTGAAGTTAGTTGAGTTTCAGTTGTATTTTCAGTTACTTCCTCTATACTATAATAATTATAAATAAAATTATCAAAATATTGTATTGCTTTTGTTTTTATTAAATCTGATCCGCCATCAACTGTACCATTAACTATATTTGCTTTTTGAGAATCTTGAACAGATATAAATTCAATAATTCCACTTATAGTATTTGTAGAAGTTGTTAATTCAACATTAGTTAGTGCAATATTTTTATAAATAATTAAGTAATAAAAATCTTTTATTTTATAATATTCATCATAGTCACTTTTATAACATATTTTTGTTTCACCCTCATGAATTATCGAGTAAGAATCATTATCAAATATTAAGTTTCTTGCATTATTTGATAATTTCAGCATATATCTTGATAAAAATTCATCTGTTTCAAAAAAATTAATATTGCTATTTTCTTCATTTCTAAGTAAATCATCTTTAGCTGATTCATATATAGTTGGTAATAAAATTGCTAAAACCAAAAATGGTATTAAAATATAGCAAATAGCTTTTAAAACTTTACTATTTCTCATAAAACCCCTCCTTTTAACAAAAGTCTACTATCTAATTTATTTTTTCTATTTTATATCCTACACCCCAAATTACTTTTAAATATTTTGGTTCTTTAGGATTTATTTCAATTTTTTCTCTAATGTGTCTTATATGAACAGCAATTACATTTTCAATTCCCCATGCTTCATCATTCCAAACATTTTGATAAATCTGTTCTATTGAATATACCATTCCTTTATTTTTTATAAGAAATTTCAAAATATTATATTCTGTTGGTGTTAATTTTACTTCATTTCCATCTGATGTTACTTTTTTTAAATCATCATCTATTATTAAGTCTCCTGTTCTATATATTCTTTTGCTATCTTCATTTTCAATTGATCCTAGCTTTGTAAATCTTCTTATTCCTGAATTTACTCTTGCTATTAATTCTAATGGATTAAATGGTTTTGTTACATAATCATCTGCCCCTAAATTTAACCCTTTTATTTTATCTTCATCTTCAGATTTTGCCGAAAGCATAATTACTGGAATAGAACTATCTTTTCTCATCTCTTCTAAAGTTTCTATTCCATCTTTTCCAGGCATCATAATATCTAGTATTACTAGATGAATTTCATTATTTGCTAAAATCTTTAAAGCTTCATTTCCATTATATGATTTTAAAACATTATATCCCTCTTTTGTAAGATATATCTCAATTGCTTTTACAATTTCTTTATCATCATCACAAACTAAAATATTGTACATTTTTTAATCCCCTCTTATATTTTGTCTTTTTATCTTTATTATTATATCAGTTTATTTTTCCTTTTTAAAGTACTTTAATTATAACAAACGTTTCTTAAGAAAAAATAGAGAAATTATTAAGAAATTATTAAGAACAAAAAAGTGCTATCTGCTAAGCAAATAACACTTTTTTCTTACTCTTTTTTCTTTTTATTTTTTGATTTTCTTTTTTCCCTATTTTCCTTATGTTCATTATATTTATGCAATTTTTCAATTTCTTTTTCCATTTTAGGAGTTTTTGGCTTCCAGAAAAGTCTTTCTGCAATTTCTGCTTTATGTCTTTTACGTTTTCTTATTTCATAAACTATTATACATATAATTGTTACTCCAACAATTATATAAATTAGTGCATATCCTATATCAATTGCTCTATTTATCGCAACATAGTCTTCTTTTGAATATAATGAAAAATCAATATTATATTCATCTACACTATAATTTTCAATACTTTTAGTAAGTGGATAATCAGATGTTTTAACATAAGTTTCTTCACCATATTCATCAACTAAAAATACTATTGAAGAAACATCATAATCCATTAAATAGTCTTTCATTTTTAATTTAAAGCTATTATTTTTCATATTAATTTTAATTTTTACATATGTTGAATTATTATAATCTGTATATCCAACTATTTCAGTAGACTCATTTATAGAAAAACAATAATGTCTTATTTCTATAGAGTTTTCTTCTATTTCAAACCCTTCTTTTGCTAGATATTCTATATATCCAATATAATCTTTTTCATCATAAAATTTTTTTAAATCTTGCGCTTTTTTCTTTTGAACTTCATACTGATTTTCTATATTATTATTTATAAATTTTTCAAGATTATAATTTAATAATTCATTTGGAAGTAATAAATAACATTCACATCCTCTTGTTAGATTCAAAACTTTAAAATTAATATCCTTTTCAGGAATCTCTAAAGCATTTATTTTATGAAACTTAGAATCTGTAGTTACTGTATTTGTAATCTCAATTTCTGTTGCAAATGAATAATTTACAAGTCCAATCATTATTAAAAATACTACTAAAATATTTAAAATCTTATTTTTATACATTTTATTAAATCCTTTTTTAAACACTATTACTTATATTAATTTTAAGTTACATTTGTTTATACTTCAATAACAGTCGTTTTTCTTTTTTATTAAAATAGCATTACAAAAGCCTATATGCTTAAAAACAAACATATAGGCTAACTATTATTTTAAATATTTTGTTGCTTCTGTGATTATTGCTTTTTTAGCTTCTTCTAGTGGCATATTCATGTTTGCACCTGCTGCTTTAATATGTCCTCCTCCGCCAAACATTAAACATACTTCTGAAACATTAACATATTCATTAGAACGAAGAGAAGCTTTATAACCTTTTTCTTTCTCATAAAGAAATATTGAAACTTCAACTCCTTCAATAGATTTTCCAATTTCAACTATTCCATCTTTATCTCCAGCTTTAAGATTTAATTTTAGGCTATCTTCTTTTGTCATATATGTAAAAGCAATTTTTCCATCAGCAAAAAATTCTAATCTATTCATTGCCAATTTTTGAGCTTCAAATTTTTCTTTTGTCATTGTAAGCATTGCTTCTTTATAAACTTTAGATAGATTTATTCCTTTACTTAAAGCCCATGATGCAAATTCAAAAGATTCCACTGTAACATTTGAATTTCTAAATCCATTTGTATCTGTAATAACTCCAGTTAATAGACAAGTTCCAATATCTTTTGTAATTTCTATTCCTAAATATTCAAAACTTGAAACTAAAATTTGAGCTGTCGCAGGTGATACATGATTTACAACATTATAATCTCCAAACATATCATTTCTGTTATGATGATCAAATTCCACTTTTACTTTTGCATTTTCGAAATATGGTATAAATTCTGCTGGAATTCTTTTTAAATTTGGACAGTCTAAAGCAATTGCCATATCAAATGTTTCTATTTCAGATTCTGTAATAACAAACTCTTTTCCAGGTAAATAAGAAAAATTTTCTGGAATATCTTTCATTAATACATACGCATTTTTATCCATATTTCTAAGAGCCAAACACATTGCAAAACTACTTCCAATTGCATCTCCATCAGGAGCTTCATGAGCCATAACAACAATGTTCTCTGCTTCTTTTATTTCAACTAAAATTTCGTCTAAAGTCATATATTATTCTCCTTTACTTTGTCTTTCTTTTAAAAATGAAAAACAAATTTTAATGTTTAATATCTTTTGTAATATCTTTTAAGATTTCATCAATTCTTGAACCATACTCAATAGATTCATCAAATTCAAAAATAAGTTCTGGTGTATATCTTAAATTTATTTTTTTAGCTATTGCACTTCTAATGTAACCACTTGATTGTTTTAATATTGATAAATTTTCTTTTTTGCTTTTCTCATTTATCATAGTAATATAAACTTTTGCAAATCTTAAATCAGGTGTAGTTTTTACTTTAGAAACACTTATTAAACCAGTTAGATGAGGATTTTTTAATTCTAAAGAAATTATACTGCTAATTTCTTTTTTTAACTCTTCATCAATTTTATTCATTCTATTAGTATTGCTAGCCATATTTTTTCCTTTCTTTTTGTTATAGAAAGTTCATAAAATGTTTCCATTTTATGAACAACTAAAGCTTTAACAGCTTCAGTTTACTTTACTTGTTCCATAACATATACTTCAAGTTGGTCTCCTTCTTTTAAATCATTAAATCCTTCTATTTGAAGACCACATTCATATCCTTTATCAACTTCTTTAACATCATCTTTAAATCTCTTTAATGAAACTAATTTTCCATCATGTAAAACTATATTATCTCTAATTACTCTTATTCCAGCATTTCTTGAAAGTTTTCCAGTAAGAACATAGCTTCCTGCAATTGTTCCAACATTAGAAATTTTAAATGTTTGTCTGATTTCTGCTGTTCCAATAACAACTTCTTTAAATACTGGATCAAGCATACCTTTCATAGCAGATTCAACATCATTTATTGCATCATAAATTACAGAATATTGTTTAATTTCTACTCCTTCTTTATCTGCAATTGTTTTAGCAATTACTTCAGGTCTTACATTAAATGCTATAATAATTGCACCTGAAACTTTTGCTAAAGTAACATCTGATTCTGTTACACCACCAACATTTGAGTGAATAACTTTTACTCTAACTTCATCATTAGAAACTTTTTCAAGTGATTGCTTTAAAGCTTCAACAGAACCTTGTACGTCTGCTTTTACTATTAAGTTTAATTGTTTTAAATGTTCACTTTCAATTTTATTGAATAAATCATCAAGAGTAACAACTGTATTTTTATTGATTTCTTTTTGATGTTTTTCATATTTTCTTTTTTCAATTAAATGTTTTGCAGTTCTTTCATCTTTAACTTCATAGAAAGTATCTCCTGATTCTGGAACTGTTGTAAGTCCTGTAATTGAAACTGGTGTTGATGGACCTGCTGATTTAACTTTTTTACCTTTATCACTAACCATTGTTCTTATTCTACCAATTGAAGAACCAACTATAATTGTATCTCCAACATCTAACTTACCTCTTTGTACAAGCATTGTAGCAACTGGACCTTTTGTTTTATCAAGTCTTGCTTCAATTACTGTACCTTTAGCTTGTTTTGTAGGGTTAGCTTTAAGTTCAAGAACATCAGCTTCTAATAATACCATTTCTAGTAAGTTATCAATACCTTCTCTTTTCTTTGCAGAAATAGGTACATAAATTGTATCTCCACCCCAAGCTTCTGGAACTAATTCATATTTCATTAATTCTTGTTGAACTTTTTCAAAGTTTGCATCTGGTAAATCCATTTTATTTACAGCTACTATAATTGGAATTTCAGCAGCTTTAGCATGGTTAATAGCTTCAACTGTTTGAGGCATAACTCCATCATTTGCAGCAACAACTAATATTGCTATATCTGTAATCATTGCACCTCTAGCACGCATTGATGTAAAGGCTTCATGTCCTGGTGTATCTAAGAATGTTATATCTCTATCATTAATTTTTACTTGATAAGCACCAATATGTTGTGTAATACCACCTGATTCACCTTCAATTACATTTGTACTTCTAATTGCATCAAGTAAAGAAGTTTTACCATGGTCAACGTGTCCCATAACAACTATAACTGGTGGACGTGGTTTTAAATCTTCTTCTCTATCTTCAGTTTCATCAATTAAGATATCTTCATCTGTAACAACATTTTTAAGTGTTGCATTTATTCCATATTCTTGTGCAATTAAATATGCTGTATCAAAATCTACTTCATTATTAATTGTTGCCATTATTCCTAAACTTAATAGTTTTTTGATAACATCGCTACTTGTTATTTTCATTTCAGAAGCTAAATCTTTAACTGTAATATGCTCAGGAATAGTAATTTCTGTTAATTTAAATATTTTTTGTTTTGTTCTATTTTCTTGTTTATTATTTTTCTTTTTAGCTCTTCTTCCTCTTTCAGTACTTAAATCGTAATAATCTAGCATCTCTCCACCATCAAACATGTTAGAAAGTTTATTTTGTCTTTTTAAATCATTTAATTTATCAGAATCAAAATCGTTTGCATTTCCTTTACGATTTACTTTTTTATTATTTGATGACTTTTCATCTTGTCTATTTAATTTTGCTTTATCTTTAGCTTTGTTTCCAAAGTCTCTAATAACATTATCTTTCTCAGTTGGAATTTCAACATCCATTATATTTTTAATTTTCTTTTCAATTCCACCTTTATCATCAAATCTTTTTTGACCATTTCTATTATTTCCAAAATTATCTTTTTTATTATAATTATTATCTCTTTGATTATTTCCAAAAGGTTTCTTGTTATTATTGTAAGAGTTTCTATCTTTAAAATTATTATTGCCATTATTTCTATTATTGTTATTATAATGATTTTGAGTTTCTCTTCTATTATTATTTTCAAATCTTGGTTTATTATTTTCTACTACTGGTTTTTTTGGAGCATTATTAATAACAGGTTGCTCTTGTTTTTTTTCTTCAACAACCTTTTCTTCTTTTACTTCAACAGTAGCAGTAGTTGTAACTTCTTCTTTTAATACTACTTCTTCCTTCTTTTCTTCTGGTTCTTTCTTTTTATTGATTCCAAGCAATTCACTTACTGTAAGTGGTTTTGTAGGCTTATCTCTATAAACAATATTGTAGTCTTTATTTCTTTTGTTTTCTACAAATCCTACATCTTTCTTTCTAGCTTGCTCTTTTCTTTTTCTTTCTTCTTCCTTTTTTTCCTCTTCATCATTAATAATAACTGCTCTTCTAATTATTACTGGTCCTTCATTATTTTCTTTCTTTTTTTCCATAGATTTTGTTTTTGAAACTCCTTTAATCATTTTTTCTATTTTTTTTGACTCTTCTTCTGTAATTGAACTTAAATGGCTTTTTGCCTCAATTTCTAATTTTTTAGCTGTCTCTAAAACAACTTTTGTTTCAACATTTAATTTTTTAGCCAGTTCATGAATTTTAATTTTCTCCAAATTCTTCACCTCCATGAATTACTTTTTGTACGCTATCCGCCAAATTTTTATCAAGTATTCCTATAATTGCTTTATTGTGTTTTCCTATTGATTTACTATTTTCTGAAATATTTCCAAAAATCAATAACTCAACATTTTCCTTTTCACAATAATATTTTATATTTTTAATTGTTTTTTCTGAAGCATCTTCCGCTACAATAACAAGTTTTACTTTTTTCTTAGCTAAGTTCTCTAAAACAATATCCATTCCAGCTATTATCTTTCCAGCCTTAGCACTAATTCCTAGTAAACCATACACTTTATTTACCAATAATTACACCTCTTATATTTTCATAAATTTCAGAGCTTATTTCCTTATCTAAAACTCTTTCTAATCTCTTGGTTTTTATTACTTTATTTAAGCATTCTTCGTTTCTACAAATATATGCTCCTCTTCCATTTTTTTTACCGAGTTAAGTCTACCTCAATTACTCCATCTTTTGATTTTACAATTCTTAGTAAACTATTTTTTTCCTTTTGCTCATTGCATCCCATACATGTTCTTTCAGGTTTCTTTTTATTTATCAAATTAATCACTTCCTAATTATTCTTCATCATTATTTTCTACAACATCTTCAGAAGCTTCAATTTCTTCTGTTTCTTCTTGTTCTGCTAATAATATTTCTCTAATTTGTGATTCTGATTTTATATCTATTTTCCAATCTGTAAGTCTTGCTGCTAAGCGAGCATTTTGTCCTGCTTTACCTATTGCTAAAGATAATTGATCATCTGGAACAATTACTTGTGCAAATTTTTCTTCTTCTCTAACATCAACAGCCATAACTTGAGCTGGAAGTAATGCAGCAGCAATATAAATTGCTGGATCCTCATTCCATTCAATAACATCTATTTTTTCACCATTTAATTCATTTATAATGTTTTGAATTCTTACACCCTTTTGACCAACACAAGAACCTACTGGATCTATATTTTCATCTTTAGAATATACAGCTACTTTACTTCTTGATCCTGGATCTCTAGATACTGATTTAATTTCTATTAATCCTTCATATATTTCAGGTATTTCAAATTCGAATAATTTTCTAACGAAATCTGGATGACTTCTTGATACTATAACTTGAGGTGTTCCTTTTAATCCCTTTTCTACTTGAAGTACATATCCTCTTATTTTATCATTTACTCTATAAACTTCAGTTGGAATTTGTTCTTTAAGTGGCATAACACCTTCTAATTTTCCTAAATCTAAAACAACTAATTTTCCATCAGCTTTTTGGATTAAACCTGTAACAATTTCACCTTTTTTATCATTAAATTCTGTATATACCATTTCTTTTTCTGCTTCTCTTATTTTTTGCACAACAACTTGTTTAGCCTTTTGAGCTGCTATTCTTCCAAAGTCTTTAGGTTTAACTTCAATATTTACTATATCACCAACATTATAGTTTTTATCAATTTTTTGTGCTTCTTCTAAACTGATTTCTAACTCTGGAACTGGAAATTCTGGAACTACTTCTCTTGCAGAATATACATGAATTTCACCTGTAATTTTATCTATTGTAACTTTTACATTATCAGCATTTTCTTCTGCATCATAATTTTGTTTGTAAGCTTTTACTAAAGCTTCTTCAATAGCTTCTACAAGATAATCTTTACTGATTCCTTTCTCTTTTTCTACTTCATCTAAAGCTGTAATAAATTCTTTAACATCAACGTTTTTCATTTTTTCTTATTCCTCCTACCAATTAAATATAGTTTTTGCAACAGCTATATCTTTTAAATCTATTTTTATTGTTGTGTTATCAACTTTTAATGTTATTCCATCTGTTTCATTAAAGTTTTCTAAAATACCTATAAGTTCTTTTTTCTTTTCTATTGGTTTAAAAAGTTTTACTGATATTTCTTTTCCTATTTGAGCATTATAATGTTTGTTTTTACGTAAAATTCTTTCAATTCCTGGTGATGATACTTCTAAAAAGTATTGTTCTTTTATATAATCTGCCTCATCTAAAATATCATTGATATTATTATTTACATTTTCACAATCATTAATATCAATACCTTCAGGC
>Ga0073908_1004691_pt1 | contig 11995 bp, 10 predicted proteins | sample MucameincwithD2O_FD_65484 | JGI IMG/M metagenome (GOLD analysis project Ga0073908, IMG submission 65484) | Mouse cecum microbial communities from Vienna, Austria - Mucus amended microcosms incubated with D2O | ecosystem: Host-associated > Mammals > Digestive system > Large intestine > Cecum...
GGCGGTCTATGCCTATTCCTATACCGGATGTTGGCGGCATACCGTACTGAAGGGCGCGCAAGAAGTCCTGATCTATTATCATAGCCTCATCGTCTCCTTTGTCTGCAAGTTTCATCTGTTCCTTGAAACGCTCCTCCTGATCTATAGGGTCGTTAAGCTCCGAATATGCGTTTGCAAGCTCTTTGCCGTTCACCATCAGTTCAAAACGTTCCGTAAGTCCCGGCTTGCTGCGGTGCATCTTTGTCAATGGCGACATTTCAACGGGGTAATCGGTGATGAATGTAGGCTGTATGAATGTGCCTTCGCAGAACTCTCCGAATATCTCGTCTATGAGTTTGCCTTTGCCCATGGTGTCGTCTATCTCCATATCGAGCTTCTTGCACACTTCCCTTATTTCGCTTTCGTCCATGCCGTTGAGGTCATATCCGGTCTTTTCCTTTATGGCATCGAGTATCGGAAGACGTCTGTACGGAGCCTTGAAGCTCACTATGTTGCCATCGATTTCACGCTCGGTACTGCCGTTTACGGCAATACATATCGTTTCAAGAAGCTTTTCCGTGAACGACATCATCCAGTTATAATCCTTGTACTGCACATAAAGTTCCATACATGTGAACTCCGGATTATGATTTCTGTCCATTCCCTCGTTGCGGAAGTTCTTTCCTATCTCGTAAACGCCCTCGAAGCCTCCCACGATAAGACGCTTCAGATACAGTTCCGTTGCGATACGCATGTACATATCGGTGTTAAGCGCATTGAAATGCGTTATGAACGGGCGCGCGCTCGCGCCGCCTGCGATGCTCTGCAGTGTGGGTGTCTCCACTTCGGTGTATCCTGCCTCGTCAAGAACGCGGCGCAGTGTCCTTACTACTGTGGCACGTTTCAAGAACGTATCCTTGACGCCGTCGTTTACAACCAAGTCCACATATCTCCGACGATAACGCAGTTCCGGGTCGTCGAACTTGTCGTATGCCACACCGTCCTTATACTTGACGATAGGCAGCGGCTTAAGACTCTTGGACAAAACCGTAAGACTGTTGGCGTGAACCGATATCTCGCCTGTCTGTGTTCTGAACACAAAACCTTTTATACCTATAAAGTCTCCAATGTCGAGCAGACGTTTGAACACCTTATTATATATATCCTTGTCTTCGCCGGGGCAAATATCGTCCCTGGTGATGTATACCTGTATTCTTCCTTTCGAGTCCTGTATTTCCGCAAACGATGCCTTTCCCATTACACGGCGGCTCATAAGTCGTCCGGCGATGCACACTTCGCGCTTGTCGTCCTCATCTTTGAAGCCGTCTTTTATATCGGTAGAAAAAGCATCTGTTGAAACTCGGCTGCCGGATACGGGTCTATCCCCATGTCACGCAGCTCCTGTAGGCTTTGGCGTCTGCCTATTTCCTGTTCACTCAGTTCTAATATGTTCATCTTTTACTTTGAAAATATTCACTTCTTGGGTGCAAATTTAATAAATAAATCTGAAAGCGCATTGTATTTTCATGCTTTATTTCTATTGAGTAACAGAGCTGTCTGCGGCTGCAGGGCTTGGTGTGGGATATATCTGATAACGAAAAGGTGTGTCAAAATAAGGAGATATAGGAAGATAAAAGGAGATAAGGGAAGATAAAAGACAAATGTTTTGTTGTTTCATATATGACTATTGTCCTTTATCTTCTGTTGCCTTGGCAACATATCTTCTATTATCTCCCTTTATCTCCTTTTTGAAACACCCTCAATGATTTAAAGCGTCCGGAAATGATATTTCCGTTCGTTTTCTCTGTCTTATACTGTCTATTTGCGTCCTATAAGGTCACTGTTGTCTATCGACTTGTTGGTCTTTTTCACGCTTGCGTTAAGAGAACCGAAGCGGTAAGATACACTTATACCGAAATTACGTGCATAGGTTCTGCTGACATCCCTGCCTATATAGTCGCCGGCTGTTGTATACGACTTGTATTCCGTATATTTACGTCCTATCGGATTGAATGCATAAAGTCTTACGGTAAGCCTGTCTTGTTTCAAGAACGAGCGCTGTAGCGTAGGGTAATAGAAGTATGTCCCCTTGGAATGACCGTACAGTCCGCTTATACCACTATCGTTTCTACCTCCTGCCAGTTCCATTCTCAGTTTCCAAGGCAGCTGCTGGGTTATCTGTGAATAAAAGTAGCACACCCATTTCCTGTTGTTCAGTCCCAGATTATCGTTGTAATACTTCATGTTCATCACAGCCCCGTTTATCATGAAGCTTGTTGTCTTTGACAGTTTCCATTTGACATACGCGTTCATCTTCAGTCCGTCCATACATCCTATGTTGCCGTATGTCGAGTATACGATGTCGTCTTCCACATAATTATATCCGCTTATCTGGTTGTCTGACCATGCATAGGTGCAGTCGATGTTCATCATAAAATCCTGTTTTGTCAGACTGTATGACAGGATTAGCGTGTGCATATTGGCGCTTTCAAGCTCCGAATTGCCGAACGAAACGCTGTTAGGATATCTGTAAACGGCAGGGTTCAGATATGAAATGCCCGGTCGGTTTATTCGCATGTTGTACTTCAGCTTGATGCTGTTATAGTCGTTTATGCGGTAGTTTGTCGTAATGCCCGGTATGAAGTCGCCTATGTCCCGTTTGAAATCATCCGCACTTCCGTCCCTGTATTCCGCCTTCATGAAAGCATGTTCATAGCGAAGTCCTGCAATAAATGTCCACTTGCTTATCTTCATGTTGTATTCTCCGTATGCCGCCGCCACCTGTGTTACATGCGAAAAGTCGGATGCCGGCAACTCTTTTCCGTCGGTGCTTTGTTCCGATTTGCTGTGATTGTCACGGTAGATGTACTTTGCACCGAGGTTTAAAGTCTGTCCTTTTGTCACAGGTCTTGTCCAGTCAAACTGGACGGTGTGCTCCATATAAATGTTTTTCGTAAGGTCTTTCCTGTTGGAATATGCAGGATAGTTCAGTACATTATTATAATATATGTCGTTGGCACGTCTCATGTTGGTTGTTGACAGCATGTACGACAGGTTCAAAGACTCGCCCTTTCTGTGCGTAAGGCGCTGATAGTCTATGTGCCCGTCAAGATCGAGATACTTCTGATAAGAGCCTTCAAACTTGGAGTTGTATGAGTTTATTATGTTTCCTTCATTGTCTGTCAGCATATATTCGTTGCTGCTCGGGATGCCGATCTTGTATGAAAAGGCATTGAGCGACAGCGTTATCAGATTAAGGCTGTCTGCCTCGTAACTTGCGTCGAGCCCGAAAGGATGTATGTTTCCGGCATTTGACGACCTGCTTCTTGACACTTCCTTGTTGCCGCTCTTTATATATGTCTTTTCAGATCTGAAGTCGTAAGTTGTACCGGCTGCCAATTGCCTGTTATACGAATAATATCCCGATGCCGTAAACTTGCCGGTCTGCACCGTGCTCCATATCGATGAGTACCCGTTACTGCGGCTTATTCCGGTGTTTATGTTTCCCACAATGCCCTTCATGGAGGTGTTGTCTTCCATTACGATGTTCAGTATTCCGTCCAGTCCCTCACCGTCATACTTTGCTCCCGGTTCGGTTATAACCTCTATTTTCTTTATCATGCTTGCCGGGATAGACGACAGTACCTCTTTGGGATTCTTTGAAAAGCTCTGGTTAGGACGCCCGTTCTTGTATATCTTGAAGTTGCTGTTGCCTTTCACTTTTATATTGTTATCGCCGTCTACCGTTACAAACGGCACCTTTCTTAATATCTCTATGATAGTGCTTGTCTTGGCGTCCTCGTCGTTTTTCACGTCGTATGTCACCTTGTCCGCCTCGTTCTTTATCAGCGAACGCTGTGCCGTCACGGTCACTTCACCTATACCTATCATCTTTTCCTGTATTCTTGCCGTGTCCGTTGAAAGCGAATCGACCGGTGTCTTGACGGTGTTTTCCGCAGTCTGTGCCGATGCACAGACTACGGAAAGCGAAAGTAACAAAAGTGTAAAGTATCTATTCATTATCATTATGTTTTTGGTTCTCATGATGCAAATATAACGCAAACCGAATGCAATCAAACTTGCTTGAAATTGCTGAGGTGCAGCTTATCTTATGCAAAGATAATGCAAACCGAATGCAATCAAACTTGCTTGAAATTGCTGAGGTGCAGCTTATCTTATGCAAATGTATGTAATTATTATTATAAACTCGCCACCCCCCCCGATTTATGTTTTATTAACATATTGCGAAAGGTAAATCCATCGGGGTGGATCACAGATGTTTACGTTTTCCATATTTTTATGTATGAATATCATTATATAGCCGATAAAACGGCGTTTTTCAATGTTCAGTACATCCTCTTTACGCAGAGTGGATAGTTTTGTGACACTATTATTTTTCATTTAACATTATTTTAAACGGGAAAGGGGCTGAAAATTGAAAGTAAACATACTGTTTTAGTAACATTTTATGCAGGTTCTATACAGTTCGGTTTTAAACTTTAATTTTACAAAGCGTTATTCTTTCGGATTGAAAAGCATAGCTTTAGCACTCCCAAATGCCACCTTTAAGAGTGCTAAAGGTGGCATTTGGGAGTGTAAAAGGTCACGTCTTGAAATGCCATATATCATGTTTGTCATATTTTTATTTTGCGTTATGGCGTGTTTGTAGTAATTTTGCATATATATAAACAGGTGTTTATGAATATAGACGATATAAAGAAAATAATAGAAACGCGTCCCAATCTGTCGACGGCTCTCGGCATGGAGTTCATTTCCACACCCGATGACGACATGTGTATGGCAACAATGAAGGTCGACGAGCGCAACCGTCAGCCTTTCGGATTTCTCAGTGGCGGTGCCTCATTGGCACTTGCAGAGAATGTGGCAGGCGTTGGTTCCACCGCATTGTGCCCCGGAAAGATATGCGTGGGCATAAGTGTGAGCGGCGAACATGTCAAAGCTGTGGCAGAGGGAGACACCGTTACGGCGCTGGCACATCTTGTGAGCAAAGGGCGGAAGCTGCATGTGTGGGATGTGAACATCACCGACTCGGCAGGCGATCTTATTTCTACCGTTCACGTTACGAACTATGTCATAACGCCCAAAAAGCAGCAATGAGAGAGAGTTATGCAATGTATCGTCTGCCTCATGCAGACCAGTTCACCGTTATAAGGCAGACGTCGGGAGAGCCGTTGCAACTGCAGTCGTGCGCCGAACTTGCCGGTGTCGAAGGCTTTGTCATGGCTCCTTTCGAGATATCCGCACGCAATCCCATCCTTGTATTGAAGCCTGACGTTATCGAAGACGTGCAACTTTCGGAAGAAGAGCAAGTTATAGGCGCCATGCTTTCATGCGACTGCGATGAGGAAGAAAGGCTTTCATACAGCCGGGATTTTGATATTTTCCACCGCCGTCTGGTGTGTGGCGACTTCGGCAAGATAGTGCTTGCGCGCCGTCACGACATGCTTTGCGACAGTCAGATATCTCCCGAAAGACTTTTCAGGAGGGCATGCAACATGTATCCCCGTATGTTTGTGGCACTGGTATCCACACCTGTTTCAGGCACATGGCTCATGGCTACGCCCGAAATACTGCTCGAAGGCGAGGGCAGACATTGGCATACAATGGCTCTTGCCGGCACAATGAAACTGGAAGGACAGCAGTTGCTTTTCGACATTCCTGCAGGAAGTCGCAATGATAATGGTAGCATAGAATGGAGTGAAAAGAACAGATGCGAGCAGCGTATCGTTGCAAAATATATTGCAGAATGCCTCGGGAAATACTCCGATGAAATGGTTGAAAACGGTCCTTATAAGTCAAGGGCGGGCAACATTGTGCACCTTCGCAGTGATTTCAGCTTTGTTCTTCGCAATGGAGAGTGCATAGGAAATCTCATAAACGACCTGCATCCCACTCCTGCCGTGTGCGGACTGCCCAAGGCGGAAACATACGGTTTCATCGTGAAAAACGAGCATGGCGACCGCAACTATTACAGCGGTTTCGCCGGACCGTGGCTTAAAAGTTCACGAAGTCATTTGTACGTGTCGCTGAGATGTATGCAAATAGAAGACCGCAGGTATCGTATGTATGCAGGAGGAGGACTGCTTGCCGACAGCATAGAGCAGCAGGAATGGGATGAGACGGAAGCAAAATTAGAGACGATGAAGGGTGTTTTCGGATGACATTTCCTATATATTAGCTTACACATTATATTATATATACAGACGGAAACCTTAAAAAACGAATGGCATAATACACCAATGTTCAGCAATAAAGAAAACATTAACATGCTCACAACGCTGCTCGTAGCGCATGGCATACGCCATGTCGTTGTCTGTCCGGGCAGCCGTAACGCTCCTCTGATACACAATTTCAACGAGTGCGATGCACTGCAGTGCCACCCCGTAACCGATGAAAGGAGTGCGGGATTTTATGCCCTCGGCATGGCACAGGCATCGGGTAGCCCCGTGGCGGTGTGCGTCACATCGGGCACGGCATTGCTAAATCTTGCCCCTGCAGTGGCTGAAGCCTTTTATCTTAAGTTGCCGTTGGTGGTCGTTTCTGCCGACCGTCCCGCAGCTTTCATAGACCAACTCGACGGTCAGACGCTGCCTCAGGACAACGCTTTAGGCTGTTTTTCAAGAAAGTCGATAAGCGTTCAGGAACCTTGCGACGACACCGGTCGCTGGCACTGCAACCGTATGATAAACGAAACGCTGCTCGAATGTGTGCGCAACGGCGGCGGTCCGGTCCATATAAACGTGCCCGTTTCAGAGCCGCTTTTCAACTTCACCACTCCCTCTCTGCCTGTAGAAAGGGTTATAAGGCGGATTGAGCCGGTCGCTGACACGGTGTCTTTGGAAGATACTCTCGTTGCGTCGTTCATCAGGGCACGCAGACCGATGATAGTGATAGGGCAGATGAAGCGGGACAGAATGCCGCATGACATTATCGAAACGTTGTCAAAACGCGCCGTGATTATAAGCGAGTCGCTTGCCTACACTTTGCACATAATGCATTTCGACGAAGCGATAAGTTCGCTGAAAGACATTGATGAATACTTGCCGGACTTCATACTTTACATAGGCGGAACGTTGGTTTCCAAGCGTATCAAGGCTTTCTTGCGCAAGGCACAGGATGCCGATGTGTGGCGGATAGACGATGACGGAGACATTCATGATACGTTCATGAACCTTAGAACCGTGGTGCAAGGCAGGCACGAGGATGCGCTTGCGCTGTTGGCAGATGCGTGCGGTGACACACGGGAGTGTGCTTATGCAGGGCAATGGAACGGCATTCTGAATACCGCCGCGCAGTGTGCCGCCGACTATGAGCCTGCCTTTTCACAGATGGCTGTGGTGAAATATTTTGAAGAACAGCTTGAAGACATGGACTATGACTATGATGTGTACTATGGCAACAGTTCTTCCGTGAGACTGGCAAATATCTATGCCGACCATCATGTCTTCTGCAACCGGGGCGTAAACGGCATAGAAGGCAGCCTTTCAGTTGCCGCCGGGCACTCCGTTGTATGCAGAAGAATGGTGTTCTGTGTCATAGGCGACCTCAGTTTCATGTACGACAGTAATGCCCTTTGGAACGTCTGTTTGCACGGTAATCTGCGTATAATACTGTTGAACAACGGTTGCGGTGGCATATTCTACGGTCTAAAAGGACTTGAGAAAAGTCCGTCGCTCGACAATATGGTTGCCGGCAAGCACGCGGCAAGCGCACAAGGCGTATGCGCGCAGAACGATATAGGTTATCTTAAGGCGACCGACATGAGTGAAATGCAGATAGGCATCGTTACGCTTCTTACATCGGAAACTTCGCGTCCCATGGTTCTCGAAGTGTTTACCGATGCCTTTGAGGACAAGAAGGCATTGGATGAGTATTACAGAAAGATAGTCGGGACAATTCGGGAGGGTGTTGCAAAACCTGAATTTATTCCACGGTAGGGACATATTTTTCACTTCGTTCAACAACACGTCTTGTATTTGTCCGCCAAATAAGCATTGAATATCAATATGTTATAAGCGGACAAATACAAGAATATGTCCTTACTCTAACTTAAAGAATGGAGTATTGCAACACCCTCGGTTGACGAAATATACTTTTAGTTATTAAAATTAAAAACATTGAGATATGAACAAGAGAGAATGGAAAACCATCAGAGAGTTTGAAGAGATATTGTTTGAAGAATATAACGGCATAGCAAAGATAACCATTAACCGTCCGCGCTACCGCAACGCCTTTACCCCCAAGACAACGTGGGAGCTGTCCCAAGCATTCTCGTTGTGCAGGGAAATGCAGGACATAAGCGTGGTTCTTCTCACGGGAGCGGGAGATATGGCATTCTGTTCCGGCGGTGACATGAACGTCAAAGGGCGCGGAGGATATATCGATGGCGAAGGTGTGCCGCGCCTTAGCGTGCTTGATGTGCAGATGCAGATACGCCGTTTGCCCAAGCCGGTGATTGCAATGGTCAACGGATTTGCCATAGGCGGCGGACATGTGCTTCATCTTATGTGCGACCTTACCATAGCGAGCGAGAACGCGATATTCGGACAGACGGGACCGAAGGTGGGTTCTTTCGATGCCGGTTTCGGCGCTTCATACCTCGCACGCATAGTGGGACAGAAGAAAGCACGTGAGATATGGTTCCTCTGCCGCAAGTATTCTGCCGCCGAAGCAGAGCGTATGGGACTTGTAAACAAGGTTGTTCCGCTCGACAGACTTGAAGACGAGTGTGTGGAGTGGGCTGAGACGATGATGCAGCATTCGCCCCTTGCACTGCGCATGATAAAGGCTGGACTTAACGCAGAGCTTGACGGACAGGCGGGAATACAGGAACTGGCAGGTGATGCCACCATGCTTTATTATTTCCTTGATGAAGCCCAGGAAGGCGGAAAGGCGTTCCTTGAGAAGCGGAAACCGGACTTCAAGAAGTATCCCAAGTTGCCTTGATGTTCACGAATATACCGGTTTATGAGATACAGAATAGAGATAAAGGAGCGCATACTGCACTTTAAGAGTCCTGCCGGAACGTCGCGCGGAGTGTATAACACACGCCGTTCGTGGTTTTTGGAACTTACTTCCGACAGCATTCCCCAGCGTAAAGGGATAGGAGAATGCGCTCCGTTGTCGGCGTTGAGCTGTGACGATGTGGAAGACTACGGCAGCATACTTAGAGAGTTCTGTGACGGTTTCGAGCGTACGGGCGTCGTCGACTATGATGCCATGCGGCATTATCCGTCGATGTTGTTCGGTCTTGAAACGGCTTTAGCACACTTTAATGCCGGGAGTCCCATGCTCTTTGACACGCCTTTCGGTCGTGGCGAGGAGGGAATACCTATAAACGGGCTTGTGTGGATGGGCACGTTCGAGGAGATGAGTGCGCGGATAGAGGAAAAGATAAGGAACGGTTTCGGTTGCATAAAGCTGAAAATAGGCAGCATAGACTTTGACCGCGAGATAGAACTGATAAGGCAGATACGCGGCAGATTTGGCAAGGAAGAGATAGAACTGAGGGTGGATGCCAACGGTGCATTCACGTTTGAGGAGGCACAAAAGAGGCTTGAGATGCTGGCACGTTACGACATTCATTCCATAGAGCAGCCGATAAAGGCAGGTCAGTGGGACAGAATGGCAGACTTGTGCCGCCTGTCTCCGTTGCCGATAGCGCTGGACGAGGAGTTGATAGGCGTAAACGACAATGCCATGAAGAAGGATTTGTTAGACACGATACGCCCTGCATATATAATACTTAAGCCTTCTCTGCACGGTGGAATGCAGGGAACGCGCGAGTGGGTGAGGTTTGCCGATATGCGAGGTATAGGAAGTTGGATTACAAGTGCGCTGGAAAGCAACGTGGGACTTAACGCCGTCGCCCAGCTTACGGCTGATATATATGGCAGGAACATATCAATGCCGCAGGGACTTGGTACGGGACAGTTGTTTACGGACAACATTCCGATGCCGATAGAGATAAGGAAAGACATGCTATGGTGCTTGAAGAGTTTATAAAAGAGTGGAACGATGACGGCGGCACCGTGAGGGTCCGCACAAGCGGTTCTACGGGAAAGCCCAAGGAAATGCTTGTTGAAAAGGAACGCATGGCGGCAAGTGCGCGCATAACCTGTTCGTTTCTCGGACTGAAACGGGGAGACACGGCACTGCTGTGCATGCCGCTCGACTATATAGCCGGCAAGATGATGGTGGTGCGATCGTTGGTATGCGGATTGCGACTCATTGCCGTGGAGCCGTCGGGACACCCGCTTGCAAGATTGCAGGCAAACGGAAATACTCCGATATCGTTTGCCGCAATGGTTCCGATGCAGGTATATAACAGTATGCAGGTAGATGAAGAGCGTGAGATGTTGCGCGGAATAAAACATCTTATAATCGGAGGCGGAGCCATAGACAGCGAACTTTCCGCTGCGTTAAAGGATTTTCCCAATGCCGTATGGAGCACTTACGGTATGACGGAGACATTGTCTCACATCGCTTTAAGGCGTCTTAACGGAGACGGAGCAAGTGACTGGTACACACCGTTTGACGGTGTCGGCGTTAAAGTAGACTGTCAGTCGCGTATTGTTATCGATGCCCCGCATGTATGCAATGAAGTTCTTATAACCAACGACATCGGTGAGATGGCACCCGACGGCAGACGTTTCAGGGTGCTCGGACGTATGGACAACACTATATGCAGCGGTGGAATAAAGATACGGATTGAAGAGGTGGAAGAGGCGATAAGACCGTTTGCCGACTTCAAATTTCTCATAACGAAGAAGAAAGACGGCAGGTTGGGAGAGGCTGTCGTCATGCTTGTAGAGGGCGACCGTGTGTCTGACGCCCGGGAGATATGCAGGAATGTTCTTCCCAAGTACCGGCAGCCGCGTATATATATAAAGGTGGAGCGTCTGCCGATGACGGAAACGGGAAAGCCGGCACGCCGCGAAGCACAGCTCATTGCCGAGGGTGTATGACGATAAAGATGTAGTTCTGAATAACGTGAGTTCGGCAATTTACACAAACCACCCCTGCCCCTCCTTTGGAAAAGGAGGGGACATTGAGCATGTACTGCATACATATTATAACATGCCTATTGATATAATCCACGACATTCTTTAACAGAATACATCTTGCATGTCTCCTCCTTTTCCAAAGGATGGGCAGGGGTGGTTTGTTGTATAATAAGGAATATGAATTCGTTGAATTCACATTAAGTACGGTATTTATCCCTCCCGGCAGAAGTCAAACGCCTCGAAAATTTCTTTCTTTGTTGCTGTCTGGTCTATGTGTATGTCGCCTATGTCGCCAAGCAGTGTGAAGTTTATGATGCCGTTCACGTTCTTCTTGTCGTGCGACATAAGTTCCAGGAGTTCGTTATAGTCGTTGCATGTAAAGTCAAACATGCCGTAATGCTGCCTGATAAAGCTCACTGTCTGTCTCATTTTGTCAAGAGGGAAGTTCATCTTTGTGGCACAAAGATACAGTTCGCATACCATTCCGTATGCCACGGCATATCCGTGAAGCATCGGTTTGCCGCGCTTTATCGCCATGGATTCGAACGCATGACCGGCGGTATGTCCTAAGTTAAGCGCCTTGCGAATGCCCTTTTCCTCGTGGTCGGCTTCAACTATGCGCTCTTTCACCTTCACGTTGTCGGCAATCATTGCACCAAGTTCCGCCATGTCGGGCGCGGACAAGTCGAACGAGACAAGCCTTGCCCATGTATCGGTGTCGCTTATCAGCCCGTGCTTAAGCATCTCCGCATATCCGGAAAGAATGTTGTTGATGTCGAGGGTGTTAAGGAATACGGTGCTCAGAATGACGAACCTTGAATCGTTGAAGACACCAATCTCGTTCTTAAGTCCGTTGAAGTTAAATCCCGTCTTGCCGCCTACCGATGCGTCGATAATGGACAGCAGGGTGGTGGGAATGTTGATAAAGTCTATTCCGCGTTTGAATGTAGATGCCGCAAAGCCGCCGAGGTCTGTAACCATACCGCCGC
>Ga0073908_1004712_pt1 | contig 11941 bp, 9 predicted proteins | sample MucameincwithD2O_FD_65484 | JGI IMG/M metagenome (GOLD analysis project Ga0073908, IMG submission 65484) | Mouse cecum microbial communities from Vienna, Austria - Mucus amended microcosms incubated with D2O | ecosystem: Host-associated > Mammals > Digestive system > Large intestine > Cecum...
ATTACGCAGTCTTGTACATCATGATACTTTCCAAACGTCTTTAGGCATCCCCTTCCGTCTGAAAGAAAAAGGAAACAACATTCTTTTCACCTCCCTATGGGATAATTACCCGGACAGTTCCACCATCTCACTATCAGGCACGGCCTCACATGCTTATCTGCTGATGGCGGGAAGTACCAACCACATGCAGTGCCACATTGCCAATGGAATAATCCGCATACACTATGCAGACGGAACTTCCCAAGCAACGGAGTTGACCAATCCGGACAACTGGTGTCCTATAGAACAAGACTTCTATGTGGACGGAAAAGCATTCCAAGTACCTGCTCCCCGGCCGTACCGTCTGCACTTGAAAAGCGGTAAAGTAAGCCGTGATCTGGGTAAGGAACTCAACATCACCGGCGTATATGGACGTGAGATAGAAGGTGGTGCAGGCATATTGCTCGATATTCCTTTGGATCATTCCAAGGAACTAAAAGGGCTGACCCTGGAAACCCTGTCCAATGATGTGGTGATAGGAATCATGGGAATCACTTTGCAATAACCACGTGTTATTCAATGCGGAATTACGTTAACTTGAACCGGCGTAGTTCCGCATTATTCATCTTTGGCACACTACGTAAATGTTCCAAAGTCACTCCTTGAATGTGTGCCTGTACCGCCCTGTTTATCAGTCCATGCCCGACTGCCAACACCTGTTTTCCATCATATCGCTCTTTCAAGTAGTCCACAAAACGCCCCGCACGTTCATAGAGCATCGCCTCCGTTTCCACATCTGCCGGAAAATGTTGCAAATCAACTTCTTTAATGGCAAGACCTGTCCAACTCCCCCAATCGATTTCACGCAGCAAGACTGTTTTCTCCCAAGGCAGGTTCCGACCTTCCACCGCGATGCGGGCCGTATCCACACACCGTTTCAAATCACTACAGACCACTGCATCCAAAGAGATGTCCCGCAAAGTATCACGCAGCGCTTCAGCCTGTGCTATTCCTTCAACAGTCAGCGTGCCCGGCATGTGTCCTTGGAAAATACGGGCGATATTCTCTTCTGTCTGCCCGTGACGGGCTAAATATAAAGATATCATTTTTTTTTAATGCAAAGATAATGCTTACCGGCCAGATTTACTTCAAAAGGGCAACCTTCTTATTCTCCTTTCCAAAGAAAAGCAATCTTCAGACAGATGATAAAAAAATAACAATCTTGCCTATAAAAGTATTCTCCCCGTAGATTAAGGGGTTTCTTCCGTACAGTTAAGGCCTTTCATGCGGTAACCTACTACAGACTCCGTCAGTAGACTGTACAGTCTGTTACATCAGACCGTACGGTCCACTACAATAGTTTATACAGTCCATTATCGGAGTCTGTAGTAGGTTACCGTATGAAAAAGCTTAATCATGCAGTAGAAAAGACTTAGTATACAGGGGAAAAAGGCTTAAGTATTCATCAAAAGCAGACAGCCACCTTCGAAATGTCACTCCGCCTGCAAGCTACAAATTATCCACCGTATCTTCCACTTCTATCACCCAGTCCCCGATAGTACGGGTGGCACTGTCGAAATTAATCCCCACCTTCACGATGCGCCTGCCATCCTTGCGATAAGGAACAGCATACAGCCTGCTGTTTATCTGCGCCAATGCCTCCCGGGCCGTACCGTCATATTTAAATTCCAGCACATAAATAGCATCCTGCATCTTTATGACCACATCCGCACGCCCCACCGCACTTTTCACCTCGCTGTCCACATACATCCCCATCAGACGGAACAACAAATAAAAGATGGTCTGGTAATGCTTCTCCGTCTTGTTCTCCAAATCATTGGGAATGGAAGCAAAGAAAGAACGCGTACGTTCCAAGCAGCTCTCTATATCTCCCTTACGAAGATCGCGAATGAAGGAAACGACATAAAAAGTACTGCTCTGACCCGGCAACTCAAGGTAAGCGGGCAACAGGGACTCGATGAAACCTTTACGCACCTCCCCGTTGGGATAGGCCAGCCGGTACACCTGGAACTCGGGATCATATCCCTTGATCGTCAGGTAACCACTTTGATATAAAACGGGGATAGGACTAGTTACACGTTCCGTCGGGGCATCAAACTGCTCGTCTGTAGCCTCCACCCCCTCCAGCTGGCGCACGTCAAAATCCGTTTCCTGCAACAAATCAATCAAGAAAGTAGGAGTGCCGGTAGAGAACCAGAAATTCTTGTACTCCTTTGCATCAAAGGCATTGAACAGACTGAAAGGATTGTAAATATCCTCACAATGCTTGCTGAAATGATACCCGTCATACTGCCGCTTCAGATGCGCACAGGCAGCTTCATACGTCTCGCCGTTCGCCAAAGCCATCCGCTCAATGTCCGGACGAAGCTCGTCCAGCAACTCCCGCTCGGTGATGCCGCATATCGCGCTGAAGTCATCCCGCATACTGATGTTCTTCAAATTATTCAGCTCACTGAAGATGCTCATCTGGCTGAACTTGCTGATTCCCGTGATAAAGAGGAAACGAAGGTATTGCCCCAATCCCTTGAGAGGACTGAAAAACTTACGCAGTTCATTCCGAAGCTCCTGCTGCAAGGGGATGTTGGAATTACTGTCCAAAAGAGGAGCGTCGTATTCGTCAATCAGGACAACGACCGGCAGACCGGTCTGTTCATACGCACGACGGATCATACCTTGCAGACGAGCAGCAGGAGTCTTTTCCTCCTTTTCCGCCCCATAAACCTTTTCACAACGAAGTAAAAACAGATTCAACTGTTCCTGCAAATCGAACAGGGTAGTATATTTAGTCAGACTGAAATCAATATGGAATACCGGATACACGTTCCAGTCCTTTTCCAGACGCTCCATGGCCAGCCCCTTAAACAAATCTTTTTTCCCTTGAAAGTAAGCCTCAAGAGTGGACACCAACAAGCTTTTCCCAAACCTCCGCGGACGGCTCAGAAAATACACACTGTCCGTGTTAGCCAATCGGTAAACCAGTTCGGTCTTGTCTACATATACACAATTCCGGTTACGCAACTGCTCAAAATTCTGTATACCTATGGGGTATCGTCTGTAATTTTCTTCCATATTCTCATTGTTTTCTAATTCTGCTTATGGGATAGAAACAAAGATAGCTGTTATCCGATAAAACACAAAAACTTTTCATTTGTTTTTAATAAAGCCCCAACAACTTAAACTGGTGATGATAAGGTAAAGAGCCGTTAGAAATATAAAATCATCTCTCTTTTATTGCAGATAATCAAAAAATAAATTACTTTTGTTTCACTTAAAACGAATCAATAAACAACTTAAATAACAGAACAGTATGATAGACGCAAAAACTTGCATCAACGACGCACAAGAGAAAATGGACATGGCCGTTATGTATTTGGAAGAAGCCTTAGCGCACATTCGTGCAGGAAAAGCCAGTACCCGGTTGCTGGACGGCATTCGTGTTGACTCTTATGGAAGCATGGTTCCCATCAGTAATGTAGCTGCCGTGACTACTCCCGATGCACGCAGTATCGCCATCAAGCCATGGGACAAAAGTATGTTCCGTATCATCGAAAAAGCTATCATGGACTCTGATCTGGGCATCACTCCCGAAAACAACGGTGAAATTATCCGTTTGGGTATTCCGCCATTGACAGAGGAACGCCGCAAGCAACTGGCCAAACAATGTAAAGGCGAAGGCGAAACCGCAAAAGTAAGTATACGCAACGCACGCCGTGACGCTATAGACACACTGAAAAAGGCCGTTAAAGAGGGTATGCCCGAAGACGAGCAAAAGAATGCGGAAGCCAAACTTCAGAAAGTACACGATAAATATATCGCGAAGATTGAAGAACTTCTAGCAGAGAAAGATAAAGAAATTATGACGGTTTAATGAAGAACTTAAAATAATGAAGCAATAATAATGAAGAAGGAAGAATTGTCCTGCACAGCCTTGCTTTTGTCCGTGCGATCCAATTCCTCTTTCTTCATTTTTCATTCTTCATTTTAATTTATGAAAGGACTAGTAATAAAAAACACAGGCAGCTGGTATCTTGTCAAAACAGAAGACGGACGTACCATCGAATGCAAGATCAAAGGAAATTTCCGTTTAAAGGGTATTCGGAGTACCAATCCCATTGCTGTAGGAGATTATGTACAAATCATTATCAACAATGAAGGAACCGCCTTCATCAGTGAGATAGAAGACCGCAAGAACTATATCATCCGGCGCGCCTCCAACCTTTCCAAACAATCGCACATACTGGCTGCCAATCTGGATCAATGTATGCTGATTGTTACAATTAATTATCCCGAAACCTCAACTATATTCATTGACCGTTTTCTAGCCACCGCGGAAGCATACCGTGTACCCGTCAAACTGATATTCAATAAGACAGACAGGTATAATGAGGATGATACACGCTATATGGATGCTCTGATAAACCTGTACACATACATCGGTTACCCTTGCTTCAAAGTTTCCGCACTGAACAACATAGGTACAGATGAAGTGAAAAAAGACCTGGAAGGGAAGGTCACTTTGCTTTCCGGCAACTCAGGAGTAGGGAAATCAACATTAATCAACGCCATTTTACCTGAACAAACTTTGAAAACAGGTGAAATATCCGATTACCATAACAAGGGAATGCATACCACAACCTTTTCCGAAATGTTCCCGGTAGACGGCGGCGGATACATCATCGACACTCCGGGTATCAAAGGTTTCGGAACATTCGATATGGAAGAAGAGGAAGTAGGACATTACTTTAAAGAAATATTTGAATATTCCGCTCATTGCAAGTATGGAAACTGCACCCACAGGCACGAGCCCGGATGCGCCGTACGCGATGCAGTGGAGAAACATCTAATCAGCGAGTCACGCTATACTTCTTACCTGAATATGTTGGAAGACAAGGAAGAAGGCAAGTATCGCGCCGCTTACTAAAAACCACAACTTTATGAAAAAACACCTCTTAGCTATTGCACTGTTTGCATTATGCACCACCGGGCTGAATGCCGCTTCTCCTAAAAAAGTAGCTCCTGAAAAAAAAGGAGTAGAAACCATTAACCGTGCCACAGCCGAAGCACATATCGGCTTTTGGCCTGTGACGAACTGGAAGGACGCGAAGCCGGATGGAAAGGTGGACGCATTGCAGGCAATTATATCATTTCCTGCCTGAAACAGATGGGAATAAAGCCACTGGACGGAGACTATATACAGCCCTTTGACGTGTATCATGCTGAACGGCAAGTGAAAGGGAAACGCTGGCAAGTACATCCCGATTCTATTGCGGAACTGAAAAAAGTGGTATATCAAAAATTGGCATTACGTAATATCTTAGGTAAAATAGAAGGAAAGAATCCAAATGAAATTGTCATTATCGGTGCACATTACGACCACATAGGCTACGATCCGATGCTGGAAGGAGATCAGATTTATAACGGTGCAGATGATAATGCATCAGGCGTTCAAGCCGTATTACAGGTAGCCCGTGCTTTTCTTGCTACCGGCGAGCAGCCGGAACGTACCGTTATCTTCGCCTTTTGGGATGGTGAGGAAAAGGGATTGCTGGGCTCCCGTTATTTCGCCATGAACTATCCGGATATTAAAAAGGTAAAAGGCTATTTGAACTATGACATGATAGGACGTAACAACCGGGAGGACCAGCCCGATTATTTCGTTTACTTCTATACCGCAGCCCATCAGGCCTTCGGTGACTGGCTGAAAAAAGATATTGAGGATTACCGCTTGCAGTTATCCCCTGACTACCGGGCTTGGGACAATCCGGTGGGAGGCAGCGACAACGGCACGTTCGCCAAACTGGGAATACCTATTATATGGTATCACACTGATGCCCATCCCGATTATCACCTTCCGGGAGATGAAACACAGAAAATCAATTGGCTGAAGATAGTCGATATAACCAAAGCCTCTTTCCTTGCGATGTGGAAACTGGCAAACGAAAAAAAATATTAAAAAAGAACGTGGCGTTTAAACTGAACGCCACGTTTTTTTATCTAATCTTACATTAACGTATTTATTAAACCCATATAGAAAGGCACATGAACAAACGAATCAAATGGGGCATCATTATATTAATCGGAGCCGGCTTGGCCGGACTAGGCATCTATCAATTTACCCCTCACGAAAATGAAGAACTGACAGCCGCCGACGCGTTGCCTAAAGAAAACAAGCAACGCACATTGAAAGTCAATGCACAAGTCATAAAACCACACTTGCTGACAGATGAAATATTGGTGACCGGACGCCTGGTTCCTGACGAAGAAGTGAGTCTGTCTTTTGAAACCTCCGGAAAGATCACCGATATTTTTTTCACAGAAGGCACATTGGTAAAACGAGGAGAATTACTTGCCAAAGTAAACGACCGGCAGTTACAGGCTCAGTTAAAACGTCTGGAAGCACAAATACCTTTAGCCGAAGACCGTGTGTTCCGCCAAAACGCCCTGTTAAAACGAGATGCGGTCAGTAAAGAAGCATACGAACAGGTAAAAACCGAACTTGCCACCCTTAACGCTGATATCGAAAATATCAAAGCCAACATTGACATGACCGAACTCCGCGCACCATTCGACGGTATCATCGGATTGAGGCAGGTCAGTACGGGAGCATACGCCTCCCCCACCACTGTAGTAGCCAGACTGACCAAAGTGACTCCATTGAAAGTAGAGTTCGCTGTACCGGAACGTTATGCCCGGGAAATAAAAAAAGGGACTAATCTGGAATTCAAAGTAGAAGGAAAACTGGATACCTATCATGCACAGGTTTATGCAACCGAATCCAGTATAGATATGGAAACCCATTCATTGAACATCCGTGCCATCTACCCCAACCGCAACGGCGAACTGCTGGCAGGCAGATATGCAGATATTCAATTAAAACAAAAAGAAATAGAAGATGCGATAGCGATTCCATCCGAAGCGATTGTCCCCGAAATGGGTAAAAATAAAGTATTTGTTTATCGTAGCGGAGTTGCAGACCCTGTAGATGTTATCATAGGTCTTCGTACCGAAGCCGAAGTACAGATTGTACGAGGATTGTCTGTGGGTGATACCATCCTGACATCGGGTACACTGCAATTACGTAAGGGAATGCCTGTGGAACTTCAGGCCATTAACTAACAACTAAAAAAATACTTTTATGAATATTTCCGAACTTAGTATCCGTAGGCCTGTGCTTGCCACCGTGCTTACCATCATCATATTACTTTTCGGACTGATCGGTTACAATACATTGGGAGTCCGCGAATATCCTTCAGTAGATAATCCGATCATCTCTGTTACCTGTAGTTACTCGGGTGCCAATGCCGATGTAATCGAGAATCAGATAACCGAGCCTTTGGAACAAAACATCAACGGTATTCCGGGAATCCGTTCTTTGTCCAGTGTCAGCCAACAAGGGCAATGCCGTATCACAGTGGAATTTGAATTATCCGTCGATTTGGAAACTGCCGCCAATGACGTACGCGACAAAGTGTCCCGCGCACAACGTTACCTGCCACGCGACTGTGACCCTCCTACTGTATCCAAGGCTGATGCCGATGCAACGCCTATCCTGATGGTAGCTATCCAAAGTGACAGCCGCTCTCTGTTGGAACTGAGTGAAATAGCAGACTTGACCGTAAAAGAACAACTGCAAACCATTTCGGATGTAAGCAGCGTATCTATTTGGGGAGAAAAACGTTACTCCATGCGCCTATGGCTCGACCCCACCAAAATGGCAGGATATGGTATTACTCCGGTAGATGTAAAGAACGCGATAACCAATGAAAATATAGAACTCCCCTCGGGCAGCATTGAAGGTAATACCGTAGAATTGACCTTACGCACCATGGGACAAATGCACACCGCTAAAGAATTCAATAACATCATATTAAAAGAAGTAGGCGGAAGAGTGGTCCGTTTCAGCGATATCGGTTACGCCGAACTAGGTCCGGCAGATATCAAGAGTTACATGAAAATGAACGGAGTGCCGATGGTAGGTGTCGTTGTCATTCCACAACCCGGTGCCAACCATATCGAAATCGCCGATGCCGTATACCAGCGTATGGAGCAGATGAAGAAGGACTTGCCCGACGATGTGAAATACAGCTATGGCTTTGACAACACTAAGTTTATCCGCGCTTCCATTGATGAAGTAAAAAGTACGGTGTATGAAGCGTTCGTACTGGTTATCATCATCATTTTCCTGTTCTTGCGCGACTGGCGCGTGACACTGATTCCCTGCATCGTGATTCCGGTTTCATTGATCGGAGCTTTCTTTGTGATGTACATAGCAGGTTTCTCCATCAATGTGCTGACCATGCTGGCGGTGGTATTGTCCGTAGGTTTGGTAGTGGATGACGCCATCGTTATGACAGAAAATATCTATATCCGCATAGAACGAGGTATGCGTCCGTTCGAAGCAGGAATAGAAGGGGCAAAAGAAATTTTCTTCGCTGTTATCTCCACCACTATCACCTTGGTGGCAGTGTTCCTGCCCATCGTATTTATGGAAGGAACCAGCGGACGTCTGTTCCGTGAGTTCAGTTTCGTTGTGGCAGGTTCGGTCGTCATTTCTTCCTTTGCCGCATTAACGTTCACCCCTATGCTGGCAACCAAGCTATTGATAAAACGGGAAAAACAGGGATGGTTCTACCAAAAGACAGAGCCTTTCTTTGAAGGTATGAACCGCATATATGCCCGTTCACTGAACGCTTTTCTTAAAAGACGCATATGGGCAATACCTGTTACAGTGATTATGTTGATAGCCATCGGAGTACTTTGGGTCCAGATACCCGCTGAAATGGCTCCGATGGAAGACCGGTCGCAAATAAGTATCAATACCCGTGCAGCCGAAGGCGCCAGCTATGAATACATCCGTGATTATACGGAAGATATCAACAATCTGGTAGATTCTATTATACCTGATGCCGAATCTGTAACCGCACGTGTTTCCAGTGGCAGTGGAAATATACGTATCACATTGAAAGATATCAAAGATCGTGATTACACCCAGATGGAAGTTGCCGAACGTATCTCACAGGCCATCCGCAACAAGACGAAAGCACGTGCCTTTGTGCAACAACAGTCTTCTTTCGGCGGACGGAGAGGAAGTATGCCCGTACAATATGTACTACAAGCTGTCAGTATAGAAAAACTGGAGAAAGTATTACCGGCTTTTTTAAGCAAAGTATATGACAACCCTACTTTCCAGATGGCGGACGTGGACCTGAAGTTCAGCAGCCCGGAAATGAGAGTGAATATTAACCGTGATAAGGCAGGTACAATGGGAGCCACCGTGCGTGATATAGCCGAAACACTGCAATACGGTCTCAGCGGACAACGTATGGGCTATTTTTATATGAATGGAAAACAATATGAGATTTTGGGTCAGATAAACCGCCAACAACGTAATACACCGGCCAATATCAAATCTATTTACATACGAAGCGACAAAGGGGAAATGATTCAATTGGACAATCTGGTAGAATTTGTAGAATCCGTAGCTCCTCCTAAATTGTACCACTACAACCGTTTTATTTCCGCTACCGTATCTGCCGGACTGGCAGATGGAAAGACCATCGGACAAGGCTTGGAAGAAATGGATAAAATCGCCGCCCAGACTTTGGACGAAACTTTCCGTACCGCCTTGTCGGGAGACTCCAAAGACTATCGGGAAAGTTCATCCAGCCTGATGTTTGCTTTCATTCTGGCATTGATACTTATCTATCTTATTCTGGCGGCACAGTTCGAAAGTTTCAAGGACCCTTTCATCATCATGCTTACCGTTCCTCTGGCCATTGCAGGAGCACTGATTTTCATGTATGCCGGTGGCATTACCATGAACATATTCAGCCAGATCGGTATTATTATGCTGATTGGTCTGGTAGCAAAGAATGGTATCTTGATTGTGGAATTTGCCAATCAGAAACAAGAATCCGGTGAAAACAAGATGCAGGCCATACGGGATGCCGCTTTGCAACGCTTGCGCCCTATTCTCATGACAAGTGCCTCTACCGTATTAGGCTTGATCCCGCTGGCATTCGCAACAGGAGAAGGCGCCAACCAACGTATCGCCATGGGTACGGCTGTTGTGGGAGGAATGTTAGTATCTACTTTCCTGACCATGTATATCGTACCGGCTATTTATAGTTATATATCTACCAACCGAAACGTTAAAACAGAAACTGTATGAAACGAATCATTATAACTTTATGTATCTGTACTGCATGGGTGGCTTCCACCTATGCGCAATATCCTTATACGCTGAAAAAATGTCTGGAGGAAGGACTTGCAAACAATTATTCCATACGTATCACCCGTAATGAAGAACAGATCAGCCATAACAATGCCACATTAGCAAATGCCGGTTATCTGCCGACTGTTGATTTGTCTGCCGGATATACAGGAACGTTGGACAATACGGATACCAAGAGTAGAAGTACAGGCACTACAGCCAGTGAACGAAACATCTACGACCAAACCTTAAAGGCCGGACTGGATGTAAACTGGACTCTGTTCGACGGATTCAATATCAGCACCACCTACAAAAAACTGAAGGAACTGGAACGCCAGGGAGAAACCAACACGCGTATTACCCTTGAAGACTTCATAGCGGGACTCACTGCCGAATACTATAATTATGTACAACAGGAAATACGTCTGAAGAACTTCCTTTACGCTGTGTCTTTATCCAAAGAACGCCTGCGCATTGTAGAAGAACGATACCATATCGGTAATTTTTCCCGGCTGGATTATCAACAAGCCAAAGTGGACTTCAATGCAGACAGTGCACAATATATGAAACAACAGGAACTGGTGGTTACCTCACGTATCAACCTGAACGAGTTAATGGCCGTACAGGAAGTCAACCGACCGCTACGTGTCAATGACTCCATTATAACAGTGAATGATGCGCTGAATTACGATGAATTATGGGAATCCACCCTCAAGACGAATGCCAACCTGCTGAAAGCTGATCAAAATACAACAATTGCCCAATTGGATTACCGTCAGGTTCTATCCCGTAATTATCCCTATGTGAAATTGAACGCCGGTTATGGCTATACATTCAACAAATATGAAACAAACGCCACCAGCCGGAGAAGCAATTGGGGACTAAACGGAGGAATTACCGTAGGCATTAACCTATGGGATGGTAACCGTCGCCGTGAAAAGCGCAATGCCAGCCTGCAAATACGTAACTCGCAACTGGAAAGAGAACAGCTGGAATTGGGCTTGAAAGCGGATTTAAGCAATCTGTGGCAGGCCTATCGCAATAATTTACGTTTATTAAATTTGGAACGCCAGAATCTGGTTGCCGCCCGTGAAAACCATGAAATAGCCAAAGAACGTTATCTGTTGGGAGATCTCTCCGGTATCGAGATGCGTGAAGCCCAAAAGAGCCTGCTTGATGCGGAAGAACGTATTTTGTCTGCTGAATATAACACCAAAGTCTGTGAAATTTCCCTGCTCCAACTAAGTGGAAGAATAACGAAATATCTCGAATAATCGTTATAGCCTTTACTTATAGCTTGTAATTCAGGGCAGTTATCCGTACCTTTGCACACAATTATCACTAAATATGTTGTAAAAAGATATGGGATTATTTATCAAGAAGCCTTTTGCTGCATTACAAGCCGAAGCCAATGAATCTGGAAACAAGACCCTGAAAAGAGTCTTGGGACCATGGAGCTTGATCGCATTAGGAGTAGGTGTTATCATCGGTGCCGGATTATTCTCCATCACCGGAACAGTAGCCGCAGGATACACAGGGCCTGCCATTACTTTATCTTTCGCCATAGCGGCAATAGGTTGTTGCTTTGCCGGTTTATGTTATGCCGAGTTTGCTTCCATGATACCTGTAGCAGGTAGTGCTTATACATACTCATATGCTACAATGGGCGAACTTATAGCATGGATTATCGGCTGGGATCTAGTATTGGAATATACTGTTGCCGCTACT
>Ga0073908_1004719_pt1 | contig 11916 bp, 15 predicted proteins | sample MucameincwithD2O_FD_65484 | JGI IMG/M metagenome (GOLD analysis project Ga0073908, IMG submission 65484) | Mouse cecum microbial communities from Vienna, Austria - Mucus amended microcosms incubated with D2O | ecosystem: Host-associated > Mammals > Digestive system > Large intestine > Cecum...
TTGTTATAACCCCTGCTCCCAAGCATATAGGCATCTTCCTGTTTTCCGTTCTTGAAATCCGCAACCGTTATGTTCACATCCGGGTATTTCTCTTTCAGACTATTCAGATAAGCCTGCGAATCCCCATTGAGGGAGCTGTTCCCATTTGTCCTGTCTGCTGCATATGTGTTCGTGTAATCCGTTACTCCTGAAATTGCCATAATAATCATCCTCCTTCAAAAAATCTTACCTGCGGCCCCTCTGTCATTCAGGGCCGCCTATGCCCCCTTGCGGTAAGTCCGGGCATGATCTTCCTTACTTCAAAATGCCCGGAATGCTTATATTTTCTGATTTCCAACCACGCTTTTGCTGAATGTGCTTATGTTTTCCTCATAGGCAGTTGCCGCAAGTGCGCTTACTCCTGCGGTCTGGAATGCCGCCGCATCGTCACCGCTTTGCATTCCCCCTGCAAGAAATGCCTGTAACCTCTGCCTGCTTGCCATCTGACTTTTCAGGTAGTTCTCCTGTGCCGCCGCCTTCCTTGCCTGTGCTTTTTTGACCGCCTCCTTCTCCTGTTCCTCCATCAGTTCTTCCATCCTCTCATGGCGTTTTTCCCACCATGATTTTTCATTTCCGGCAAAATTAGAGCCGCTGCCTCCCACCGGTCCCGCATAACCGTAGCATTCTTCCGGGGATGCCCCGATAACATCATAACCAACATAGTTTGAACATCCGGTTATACCTTGAACCGAACATGCTGAACGTACCCGATTCAAAACATATTCCTCATACTCTGGATCAATTTTCATTCTTTCAAAAGCTTCTTCTTTAATTATAATTGCTCCCGATGAGTATGTAGAACGAGCCCACCCGCTAACGGGCATTTGGGATATTTCATTCATAACCCATTGCTTATACTCATCCAACGTCATTTCATCTTTGGATTTTCCACCAACTGAACTATTTGAAACTTTAGCTAAATTCGGCGGATAATTAATTACCATGTCCCCCGCCCATGCTGATGAGCCGGATTTTTCCGCCGCATTCTTTCCTTCCGCGGCTTTCTGCACCTCCTCCGCAAAATTCCCGGTTCCTGCCGCCTTTTGGCTTCTGTTTGTGTAGGCATAGGGGTTTACTCCTGCGCCGCTTACATTACTGATACTCATACCTGTCTCCTTTCCTGTAACATCACCGTTACACTGAACTCATTTTTCTTTACCCTGATATCCACATCCCCCATATATTTCTCCGCTTCCCTCTTTACATTGGAAAGCCCGATCCCATGCATGGAACCCTGCCTTCCGAAAGGCTCCTTTTCCTTTGTGGAGATTGGGAGGTTCGTATCCGCATCCATGATGATCTCCCCTTCAAACGGGTTTCTGACCTCGATCAGGAAGAACTTTCTCTTCTGCCTGCTGGAAATGAAAATGTACCTGTCGCCTTGCCGCATCTTCCCGCAGGCTTCCAGGGCGTTCTGCAGCAGGTTGTTTACAATGATGCCGATGTCATAGGCATCATACCTTTCCGATTCCGGGTAGGTAAATTCTGACCGGAACCGTATGCCCTGCTTTTCCGCTGCTTTCTGCCTGTCGTTCACGATCACGTCAGTAACGGCATTCCCTGTCTTTATGGAAAATTCAAAGGCATCCATGCTCTCATCCATTCTGGAAATGTACTGCCCCATGCTGCCATAGTCCCCGCTTTCAAGCAGCCCCTTGATATTGGTCAGATGGTTTTTCATCTCATGCTTCATCCGGCGGATGCCGTCATAGAACTGATCCACCTCCGCCATCCGCTCCTGTATTGCATGGACCTGCTGCTGTTCCACAAAATACCTTTCCTTTTCCTTCTGGAGTCCCACCATTTTCTGATAAGATATTATGGTCACCAGAATACCGGCATAAAACAGTGCGGCGGCCACAGGCACGATCCCTATCAGCACCGGGTACTGCTCATAAAGCTGTATGGACAGCTCCCCCGTGGTCACGATCAGAATCCGGAATAAAATATTGACAAACAGGATGCCCGTCACGGGCGTCAGCAGCAGATAGCACAATTCCCTTATGTGCAGTTCCATCCTGCATTTCCTGATCTGGCGTGCCACCATATACAGCAGTGCGGAAAAAAGCACAAGCTGCAGCAGTTCCACCAGACAGAAATTCAGGGCTGCATTCCGAAGTACCCGCTCTACTCCTTCCTCCCCTTTCACAAGATGCCTGCCCGTGTAGAAATTCACGCTTGCCACCGCCAGCGAACTCAGGTTTCTGATGCAGAAGAACACCACCCCCATGAACAGTGCGGTTTTCTTTTCCACCCCTAAATACTTTGCCGCCAGCGTCAGCAGGACTATTACGGAAGCCATGCAGACCAGCGCCCCCATACTGACTGCCATGTTAAAAAAATAGATGATGGAATAGGATGCAAACACAGCCAACATCTTTATGATGTCTGCCGGATGCCCCCTTTTCCGCCCCGCCATATACGGATAGAAAAATGCCGTCAGACAGCAGGCATACAGAATGACTTCAATCCCTACCGCTGTATTTTGGAACAGCGTAAAACTTGCCTCACTCAATGGCAGCCCTCCTATTTCATAAACCGCAGGTACGCTTTTACAAAATCTTCATACTTATATTTTGAGATCAGGAGCTTCTCCCCATTTGTCAGCGTTACCTCTGTTTTGTTGTATTCATCCACATAGGACAGGTTGACCAGGTAGCCTTTGTGGACACGGCAGAACTGCCCCTGCAGTTCTTCTTCCAGATCACTCATTTTTGCATAGTATTCCAAAATCCCGTTCTTCATATGGACGGCTATTTTATGGTTCTGGCTTTCCATGTAATAGATGTCGCTTAACGGTATTGTTTTTCCCGTATTCCCATACTGGACCATCAGCACCCTTTTCCCCTGCCCGGCCTGCTGCGCCGCCCTCCTAAAAATCTCGGCAAACCGCCCTTCGTCAATGGGTTTCAGCAGGTACTGGAACGCCCCCACGTCAAAGGCATCATACACATATTTTTCATAGCCCGTGACAAATATGATGATGGGCTGTTTGATATCTTCCATGCCCCTGATCCGTTTTGCCATTTCCATACCATCCATTGATGAATCCGGGCCTTTCAGCTCAATGTCAAGAAACAGCAGGTCATGATCAGCCCCCGCTAAAAAATAATCCTCCGCCGTGGCATATTCCGTGACCTCACACTCCACTCCCTGTTTCCGAACCAGCGAACAGATGTAGCTCCTTATATTTTTTTCATCATCACAGACCGCTATTTTGATTGCCTCCACCTCCTTCTTTCCTCACTTCGTGTATCGGAAAAATAAGAATATTTTTAACTCCGACAGCGTGAATAGACGATTTGACAGCGTAACTGGATTGACGCTTTTTATCCTTAATATCCCCTCTGCCGCTCTCAATATCCCCCGCAAGGCGGCGCAAATGCAAACTACCGTGTAAGCATATTAACTCTGATTCCCCCGCTTTCCAAGCGGTTTCTGCTGTCAGACTTGCCTGCGGAAAAGGCAGACCGCCGCATATGGCGGATGATGGCCATCGTGCGGCGGGTTGTCTTTTGTAAATTCTGTTATCCTAAAGATTTCAGGTTCCTGCGGTATTCTGCCATCTCATCCTCGCTTACCGTATCCATAACGTGCTGCAGCTCACTTACCACAAAATCCCTTTCCTTCGGCAGATAGGCAGTGACCGGGTAAAAATTTGAACTGGAATTGGCAAACAGATGTGTCCTTATCTGCAAATTTTTGATGAACACCTGCAGTTCCTCCATGCGTTCCTTTTCCCCGGCAGGGGTAAATTTCCCCTCCTGCTCCATGCGGTACAGTTCCGTATCCGGGAACAGCGTGAGGGAATCCACGGAAATAAAATATGGATTGAGCCGGCTGAACAGCCTGGCGCTGTTCACCGCATTCCAGTATCCCCTGCCCTTCCCCGCAAGCCCGGTCATGTATACGAAATAATATTCTATCCCCGCCTCGTCCAGCTTCCAGCACTGCTCCAGTATGTCAGCCGCCGTGTACCCTTTGCCCGCCAGGGCAAGGGTGTCATCGTCACCGCTCTCCGTCCCGATGGTCAGCCCGTTTATCCCCATCGCCCGGAGCTTCTTAAGCTGCCACACTTCCTTGTCCCTGATATCCCGAATGCTCGCAAACATGGCCATCGTCTGGCATTTGATGAGGTAATCCCGTACCGTCAGCGTCCGGAGTTTCAGGTTCTCATAGTTCATGGCAAACGGGTTCGCCCCCGTCCAGAAGATGCGCCGCGCATAGGGCTGGTAGCTTTTGATCTCCGCCAGGTCTTCCTCGAACTCCTCCATCGGTGACATACGGAAACACTCGTCTTTATAAAGGCTACAGAAACGACATTTTTTATAGGTGCAGCCGGAAGTCGCCTGTATGATGACGGAATGTGCCTCATAGGGCGGCCTCCACGTCCTTCCCGTAAAATGCAATCTGAATCACCTCCTACAGATGGCGGACGCTCTTACGGTAACGCCGCAGTTCGTCCTCGCCCACATTCTTTATCACGTCATCAAGGAAAGCCAGCAGCTTCTCCTTATCTTCCGGCAAGACGCCATGCATCTGGAACGCATTGGAAGCGCCCAGCGCGGCAAATTCCGTGGGGATTTCCAGCCCTTCCACCAATGCCCGGACTTCCCTGTACTTCTCTGTCTCAGTTTCTTCTTTCCAGTTCCCCTGCCGGATTTCCCCGTACAGCCTTGAATCCGGGTAGATGGTCAGCATATTCGCGCCGACCAGGGCAGGATGGAGCTGATTGCATACAGCGGCGGTGGTCCTTGCCCCGTTCTCCCCGCGCCCTGCGCCGGATATGCCCGTCAGATAGAAAAAACTGTAGCGGATGCCCGCCTTGTCCAGCCTGCCGCACTGCTCCAGAATGTCAGCCGCCAGATACCCTTTATCCATGAACCGCAGCGCCTCGTCATCCGCCGTTTCGATGCCGATTGTCAGCCCGTCATATCCTGCCCCGCGCAGAGCCGCCAGTTCCTCGTCCGCTTTCAGCGTGACATCCGTCACCCTGGCAAAGCTGCCGATGGTCTCCATCTCCGGGAAATATCTGTGTACCAGCCCCGCGATCTCCATCAGCCTGTCATATTTCAGCACGAAAGGGTTCGCCCCGGTCAGGAAAGTCCGGGTTACCTTCCTCTCGAAAAAGGATCGGTACATCTTCTTCGCCTCTTTCAAGTCCGCTTCTATATTCTCCATCGGTGACATCCTGAACTGGAAAGGCAGGCCTGCGTAAAGCGTACAGAACTTGCATCTGTGGTGCGTACAGCCCGCGGTAACTTCCAGCAACAGGGAAGACGCCTCATAGGGCGGCCTCCATATAGTTCCTGTATAGTGCATCATCCATTCCTCCTCGTGTCTTTCCTCTTTTGCACTAAATTACCTCTAAAATTCCATGAAATCAAGTACTGTCTTTTTTAGTCGGTAGTTCACTTTTTCGTACTATCTGTCAAAAATGACCGTATCTTGATTTTTTCCCACTGCCGGGATATACTCATGGAGAAAGAGGTGGAATGAAATGGCTGAAAACAAATTCAACAACGAGGAAACCATCGCCCGCTGCGTCCCTATGGGCAGGCTCCAGTCCGTGATCGGCGGCAAATGGAAAATCCTGATCTTATGGTATGTGTCCTTTTACAAAGTCCAGCGGTTCGGAGAACTGATGCGCCGCCTTGACGGCATCACACAGTCCACGCTCACAAAGCAGCTCCGGGAATTGGAAAGTGACGGTTTCCTCCATCGGGAGATTTACAGAGAAATCCCGCCCAAAGTGGAATATTCTCTTACTGAATTCGGGGAGAGCTTTATCCCCGTCCTGCAGACCATGATGGCATGGAGCGAGACATACCTCTGCCCCGACTGGCAGAATCCGTATGAAAAATAAACTCCCATAAATTGCACGAAACGACTATAAGCACAAACGCAAACCTCCGTGTCAGCATATCCCGGCTGTCCCTATCCAAATGGCAGACCGCCGCGTATGGCGATGTGCCATAGCGGCGGTTGTCTTTTGAAATAAGTGAAGTAAATGGCGGTTTGCGTTTTCTCAAAAGCCGCCACATAAGAATAGGCATGAGAAATACATTGGCTGTACAGCAGCTTTTTCTTTTGCCGCCGCACGACATATTATTGACTATTTATATTTCTTCAGAATGTTTTCTGCTTCGCCTGTGGTCATGTTTCCTTCTTCTACCTGAAGTTCCGCATATGCTTCCAAATCTTCATACAGTTCCTTTTCCGTATCGTAGGGGCCGAAAAATTCATATCCGTTTTCAGTGTAAATCATTGTCTGGAATCCCTCTGTATGCGCAGTTTCAGGATAACTTACAAAGTACTGGTCATCGGTATCGCTTTCTCTTTTGCTTACAAGCAGACCGTTATCCACCTTTCCCAACAAATCATAATATTGCTGTATAGCAGCGTCGGCATTTTCCCGTGTCCACTCTCCGGCTTCCACCAACTTTGATATTTCTGCTTCCTGTTCCTTGATCCAAGACTGGAATTCATTATAGCTGTAAAAATCATGCACCTCCTCACTTAAAAAAAGACTCCATGTGTTTCCACCGTCATAGCTTGATGTTAATGCATCTCCATCCTGCCTGATGGTAACAGTGGATAACTGCTTGGATGCAGACTGTTCTGCCGCTAATACATTAGGTGTATTGGCAGAGCCTACAAAAGCGGTTATGCTCCCACTGAGTAAAAGCAATGCCGCCAGACTTGATAAAATTTTGCCCTTCATAGACTACCTCCTTCATCGAACTATTTTTTCCATGCCCTCCTTACATTTCATAGTATAGGTTATCAATGTTGGAGTAGTTTAAAGCCAATGTTGGATATATGTTGAATAGGGAAAAATTTGCCTTGCAAAAATACAAGACAGAAATCTAAAATTGGATGGTAAAGATCATTCCGCTGTTTGTGCTTAGAGGTGCAAAACAATATTCCAGTTTTAACTTTTTCAGAATTGTATCTACAATGTACAATCCAAATCCATTACCGCCAGTATCTTGATTCCTTGAATAATCCGGACGATAAAACGGCTCAAAGATATGTTTTAGATGTTCGGGCGGTATCGGGATACACTCATTTGCAACTGATAATGATTGCTTACTGATTGAAACCGTTATCTGTTTTCCGGCGTCTGTATAGTTGACCGCGTTAAGCAATATGTTAGACAGTGCTTTTTTCAATAGCTGCTCCGGTATACGGAGCAATATATCATTTTCAACCATAACGACAAACCGTATTGCTTTTGTTTCAGCTATCAGTTTAAACGGTTCACACATCTCAGAAATTACCTTTTTGAGGGAAATATCATTTTCACAATCATTAGTTCCATCTAAATGCAGGCGGGACATACTTAATATATCTTTGATCATTTTACCGAGCTGCTCCACTACCTCTTTGCATTTGGGAAGATAAATACCATAGTCCGCATATTCTCCAATACCGAGTATCATATTTTCCAGTGTTGCATTTAATTCTGTAACTGGCGTTTTCAGTTCGTGGGAAGCCATACGCAAAAAATCTAATTTCTCCTGTTCGGCCTTGCTGACATTTTCCTTCTCAATCTCTAAATGCTGAATCGTGGAGATAAGTGAATGATATAACTGATTTATATTATCAGCCAGAATTTTAATTTCGTCTGCCCGATCAATTTTGATTTCAGCGTCAGCATTTAATTCCGTCATTTCTTTCACAGTCCTCGCAATCGAAAGAATAGGAGCTGTTAATCTCATGGAAAATAAAAAGGAAAATATGAGCGAGATCACTATACAACCCAAAAACGAAATAGGAAAAGACCGTAATATTGTATTCGTAATAAGCTGCTGCATATCTATCTCGGAATAGGAGAATGCACCAGCATTTGTGACATAATTTGAAGTAATCAGCATATTCTGTGTAGGAGCAATATAGAATATTAAACCATGTGCAAACAGCGTGATCATTAACATCATGCTAAATGTAAATAAAAACACTTTAGGAAATATCTTTAGCTTCATTTTACAATGCCTCCATTTCAAATTTATATCCTATGCCTTTGATAGTCGTTATACAATCCAGTTTCAGCTTTTTTCTTAGATTACGGATATAAGCGTCTATTGTCCGGTCTATAATCGCACAGTCATTGCCCCATACGTCATCAAGTATCTGGGTGCGTGACAATACCAAGCCTTTATTTTCAATCAACAGTTTTAGTATTTCAAGCTCTTTTGGAGTGATATCAATTTTTCCATCCTGATCAAAAGCTGTGTAGCCAGAAAAATCTATACAAACCTCTCCTAACTGTACTTTGTTTAGGACGGTCTTATTGCAACTCCTGCGAAGTAAGGCATTAATCCTCTTTCCCAATAAAAGCATGGAAAACGGCTTGGTGATATAATCATCAGCCAATTCATCAAAACTGTTAGACTGCGTATATTCATCTTCAATAGCTGTAAGCATCATTATGGGAATATTACTGCTTTTTCTAATCTCATGCAATACAGCCATTCCGGACATTGACGGAAGCATGATGTCAAGAACGATTAAATCTAATTTATCCTCACGAAAATGTTTCAATGCTTCCACCCCATCATAGGCAGAAATAAGAGTATGTCCGGCTGTTTTCATATATTCACAAATTGCTTTGTTCGTCCCTTTATTATCTTCAACAATCATAATTTTTGCCATTCCTGCCACCTCCTGTATACAGCATACCATATCAGTGTTGTGCCAATATGAAACTCTAAATTATTTTTTCTGTTTGTTCCTTTTCCCATTTATGCCATCTCCCTGAACGTGCCAGCCATCCCTCCCACAAGGCTCCACTGGCGCTGCATATAGGATTTCAGATTTTCCGTGCTTTGCTGATATGCTTCACAAGCCATTAATGGATTATCACAATGCTCCATGATTGCACAGGCGGCACAGTACCCGCTCTCCATCCCGGCAGATATGCCCTCTCCCATCGGGTTTAAGAACCCGGCGACTTCCCCTGCAAAAAGGATGCGCCCCACGCCGTAGTCCACATGGCATCCTGGACGGATATGCGGCATCAGCCCTCTCTTGCTCCTGGTTCATACAGCAGATTTATCCTTAAGAAAAAAGTAACGTCTTTCATACTTAATTGCTATAATTTACATCATATTTTGAAATAAAACCCTCCTGCTCCTTTGGAATCTCATTTTCAATATAGTCCATATACATCTCCTTCAGACCTTCGTCCGTATACTCTATATCACCAGAAAATTCTTCTAAAATCAGTTCTCCGTCTGGCTGCCCATATGCCATAAATATATATGTTTTTCCTTCTTGCGGAATATCCCTTGTATTCTCAGCACGGTCAGACCGTGGATATAATAAAGTACCATCTTTTAAATATCCTCCATGCCGATAGCATTCTATATTCTTTGCTAGTTCGCCTTTTAAATTCTCTTCAACCGTAATTGCATATTGGCTGTAAGCATCCATGCTGTTTGAGGTATTGTAATCTACCACATTGTCAATAACTTCATCGACAGTTCCGATAAAAATATAATCTACTTGCCCCACCGTTTCGTACATATTTGTTTCGTCATATACCATCGTAAGGTGATAATATTCCACTTCTCCATTCCACTCAATAACTTTTTGGTCAGAACAAGCTGATAAAAAAAGAACACAGATAAGCATAAGTGTAATATTTACTTTGGTTTTCATACTTTCCCTCCGTATTCAATGCAATGCAAAACATCGTACCGTATTTTTTCCGCCATAAATTATATCGGATTGTAAAGCGTCCTGTCAAAGCCCATTGCATGAAACTCCCATAAATTGCACGAACCGACTATAAGCACATGGCACCAAAACCCACCGTACAAGCTATAAAAAATGTTGTGAAATCCTAAGACATGAGAAAAAGGACTGCCAAAACAGCCCTTTTCCTTGTTTATCATTTATCCATTTAGTTTATACCGTTTTATCCATATACAAACATGGAAACTCTATATACTATCACGGAAACTCATATACAAACACGAAAACTCCGGGCAGTTTCCGTGTTTGTACCATATCCCCCGTTTTTCAACAGCATTTTCCGTCAAGCTAATACACCTTTCAACCAAAACCGCCAATATCCTACTCCTTTTTACCTTTCCGTTTTATACTATCACGGAAACCCCGGACTTTTGCGTGAAAGTATACTTTTGCCTGATAGTACGATTTTTCCCCAATCGCCATCCTATCAGCGGCATCTAAAAACACGAAAAAATGAGGTTCACCAACCATTCCAGTGAACCCCACCAAGCCTCAAAATTCCTTGATTTTAAGCCATTCTTCAATACTTTTGCCTGTTAGTACCTAAATTCCTATGGCATTATTTTTGAATAGCCGCCTGGGCGGCTGTTAAATATTGTTCAGGGATACTGCACATTTTTCATTCACATAAATTCTCTAAGATGCAGAGGGGTCACACTGGACAAGGGGAGGGGTCAAAACCGTGACCACAGGGGTCACATTCACAGCCATAGGGGTCAGACCTTTTGCCGCAGGGGTCAAAACAGCCACAAAGGGGTCAGACTTGTGACCACTGTGGCCGTCCGTAACCGCCGCTCCCATGCTGCCCTGGCACAGCCCCAAAATCAAACAAGGGATTCCAGCAACAGCCAATGTGCCGGAACCCCTTGTTTTCAGCGGTTTTCCCGATATTCTGTTCATTCCCTTTGTATCAATTAAGCGGTTTACATTTCAATGTACTCGTCTACAACGGTCAGCCCATGCTCTGCGGCATACTGCCTAAGCATCATGCGCTGGGTCTGGATACTGCCGCTTTCCCCCTGTAATTCATCGTCACGGCTCAATCTCAAATATAGTGCAGTGTTATAAATCGTTGTATTGTATGGTTGTTTCACGGTTAAAAATCCTCCTTCTATAAAGAAACAACCCACGCTTATACAATACTCGCTGGTACAAGTATATCATAAGCGTGGGCTGATTGACAGTCGTTATTCCGTATTTTTTCAGGAAGCGGCGGCAGCGTGCTGGATCACATCTTCCAGCAGGCTGTCAAGCGGCTTCCCATCCTGTGCGAAATGCTCCGATACCTTGATACGGACTTTCCCCATGACAAAATACTGGGTGCCGTCTTTTTCGGTAAGCAGGGTGCCGCTGTTTTTGTTATTGCTCTCGTTTTTGTTTTTTGCCATAGGCAGTTACCTCCATAAATGAAATATGCCCGACAAGGGAATGTCAGGCAGGTGTACAGCCGCAGACTGTCTCCATGTCAGCCAAACCGTGTCAACCGTCAGAAAAGACTTTGAAAACAATCCATTGGCGCTCTATGATTACTTTTTACTTTTTCTTTGATTTCTTGGTTGACATGGTTGACAAAGGAGAGAAATGCCCAAAATATCAGGCTTTTCCCCGTCAACCGGCTGTCAACCGAAGCGTCAACCAAACTGTTAACCGGTGGCTTTTCAGAATGGCAGTTCCATTTGCCGGGCTTCTTCTTCCGTGATTTCTCGAAAACCGTCCCCCTCCGGCGGAGCTTGGTTGACACGCTCCCAGCCTTTTTGAGAACCGTATTTCTTATACCGCTTCGGACTTTTGTAGGCTACCCAGCCCTGTATGATACCGCCCGCAATGCCGGTATTCATAATCTCGCAGATTGCCCGTGTCTCCCAGTCTGCCGGGGAATTTAAGTTCCCCAATGCTTCCTCATAAAGCTGCTTGGAGCATACCCTGTCGCCGGTGTAGTCCTCCAAATAGGCGTAGATCATGCCAGCCTGTGTGTCTTCCTGCATGAAGTCCTGCTGGTGTTCTTTCAGATACCGCTCCATTGCTGGGCTTAGTTTCAGCTTTACATCGCCTTTCCGGTAAACCTCCATGACCTCCGCCCACATCTGCCCGATGTAGGCTCTGGAAGCGGCTTCA
>Ga0073908_1004720_pt1 | contig 11915 bp, 7 predicted proteins | sample MucameincwithD2O_FD_65484 | JGI IMG/M metagenome (GOLD analysis project Ga0073908, IMG submission 65484) | Mouse cecum microbial communities from Vienna, Austria - Mucus amended microcosms incubated with D2O | ecosystem: Host-associated > Mammals > Digestive system > Large intestine > Cecum...
CAAAATATGGCCTGTTCCGCGTGTGCAGATGACGACCAACGCCCAACTCAAGCAGAATCCCGGTTATAATTGATCCCGATAAAAAATAATTCAAAGACATGAAGACATATAAATTTATAGCTCTTGCCGCAATCATGCTTCTGGGGCTGGCAGCGACAAGTTGCGAGGATGAGAAAGAACTCATAGTCATCGATGGAAACATTCCTATCAAGACCTCGACCCTGTATATCGTAGGAGATGCCACCCCGGTGGCATGGAATATCGAGAAACCTTTTCTTTTGGAAAAGAGCGAGGAAGATCCTCTTGTGTTTGTCTACGACGGAATTCTTGCAAAAGGCGAGATGAAAGCATATCTCACTCCCGGCAGCTGGGATGCACCCTGTGTGCGGCCGATGACAGCCGGTTCGCCCATAAGCAAGGCCGATATCGAAAACGAACCCTTCCAGCTCTACTCCGGAGGCGAGGATCTCAAATGGAGCGTAAAGGATGCCGGTCATTATCGTCTGGTGTTCGACCTGCGTAACTGGACTTTCAGCACCACTTTCCTCGGTTATTGATATTTAAGGTACAATATAGTATAAAGATAGTTTTAGGTTGCCCATGCAGTTTCCCGGCCCCGGCTTGATATGCCGGGGCGAGGGAGATAAATCAGACTAAACAAAGAAAATATGATAAGATATTCGAATATAAGCAAGATACTTTTGGTAGCGACGCTCTGCTCGACTGTTTTTTTATCTGTAATGGCATGTAAGGAAAAAAAACAGGACGATCCTATTATCCCAGAACCGCCGACTCCCGAACTTCCAGAATTGCCCGTTACCGCCGCAACTCATAATTACAAATCTCCTCTTTACTGGACAATCTATGAATATGCCCGCGAATGGGAGATTGCCGGAGTGCCTTACGACCAGATGGATCTTAGCTCCGACCAGTGGGACGCTGTCATCGACATGATGGCTACCAAGTTCAAGCCCTACGGCTACGACATGATATGCACCGACGGCTTCCTGCCTCAGCTTGCCCGCGACGGTGGTATCTACATGTCGCACTATGGCTCGATGCCTCTCAAAGAGCTTGTAAAGCGCGCGAAAGCGAAGGGGCTTAAAGTGGGTGTCTACGACAATCCTCTGTGGATTAAAGGAAAACTCGACAGCAAGGTTCCGGGTACGAACTACTCCCTGCGCTCGCTGACGCGCAATCCGCAGGACAAGGTTATGTTCCCCGATGTTACCGACCGACCTGATTTTACCTGGCTTGTGACCGACCATCCCGGCGCACGCGAATATATCGACGGCTGGTTCAAGCATTACCACGACATGGGTGTCGACTTCGTGCGCATGGACTTCATGTGCTGGTATGAGGACGGCGACCCCGGCCGCGACTATCCCGTGACCTGCGGCTACGGCCGCGAGCGCTACGAGCGCGGTCTGGCCTATATCTGCGAATCCGCAGCGAAATACGGCATATTCACATCTATAGTGATGCCGGAACTCTACAACGACGCCGAGCTTGAAAGAAAATACTGCAACATGACCCGCATCGTCCAGGACGCCAACATAGGCGGCTGGCACCACTTCTCATCTTTCAACCGCGGCACAATCTATGACCGCTGGCCTTACGCCGACAACCAGATGGACGGCTTCACGCACTGGAGCCATATCGGCGGCCGCGGCAAAATAATACTCGACGGCGACTTTCTTCGTCTGAACCGATGCTCGTCCGACGACGAACGTCGCGCCCAGGTTTCTCTGCAGCTGATAGCCGGCGGTCCTGTAGCCATTGCCGATACCCCCGAAACGATTGGAGATCTTGACCGTTTCTACACCAATGAGGAACTTCTGGCTCTCAACAAGGACGGATTCGTGGGCAAACCGCTGTCGGACGAAGTGAACAGCGAGGGCAGCTGCATCTGGTGGGGTACGATGAGCAACGGCGAGGTCGTTCTGGCATTCTTCAACCGCGAGGACTACGAGCGTCAGATGAATGTAGATCTGTCGCAACTTAATCTACAGGGTACCTGCCGGGTACGCGACATGTGGACGCATGTCTATGAAGCCCCCGTATCGGGAGCATTCAGTGCGAACGTGCCCGCTCATGGCTGCAAGGTGGTGAAACTGCTCCCCGAAGCAGCCTCGAAGCCTTCCACGCTCTATATGATAGGGCGGGCCACTCCCGCTTTCTGGAAAATGGAAAACGCCTGCGAGATGACGGTAGAGAAGGGTGCCTTTGTCTATCGTGGCCCATTGTTCAAAGGCGAAGTCCGATTTGTCAGTGCACGCGACTGGAATTCGGTGAACTATATTCCCAAGGGTGACAACGGAACATGGCTTGTAGATCCGGGAGTAGTCGAGGTGTTCAACGGCGACCCTCATGAATTCGCAAAAAACTGGTGGGTGAACGAGCCTGGAAGCTATGAAGTGACAATGAAGATTTCCGCTACAGGAAGTTTTGCGTCGCTTACGGCAACCCGTACGGGCGACCTTCCCCCGATGATGACCGTTCTGGGTGTAGCGACAGGCTGCTGGGAAAATGTCAACGGCCACATAGTCTATGGTTCGGAAGAAAATCCCGATATTATCGAGTGGACAGGTGTGGTGCGGCCTGATGCCGGACGTTGTCATTTCAAATTTGCCTCATGCCCCGGAGAATGGTGGGAATCGACATTCTATGTACCTGAAAATGTCGATTTCAATAATAAGGTGAAAATGGTCAAGCCCGGTGAAACTCATAAATACCGGGAGGATTACGGCGGCGGACTTGATTGGTTCTGGGGTTTCGAGCCTAATGACTGCGGTTTTTACCGTGTGACTCTGAACAAGGCTGACAAGACGGTGACTTTTGCACCACGGAATTCTTCGGCACTCGCCACGGATCCTGCAAGCCGTCCTGATTGTCTTGACACATATTTTATTGGCGATACGCTCTACGTGGAATCAGGAGAAAAGGACGTCGAAGTCTTCGACATGAACGGACGCTGTCTGGGTCGCTCCGACAGCGGACGGATAGCGATCGACGGACTTTCCGCCGGGGCATACGTTGTGAAAAGCGCTTGTAAAGTAGTAAAAATCTTAAAAAAATAATTCCGTAAAGCACGCCGTTTAGCCGGTGTGCGGGAAAAATAAAACCAATTATAAATTTTTATTAACCTTAAATGTTATGAACTTACATTTACTCAACAGCATGCTTGCCGGAGCGGCAATGCTGCTCGGCACGGCTGCCGCAACGGCCGCAATCCCCGAACATCTCTACATGGTCGGCGAAGCTTCGCCCAGCCTGTGGCACATTGACATCGCCCAGGAAATGACCAATGAAGGAGAAGGCGTGTTCAGCTACCGCGGTACACTCTACAACCAGAACCTCCAGTTCATCGATGCCAGAAACTGGGATACAGGTGTGCGTTATGTTCCTGAGATCAGCGGTTCCTGGCTTATCAATGCCCATGAACTGAATATTGTCAGCGGTATAGGCAATGAAAACCGTTTCTGGGTTACAGAACCGGGCACCTATGAAGTGAAAGTCTATTTCGGTGACAACGGCGAGTCTGTGATGATAACCGCACAGTGGGTTGGCGAGATGGCTCCTATGGTAGTTCCCCTCGGTGCTGCTTCAGGGCAGTGGGATAGTGCATCCGTTCCTTTCCCCTATAATATCTATCCCAAGGAAGGAACTGATGATGTCTTTGTCTATGAATGCACCGTGAAACCGGAAGCAGACAGCAAGCACTTCAAATTCATCTCTTATCCCAGCAACTATTGGGAAACATGGTTCTATCTGCCGGAGTCGGTTGACAACGGAGTCGTGAAATTTGTCAAAATAGGCGACAAACTCAAAATCCGCAGAGCATGGAACGACGGAAACCTCGACCACTTCTGGGGCTTTGCCTACGAAGACTGCACACCTGAGAAAAAAGTGCGTGTGACCCTGAACCTTGGCGACGACACCATCGAATTCTCCGAACCGGGAGCCGGTGTCGAAGGCATTGAAGCCGGAAACACATTGAAAGCTTCGTTCGTAGGCGACAATCTCGTAGTCGAGAATGCCGGAGCTGCTGTTGCCGTCTATGATATCGCAGGCCGCAAGGTGGCCTATTCCGCCGCCGGTATGCTGACCGTTCCCGGTCTTCCCTGCGGTGTTTATGTGGTTAAGACCGCAGGCGCCGCTGTGAAAGTAGCCAAATAATCTATAACAATCCTTGCCTGAAGAAGAATTATAAGCTGTCACAGCTTCTCTTCTTCAGGCAATTCCGTATATTTATATTAATGCGTAAATCAGCCATCATATTTCTTTCTGTCGCGTCCGGCCTATCGGTCGCTGCGGCCGCATCTGTTCCTGAGTCCGGAAAAAATTTCATCGACAGTCTTATGTCGGAAATGACCCTGGAGGAGAAAATAGGCCAGCTTAATCTTCCTGTCGGAGGCGACATACAGACGGGCGTTGTATTAGGCCCTGAACTCGACAAGCTTATTGCAACGGGTAACATAGGAGGATTTTTCAATGTCAAGGGCGTCGACGAAATCTCGCGTCTTCAGCATATTGCCGTGGAAAAAGGCCCTCACGGCATTCCTTTGCTTGTCGGTGCCGATGTCGTACATGGCTATGAAACCATCTTTCCGATTCCATTGGCTCTTTCATGCACATGGAATCCTGCATCGGTCGAGCGCATGGCACGTATATCGGCCATAGAGGCGACCGCCGACGGTGTCAACTGGAATTTCAGCCCTATGGTGGATATAAGCCGCGATCCCCGTTGGGGACGTATAGCTGAAGGTTCGGGCGAAGATCCATGGCTGGGAAGCGTGCTCGCCGGAGCCTACATCAAGGGATATCAGGGCGACGACATGAAGTCGGACTCGACTCTGATGGCTTGTGTGAAGCACTTCGCTCTTTACGGAGCTGCCGAGGGCGGCCGCGACTATAATATAGTCGACATGAGCCGTGAACGTATGTTCAACTATTATCTTCCGCCTTTCAAGGCGGCTATAGACGCAGGGTCTGGAAGCCTTATGACCTCTTTCAACCTTATAAATGGCCAACACGCCACAGCTGCGCAATGGCTTCTTGACGGCCTGCTCAGAAAAGACTGGGGCTTCGATGGTCTGACAGTCACAGATTATAATTCTATACCTGAAGTGGCATCGATGGGGATGTCTACTCTTGAAGAGGCAGCTGGACTTTGCCTGAAAGCTGGTACAGACATGGACATGGTATCGGGTCTGTATGTCAAATACCTCAAGGATGCGTTGAACCGCGGAGAGGTGACGGAAAAAATGATCGACGACGCCTGTCGCCGAGTCCTCGAGGCAAAACAGAGCCTTGGTTTATTCGACGATCCTTACAGGTATTGTCGTCCTGAAAGAGCAGAACACGAACTCTTTACAAAATCACACAGGGACGCCGCCCGCGAAATAGCGGCGGAAACATTCGTCCTTCTGAAAAATGACAAAAATCTGCTCCCGTTGAAGAAACAAGGCACGATAGCGCTTGTTGGCCCGCTTGCCGACGCACCGAACAATATGTGCGGATGCTGGAGTATGTTCGCCAGAACTGAAAACCACGCTTCATTGCTTGATGCGTTCCGTAATGCTGTCGGCGACAAGGCTGAAATAATACATGCCAGAGGGAGCAACATATATTATGATGCGGAAACGCAGAACAGAGCTACGGGTCTGCGGAACATACCGCATGTGGGAAACGATGAGGAACTGCACGCGGCAGCTATGGCCGCCGTGGAGAAAGCGGATGTGATTGTGGCTGCGATCGGAGAATCGTCCGACATGAGCGGCGAGTCGGCTTCGCGAGCTGAAATCACAATACCCGACACACAGAGGGATTTGCTTAAAAAACTTGCAAAGACCGGAAAGCCTCTTGTACTTGTGCTGTTTACCGGCCGTCCGCTTGTCCTCGACTGGGAGAGCGTGAATATACCTTCGATTCTGAATGTATGGTTCGGCGGAAGCGAAGCAGCCGACGCGATTGTCGACGTGCTATTCGGCGACAGTACTCCCGAAGGAAAGCTGACAACTACTTTTCCGCGTAGTATCGGTCAGATACCCCTGTATTACAATCATCTGATGACGAGCCATCCCGATCCTGAGGAAGGCTTGTTCAACCGTTATTGCAGCAATTATATCGATTGCTCGAACGAACCGCTCTATCCTTTCGGTTATGGAATGAGCTATACGCAATTCGAGTACGGGATTCCGTCGCTTAGCGGCGATGTTATGGAAAAAGACGGGGAGCTGACTTTGACTGTGGATGTCAGAAACATCGGCGAGCGCGACGGAGTGGAGATCGTACAGATGTATCTTCGTGATCCCGTGGCTACCATAGCAAGGCCGCTGAAAGAACTCAAGGATTTTGTGAGAGTGCACATTCCGGCAGGTGAAACGCGTAAGGTGCGTTTCACTATAACTCCTGACAAGTTGAAATATTACAATGCCAATCTCGAATTCGCTTATGAGCCTGGAGAATTCCATGTGATGGTCGGTTCGGACAGCGAACGCGTTCATACTCTTAAATTCACTGCAAAATAATCACTAAATGAAAACAGGAAATATAGTCGCCGCGGCATTTATACTCGCCGCAAGTACGGCGGCCGTAGCGTCGGCCGCGACTACCGAATTGGAAAACATCAGGATAAGAGATCCGTTCATTCTCACCGACAATAAGACCGGTCAATACTACATGTACCGTACGTCGGATTCGATTGCCGCCGACGGTCGGGTTTTCGGCGGTGTAGAGATGTTCCGCAGCAAAGATCTCAGAACGTGGGAAGGACCGGAACTTGTGATGAGAATTCCCGACGACAATGCTCTTACCGGCACCGTCTGGGCGCCTGAAGTTCATCGCTACAATGGCCGCTATTATCTCTTTGCCACCATCAACAGCGACATCGAATGGAAAAAGAGAAAAGAAGGGTGGGGTGAATACACCTGGAGAGGTACGCAAATTTTTCATGCCGATCGACCTGAAGGCCCCTTCCGTCCTTTCAGCAAATTCGTCACCACTCCTATGGACTGGATGGCGCTCGACGGGACGCTGTGGGTCGAAGACGGAACGCCTTATATGGTATTCTGCCATGAATGGGTGCAGACTGAGGACGGCACCATGGAAGCCGTGGAACTGAAGCCCGACCTTTCGGCGATGGCCGCGGAGCCGCAGACTCTGTTCTATGGCTCTGCTCCGGAATGGTCGACCGGCATAGAGCCTTCGCCCGGATCTCCAAAAGGCTACATTACCGACGGCTGCTACCTCTACCGTACGAAGACGGGAAAGCTGCTTATGATCTGGTCGAGTTTCAGTAACGGCGATTATGCTATTGGCATTGCCGAATCGGTCACAGGCAGCGTGAAAGGTCCGTGGCGTCAGCAGGAAAAGCTCCTGTTTGAGAAAAACGGCGGCCACGGCATGATTTTCAAGACTCTCGACGGCGAGTTACGTCTTGTACTGCACCGGCCCAACAGTCCGCTCGGTGCGGAACGCGCGAAAATCTTTAAATTGGAAGACGACGGAAATACTCTGATACTTAAATAAATCCGATATACTAACCCCAAAACAAACCAATCAATAACCAATGAGAATTATCCGGCTTTATGCTCTTGTGGCTTTGTTGCTGCCGTGCCTGAACAGTGTTTCGGCTAAACAATATCAAGTGGAATCTCCTTCCGGCAAAATCACAGCCAATATAGATTGCGACGACGAGATGACTTATTCCGTATCTTACGATGGCAAGGAAATCCTTTCGGAATCCCCGATCTCTATAAGCCTCTCCGACGGAACGGTGTGGGGGAAGAACGCCAAAGTTTCCAAAGCGATGCGTGAATCGGTGGAAAATATTGTCGAAAGTCCTTTCGGCCAGTCATCGCATATCAGCGACAACTACAATGGACTGACCCTGCGCATGAAAGGCGGATGGAGCATCGAGTTCCGCGCGTACAACGACGGTGTCGCCTACCGCTTCGCAAGCACTCTGAAGAAGCCTTACGAGATCGTGGGCGAACAAAGCGATTTCAATTTCCCCGCCGACTACACGGCCACTGTGCCCTACGTGCGCACCGGCTCCGACGACGACATGCAGTCGCAGTTCTTCAACTCGTTTGAAAACCGATATACGGTCAATAAACTGTCGGAACTAAATCCGCGGCGCCTCGCTTTCCTGCCTCTTTCTGTCGATGCAGCCGGAGTCACCGTGGCAATCACCGAAAGCGATCTGAAGAATTATCCCGGTCTTTATCTCTATAACCCCGACGGCACGACTTCGCTCAAAGGCAGACATGCGCCATACCCGACAAAAACCGTCGACGGAGGTTACAACAACATACAGTCCGTTGTGACAGAAACCGCCCCTTATATCGCTAAGGTAAACGGCCCGCGCAGTTTTCCCTGGCGTATCATTGTTCTTGGAACAGACAGGGATATTGCGGCAAGCAACCTGACCTATCTTCTCGCCGAACCGTCGCGCATAGCCGACACTTCGTGGATCAAGCCCGGCAAGGTCGCCTGGGACTGGTGGAATGGCTGGAACATTATCGGAGTTGACTTCGAGTCCGGCATCAACACACCGACATACAAGCATTATATCGACTTTGCCTCAGACAATGGCATCGAGTATGTGATTCTCGACGACGGATGGGCCGCAGGCAAGGGGGAAGACCTCTTTGTCCTCAATCCCGAAATCGACCTCGAAGAAATAATCGGATATGCCGGTAAAAAGAATGTGGGCATTATCCTGTGGGCCGGCTACCGCGCTTTCGAGCGTGAACTCGAAAAAGTGTGCAGACACTATTCGGAGATGGGAGTGAAAGGTTTCAAAGTCGACTTCGAGGATCGCGACGACCAGTTGATGACTGCCTTCAACCACCGCGCCGCCGAAACAGCGGCCAAGTACCACCTTGTGCTCGACCTCCACGGTGCCTATAAACCGGCCGGAATAAACCGTACATGGCCCAATGTGCTCAACGTGGAAGGAGTGAACGGACTCGAGAATATGAAGTGGTCAGAACTCGACAGCTTCGATATTATACAGTACGACACCGAACTTCCGTTCCTGCGTCAGATAGCCGGTCCTGTCGACTATACCCAGGGAGCGATGATCAATGCCGCCCGCCACAATTTCCGTCCTGTCCACAGTCAGCCTATGGCTCCCGGCACGCGTGCGCATCAGCTGGCCTTGTATATGATTCTTTACTCTCCGCTTAATATGCTCTGCGATTCACCGTCGAACTATAGAAAAGAGCAGGAATGTACTGACTTTATCTCGACCATACCCACTGTCTGGGATGAAACGATAGTGCTCGACGGAAAAATGGGCGAATATATCGTGACTGCACGCCGAAAAGGCAACGACTGGTATATCGGAGGCATCACCAACTGGACTCCGCGGGACCTTTCAATAGACCTCACTCCGCTGAATCTGAAAAAAGACGCACAGATGACACTATTTACCGACGGAGCCAATGCCCACCGCAACGGCAACGACTACCGTAGCGTAACTTCGGCAGTCACACCCGCAGGTATTCTGGACATACATCTTGCACCCGGCGGCGGATTTGCCGCACATATCCGGGGCAACTGATAACCTATAATTTATTTCAGCGATGATAAACTTAAAAACATCAACCGTCTTGGCTTTCGTGCTACTGGTAGTGACCGCGGCTTCGGCCTACGACATGGCAAACTTCGGACGATATGAGAGCGATAACAAACGTGTGATGGAATTACCGAACACGGGGTCGCGTGTAGTGTTCATGGGCAACTCGATTACTGATTTCTGGCCTACCAACAGTCCGGAATTTTTTGCACTGAACTATTTCATCGGCAGGGGTATCTCCGGGCAGACGACATACGAGATGATTTTGCGCTTCCGTGAGGATGTGGTGCGCCTCAACCCTGCGGGAGTAGTGATTTTGGCCGGCACAAACGACATTGCCGAGAACCTCGACATCCTTTATAATGAGGAACGTACGCTCGGCAATATCCTTTCTATGGCCGAAATTGCCAATGCCAACGGCATTCAGGTGTTCCTGTCTTCGGTGCTCCCGGTGACAAATTACGGCTGGAAACCGAGCATTACCAACCATAAAGACAAAATCGAGCATCTCAACGCGCGGATAAAGGAGTATGCCGAAGCGCACGACATGCCGTATATCGACTATTATTCGAGTCTGGTCTATGGCGACCGCGACCTTAACTACGCACTGACCGGCGACGGGGTACATCCCAATGCCGAGGGCTACCGCATCATGGAAGGGATTGTACTGCCGATAATCCGCGAACGCATAAAATTCGAAGGTGCAATCATACCTGAACAGGTGACGTTGTCGGGCACGGCGTTGGCCGAAGCAAATCCGGTTGTATGTACAAAGGTGTCAATCAGTGCTTTCGAGGCTTTCGCGGAGATGAAAGCCGGTGGTAGCTTGGAAATCAAAAACGAAGACGGTACTCCGTATTTTATAAACGACAATCAGATAGCTGAAATCGGACAGCCTATGCAGGTTGCCAAAGACGGTGTGTATTGTGTTTCACTCGACTTCCTGACAAAAACGGCTTCGGTCAAGGAGGTGACTTCGATGTGCGTGCTCAATTGCTTCACCAAGAAGAGCATGGCAGACCTTAGCTATGTCGGCGAGGGAACATGGAGCGGCGACTGGAACGTCAATCTAAAGATGCCCTGGGGTGATGAGAACCGTTATCGCCTGATGATGACTATCGGTGGCGAACAGGTCAACTGGGGATATACCTTCGGTGCCGACAAGGAACCTGACGGGTCGGCCGAATATTACAATATGATGCGTGTCGAGCCGGCAAGCACATGGGCCAACACATGGCGCATACCCAAAAACTTTGACGGCAAAACGGTTCACGTTACGGCTGTTCTGCGAGGTCAATATACCCACTGTTATTCTGAGGTGTCATCTGTGGCGAATATCGGAACGGATGCCGACAAAATCATAAAACAAGAAGGTCGTGCCGTTGTCTGTCTGGTCGATGAAGCAGTTATTTACAATGTGGCCGGAGTAAAAGTGGCTGTAGTGTCGGAAGGTGATGCAGTAACTTTGCCGGATGGCATTTATGTGGCCGAATCAGTAACAAAAGTTCAGAAATTCATAATCAAAAACTAATGAAAAAGCTATTAAACATTATCACATTTCTTTCCGCTTCCGTGACTCTTTGGGGGGCGGAACTTAATCCTGTCGCCAATCCCGAAGCGGTGGTGACAGAGGGTGCGGTGCGCTTCACTGTGCTCACCCCCGAGATGATACGCATCGAGTACTCGCCCTCGAAACAGTTCGAAGACCGGGCCACATTCACCGTAGTAAACCGTAATCTGCCCGTACCTGAGTTTACGAAGTCGGAGGATAACGATTTCCTCTATATCACCACCGACAAGCTGAAGCTGAGATACCGCAAAGGCACAAACCCGTATTTTGAACCCAATCCTCCCGGAAACCTCAACATAACGATGGATCTCAACGGACAGCCCGTGACATGGTTCCCCGGTCAGGGCGACGGCCGCAATCTCAAGGGCACATGCCGCACGCTCGACCGATGCTTTGGCGACGGTTACCGTTCACAACTGGAAAACGGGCTGATTTCACGCTCTGGCTGGGCTGTCATCGACGACTCGCCTCAGTGCGTGCGTGCCGACGGCAGCCGCTCCCTCGCTCTTGTTCCTGATGAAACGGGAGTGGAATGGGTGGCTCCCCGCGACGACAAAGAAGCTCTCGACCTGTACTTCCTCGGCTACGGCCACGACTACAAGCGCGCCCTGAAAGATTACACGCTTATCGCCGGCAAGATGCCCCTGCCTCCGGATTATGCTTTCGGCTACTGGTACAGCAAATATGAAAACTATACAGCCGACGATTACCGCAATATCATCAGGAATCTTAAAGAGAACGACGTCAATACCGATG
>Ga0073908_1004722_pt1 | contig 11912 bp, 13 predicted proteins | sample MucameincwithD2O_FD_65484 | JGI IMG/M metagenome (GOLD analysis project Ga0073908, IMG submission 65484) | Mouse cecum microbial communities from Vienna, Austria - Mucus amended microcosms incubated with D2O | ecosystem: Host-associated > Mammals > Digestive system > Large intestine > Cecum...
GCTGTTGAGTACAGTCGCCCAGAATTTAGCGCTCTCATTTTCACCAACCCACATGCCCAGGACATCTTTCCTTCCGTCCAGGTTGACTCCAATCGCGATATACACTGCTTTCTTCACGATCTGCCCTTCGCTGCGGACATGGTAGTGGATGGCATCCAGAAATACCACAGCGTAAATGGATTCCAGGGGGCGCTGCTGCCATTCACGAACCACAGGCAGGATCTTGTCCGTGATCCGGCTGACCGTGCTGTCCGAGACGGAAATGCCGTAAATCTCTTGAATGTGTGTTTCAATGTCCCCTGTCGTCATCCCCTTGGCGTACATAGACAGGATTTTCTCTTCAATGTCTTGGCTAATGCTGGTTTGGTTCTTCTTCAGTACCTGAGGTTCAAATTCACCCTTGCGGTCTCGGGGAACCGACACGTCTACCTCGCCGAAACTGGTGCGCAGTCTCTTGCTGCTGTGCCCGTTGCGGCTGTTCTCTGTGTCCTTGTTCTTGTAGTCGTATTTGCTGTAGCCCAGCTCGTCATCCAGCTCCGCCTCCAGCCCTTTTTCCATGAACTCGGCAATCGTCTCTTTGAACAGGTTCTGGATGTCATCCATGCTGTCAATGTTTGCCATCTGCAGCAGCTCACGGATTTTTTCTCGACGAGCACTTTCTTCCGGCGTACGGTTCTTTCTAGCCATATGTATTTCCTCCTGTGTGGCGCTTCTATTCTACACCACACAGGAGCTTTACACAAACTTTGGGGTGTTCTCCACCCTTCCTCAATTTCGCTCAATAGTCGAAGTTCTTTTCCCAGACGACATCTCTCTCCTCATCTATAGGCATCCGCCCATAGTCTTGCCGTTCGGGCATCCCATCGGCGACCCACTTAACAAATCGTTTGGCCTGGAATGCCGTAATCATATGGACAGAACGCTTATCCTTGTCCCGACTCAGCATGAACTTCCAATCAGAAAGCATTAGCGGCCAGTCAGGATTTACACAGATAGAGGGGTCGATCTTATCGATTTCGGCCTTTTCTTCAGCCTCCCGCTTCCGGACATGGTCCAGAGCGGTTTTCAGGTACCGGATTGCGTGGGCATACTCAATGTCATGGCCTTTCAGTCTCCAGTTTCCCAGATTCTTGGTGTTGATGGCCCAGGTAAGCCACACAGAGTTCATAAAGGCCAGGTTGATGAATTCGCTGGGGTAGACCTCGAAATTGGCTCTGGCATAATTGCTCTCAGCTTTCTCGACGGAAACGAAGATGTGGCGAGGGATTTCGGTAAACTGGCGCACAATCTCGGCATCAGAACTTAACTTATGCTTGTCATCAGCTCCAATAAATCCCCGACTTATACACTTTGTCCCATCTGGTCTCGTATAAGGGACTGCATATTCAATCATTTCCCGGGGTTTATCCATTTCCACCAGGTTCACGGGGTAGATGACACAGTCGGAAACACTGCAATCGTGGGTGCGGTTTGCTTCACCGCGGCCTCTGTCGTTGTAGTAGGACTTATATTTGCCTTCCCGGTCAGGACAGAGGTACTGCATTGCCAAAATCATGTCCCCGGCGGCAACATCTTCGTTGGCCTGTTCGATAAGGGTGTCAAAATTGGAGAATCGGTGATCCTCCAGACACATATCGGCCAGAGAAAATCGGACATAGGTCGATTGCTTTACAAGGCTCTCTCCATCGGGGAGCGGGAGCCAGTTTGTGTTTTTGACAACCCCTTGCAGGATGTTGAACACAAAGGCTCTGGAAACTACGCCGTCCATGACGGACATTGTCTCATCCCTTTGTTTCTTTCTTTCCTCACGCTGCCGGCGCTTTTCATGCAGTTCATCGTTGAAAATGTTGGAGCTGTCGTTGCCAGCAGGAGTTACCGTGGTGTTTACCCGGGAAATAATGAAGTCGTCCTTGATATGGACACGGTCTTCATCTGTCCAGCCCAGGTACAGGTTTTCACCATTACGGATAATGATACCAACGGTACGGCCATGATAGTACTCGTAGTTCTCCAGCATGTTGGAATACGGGTGTTTGGAGGACCGGCCAAGTGTCCTACCCGTCTTTGACAGACGGACCAGCATAACGCAGCGGTTGTCGGGAGCAAATGTTTCCAAAGCCTCCGGGCTGTGTCTCAGGAACTCCTCGAACATATTGATGTTCTGCCAATCCAGCTGATAGAGGGAGGCCAGCCGGCCAAGGTCTTCATCTAAAAAGCGCAGCTTTTGATATACGATGACCGGCTCTGTGTCAGGAGCGTTCCGGCCCGTGCGGATATGGGCAAAGCTGACAGTTTCGCCGGCAAAGCAGCGGATTGCGTAGATTTGGGAGTCCAACAGCCAGATTTGAGCTTCCATCTGGGCAACCTTCTCTTCCATATCCCCCAGCTTATCCTCAAGCTCAACCATCAGAGCCTGCTTTTTCTCCCACATCTGTTCTTCCAGCTTTTTGATTTCTGCTTTCAACGCGACCAGCTCGGCCGTCTCGCCTCTCTGAACCTGTTCCATTTCCTCTTTTAATGCGCTCAACTGGTTCTGATGGGTAGTTTTCAGCTTTTTCAAAGATCCTTTTGTAACATTACCATCCATGGAGGCCGGGAGCACAGAGGGCCCTATATCAGCTGACCTGTCCAGCCCCGATTTCAGTTGAGCAACAGGGACATCGTCATAGGAGGGGGTCTTTTCAAAATTGAAGAAAAGGGCCGGGGCAGGGACAACGATGCCAAACTCCGGATTCCCAAAATACATATAGGCAAAAGTCTTATTCCAGATAGCTACATTCAACGGTTGACCATACTCCTCATAGAAGAGAGAGAACTGACGGAGCGTATCCATGCCCTTTTGATGGGTCTTGGCCCACTCTCGCTGGTTGAATTCGTGGTCATTGTCGTGACCTTCCCAAAGAAAGGGACGATACATTCTCTTAACGGTCTTCTTAATGAAGTAGGAGTCCGTGTCGGACCGGTTGCTATGACGAAACTCGGGGTACATTTCATCCACCAGGCCCATGACCTTATCCGCAAACTCTATGCTCTCCTGCAGAGTGAGGTTTTTAGCCCAATCCATCAGGGAGTCGAAGTCTTTGATTTTTGCAGTGCCAATGGTTTTCATTTTGCTCTCCTTTCGATTAGAATTTCCTTATTCAGGGGCGTATCGCTCCTGAAACTCACCAAGATTAAGGCCCAAACGGCCAAGAATGAACTTGGCCAGGATATCGATGTCCAGATCGTAATCGGTCTTGTTCCGGACAACATTCCAGACGTGATTGACAATATCATAGAAGAAATCAGCCACACTGGTAGTGCAGTAAATTCGGCGTATTTTCCCCTTTTTCCAACCAGAGATCTTTTGAATGATGCAATGTTTATTCAGGTCGTCAGCGGTAAGTACCTTGACTGGAGTAGGAGGAGTAAACAGGCTGGCCTGGGAATCCATGTTGAGCGGCAGGCCCTGTTCGATTACCTCCTGGCGCATACGACAAAAGGCCGCAGCGGTCCACTTGCAGTCAACATAGGCCCTGTGGTGGCCCTCAATGGGGGATCCATAGTAAGCGGTAACGATTTCCAGATTGCTGCCCTCGACTTCCGGGTGGAGATACTCAAACAGACGCCGGGTGCAGATGCACTCGTTATTCAGTTTGGTTCCCAGGAGCTTATACTTTGTGTTCAACATCCGCCAGTCGAAGGCGGCATTGTGGAACACAAGGGGATCTGTGCCGACGAATGACTTGAATTTGGACAAGGCAGTCTCTACACTAGGCGCCCCATTCAGATCCTCGGTTTGGATGGTGGTAAGTGCTGTGATTTCGGGGGGGATACGTTTATGGTTCTTCATCTTGCAATAGGTGCTGAATTGGCCTACGATTTTCTTCGTTTCCGTGTCCAGTTTAACTGCACCAATCTCGATAATGTCGTCGAATGAACCGAAACCGGTGGTCTCGATATCCGCGATGACAAAAAATTTGGCACCTATAATGATAGGCAGTAGTTCATCAACTTTTTTAAGGGGGAACTCCGCTTTTTTGGTATTGATAGCCATTTATTCATCTCCTTGTAAGTAAGAATTCTCCAATATTGTGGTTCTTGCCCTATGATATGCGGTTAGGCAATGTTGTATTCCAGGATGATTTGTGCAGATAGCTTTTGTGCTTTTGGATAGGGGACTAGCTCAGCATATAGGGGGTGGTCAAGATATCTCCAATACGGTTGATGGTTCCCGTTGAGAACTGCCTGCTTTTGTATTTTGTCATAGGGATATCACTTCTTTTGGTGGACACAGAGAAATGTGGTAAGTTTGAATTTTAGGGCGCTGGCTCATGTGATTTGTTCCACCCCACCGATCGATGGTGTTTGGGCAACTCTCTGGCATCACTGTGTTGCCGAAGGTCTCTATGCTGGAAGAAACGAAGATTAGCGCTGTCCAAAATAACTTCTCTGTGAACCGCATATAATAAAGACTCATAGGCAGAAAATATCAAGGAGGGTTCGCAATGAAAGAAGTTAAATTGATATCCCTGACTCTGGAGAACTGTGAAGACATTCCCATCGACCGAAAGTATGTCGGCGAGTTCCTGTGCAATAACATCACCAGCAGAGACGTCCGGATCGCCTGCGACAGCATCGCAAAGCAGCAGCTCTGTGATGAGCTGTTCGTTGAAATCAACGAGGATGCCAATGTGAAATATGCCTGTTTCGGGCAGGAGAGCGAGGATACCGTCTTTGACCGGCTGATGAAGTGTCCCGACATTGTCGGAGTAGAGGTCGTCTACGAGGATGACAGCCGGGATCATCTCCTGGTTCCCTGGAACGAGGATAACGACTATACTAATACGTATCAGAGCACTTGTGTGAGTAAGCGTGGCCGCCTATATCTGATGGTCAGCAAAACGAGGACGGTACAGGATGTGCTGAAAGGACAGGATGTAGACAATATGGTATGGGATTGGCCGTGGAGTTGAGGGCTAAGGAGTCGTTCTGAGATATGGCTGGGCCACTCCCATGGCCTGGTACAAAAAGAATTTTCTTTTTTCAAAATCTGGCCCAAATCTGGAATAACTTTTTTTCAAGCCGCATATAATAGGTCATCAACGGCAAGAAATCGTACTGGCGGGCATATGGCCCACACCGAAAAGGAGGAATTTTCGTGAATCTGAAGGAAGCTTTTCGTTATCAGAATCTACTGGAGCGCCTGATGAATGAGGCGACTACTGCTCTGTCCACACAAGCCAACCTGCTGAAGGTCACCAAGCTCCACTTGCGGAGCAAGGTCAAGCCGGAGGCCCAGGATGAGACTGAGGAGGCCGATGAGACCGACTTGATGGATCCCGACTTGGTCATCGCCTTCATGAAGAGGGTCATCACCGAGCGGGAGCAGCTGACTACGGCCATTGGCCTGGCGAAGCAGAATCTGCATGGCAGCGTGACTGATCTGGACGCCGCTGTGGAGGCCAACAAGTATCGGCAGGCGGCCGCCAACCGCATCAAAAGCATGCTCCGTACAAAGGACAGCAAGCGCACTGAGCGTGGCACCAGCTACAACTTCAATGCCGAGGGGACCCAGGTCCCCTATGTGTACGACATTGAGGTTTCCAGCGAGGTCCGGTTCGACCGGGCAGCGGCCAAGAAGATCATGCAGGAGCTGCTGGCTAAGGCCGACAAGGTCTCTGCGGCCATCGATGATGCCATGGTCAACACTTTGGTCGCTTATGATGCGCCGTGGGATGTCAACGAGTCCTTCGAGGACATCATCGCCGGCTTCCAGGATAAGGGCGCGGGGGGGTAATCCTCCCCGCCTGGGCCCGTGTCAATAGCTCCGGCCTTCTTTTCTGGGCAAGACGGAACAGAGAATTAGATCATGCACTCGCCGGCCTTCAAGTTTATTTCGAAGTCTTGTGCCCCAGCGGTCCCAATAGGATGCTGCAACTGGCGCAAGGTTTGATTTAAAACATCCAAATACTTTAATCCTATCTGGATTAGATGAAACAAGGTCGCCAGTCGCATCGTAAACCGCAAAGCGCCAATTCGTTACTACGCTATAGCATCATTGCAGGATGCAATTCAGCAATTTTGGACGAGGACAAGCGTTTCGCCAATCGCCACATACTCGCCCATTCTGATTGATGAATTGTTGCTTTGAAGCAACAGCTATATGCAAAACAGACTTGAAATCTGTAGTAAGTTAACAAATTCAAATTGGTCTAATGCGTGTGATAGTCTTTTTCAACGGGAAGTTTTGTCCAGAATAGAGGGTCGGAGCATTAGTTTGCTCAAATTTTGCGGAATATTTTTTCTGTCGGCTGCATATGATATAGATGTTGCGAGCAGTGTGCGCTTACTGGTCACGATTCAAATCATGAGGATCAATAGATCGGTTGATGCTGAGCCCTCTGTTGATTTGTCCCTTTTGGGACGTCTCCTAATTCATCGGCATCTGGAAGACTAACTTCGGGAGCCCAGGTCTGGCAGCAATGCCGGAAGACAGTATTGGGCGATGGGCAATAGAGGAGGGGTTGCTTTTGGAAAATATTAAGCGGAATTTGGAATATATCTTCCATAGACCGCATAATATATAAGTGAAAAGACCAATTACTTTTTATCGTGTGCATAATTGGTACATCTCAGCTGTCGGAAAAGTTGGCACTGAGCTTTCCAAACAGTCCGCCCTGCCAAAGGGCGCTTTTCAACCTGATCGGTGCCTGGTAGACCAACTTCTGGAGTCCTGGTCTGGCAGCAATGCCAGAAGCAAGTAGAGGGCATGTTGCGGTAGAGGAGGGGCCGCATCTTACAGAACATATATAAGAAGAGCCAGCAGAAATGCTGGCTCGTTCTTTTTGGCCAGGAATGGGTTTTCATACGATTGCATATGATAGCCACAGTACTAATTTTAGGGAAAATACATTGAGACTATGGAGGAATAAAAATGAGCTATTCGCTTGGGATGACTTTTTTCGAAGCCAGAAATAAGCTGGAGGCCTATGAAAAGGCCACGGAATTTGTGACAACCCTCATGTCCATGAAGACGGCAATAGAATATGTGCGACAGAACGCCAGGTATTTTCAGCGTTTGTTGTTCAAGGATGAGAAGCGGGACATTGACTGTCAGATCTCAAGGATACTAGATCCCTGGCTTAGCCAGCTGTTCACAATTCAGTGTACCTACTGGCCGCAGCACAATTTGTTGGGAATCACCGGTGACGAGTGGCCGAAGGTATGCAAAAGCCTAGCGGCTGGCTCCGTGCATTTCCAGAACGGCACAGATCAAGACTACGAGTACGAATACTGGCCAACAGCTATCCCTTTTTTCAAGGAGCGTGTTGATGCTGTCAAAAGAATGACAGATGACGAGGTCCAGCAGATATACGAACTGAGCTGTGACGATATCGAATATGTTCGGAGGAGCCTTGTCTACCAGACCATTGCTGAGGATTTGACTTTGGATGACTGGATTTACAGTTGTACAGGGGATTGTCTAAGATTTGCCATGTCTGGAATCACAAGCGGCGATATCCTGCTGGATTTGTACCCTCGCTGCAGTGCGTTGCTGAAAAGAGCTTGGTAAAAAAAGTTTCAATCTGGGGCCAAGAAAAATTTTCTCGGCCTTTTATAATTTTTTACCCCGAAATCTGGAATTGAAATTTTTCTTTTTGCATATATTACAGATATCCAACAATTTGGGAGAGCACAGATTGAGGGTTTACATAGAAGTCAGTCTACGAAACTGGCGAAGGGGTACATAATCGAATACATATAAACCTCGTTTTCCTGTCCCCTGACAGAACGAGGACGAAAGGAGACAAAAGTCGCGTTAGCTCAACGCGCCGCCCAATACCAGCGGGCCGATTAATAGCTGTTTACATACACAAAAGGACTCATGGATGATCCATGGGTCCTTGCTTTTTGCGCAAATACCATCGATCGGTAGGGTTGCTCTGACCATATGGGCATGCAGTCCTCAAGAAGCTTCTCCGCCACGCTTCCTTATATCCACCAAAAGGATAGATATACTCCAGGTCCTATTTCTCACCTATACAAAGGGCAAGGGCTTCAAAATAAAAGTAATCCTATTTGCATACAATTGGCTCATCTTTCAATCAGGAGGTATAAACCCATGAATAAAGTATACGACTCTGGTCTCATCGTAGGCCGTTTTCAAACGTTCCACAAAGGTCATCAGCGCCTTGTGGAGACAGGGCTTATGCTCTGTGACCGCATTTTGCTTCTTGTGGGCTCTGCCCAGGAGTGCGGCACACCCAGAAATCCGCTCAATATCGAGACACGCATCGAGATGATTCGTTCTGTCTATGACAGCGACCGGGTCATGATCTATGCCTTGAGCGACATGACAAACGAGGACGACATCCGCCCGGAGTGGGGCCGGTATCTGCTCAACAACGTGGATCGATACATCTACAAGGCTCCGGAACTGATGATTTATGGCAACGATGAATCCCGCAGCCGCTGGTTCGATACGGAGGATATCAAGGATACCTCTGAGTTTATCGTCAACCGTGGCAGCCTTCCTGTCAGTGCAACAATGCTGCGTGAGCTGATGGTCCGTGATGACCGCAGGGCCTGGATGAAGTGGGTCGACCCGAAGCTGCACAAGATGTACGATCGCCTGCGCCGGGAGCTGATGACTGTTCCCTACTACCAGGAGATGGCTAAAAAACTGATGATGGAGGAGTAAAAAATGATTTTGGATTGCAAGAAAGTTGCAGAAGAGAAGAAACAATGGGCCGCCAAGGCCTGTGCGCTGGCCAAAGAACAGGGAGTTGTCCCTACCGTGGCCATTATCCTGGTGGGAGATGACTCCATGTCCAGCCACTATGTTCGTGGGCAGGTCAAGGACTGCCAGGAGATCGGAGTGACGGCTAAGGTTATCAGCCTTCCCGAGTGTGTATCCAAGGCGATGATTATTCGCAGGATTCTTGCCTTGAATGAGGACCCCTCGGTGCATGGAATCACCGTCCAGCTCCCTCTGCCAAAGCCATTGAACCACCCTATCTCCCGTCAGGAGATTCTTGACGCCATTGCCCGTGAAAAGGACGTAGATGGGCTCCGTGGCGATGTACTGAGCCGACTTGCCCAAGGAATGGACACATTTGCCCCTTGTACCACGGACGCCATCCTTAAAATCCTTGGTGTGTACAATATCGCCTATGTAGGGAAGCAGGTCGTGGTAGTTGGGCGCTCTGCTGGTGTTGGTCTTCCTGCAGCTTTGGCTCTCCAGGGATTGGATGCGTCTGTGAGCGTTGTCCATTCCAAGACGCCTGAGGATGTTGCCAAAACTCTGCTTAAAATGGCCGACATCGTGGTACTTGCCACATGGCGTGGACACGGCTGGAATGAGTAGTTCTTTAAGGATGGAGCCGTCATTATTGACATCGGGACTTCTTTGGACACCAACGGGAAGCTGATTGGCGACTTCGATGACTCTGCTATCAAAGAGCGGGGTGGAGATGGCTTTGTCAAATATACCCCGCTCCCCGGGGGAGTCGGGCTGGTAACCAGAGCATCTTTCGTTGCCCATGTTGTGGCAGCGGCTTGGAAGCAAAGCAAAATCGAAAGCTAAGAAGCCAGAGATGCCTGTTTCCTATTACCAGCAGGTGGTCAGGAAATTGATAATGGAGGAAGAAAAAATGATTTTTGATTGGAGAAAGGTAAAAAAGGCGCAAAAAAGTGCGGGAAAAGAACCCGTACTAAAACCGTGCCCCCTTTGCGAAAATGAAAACATCAAGATCTTTACTGCAATGGGCACATCTATATCATGCGAAAAGTGCAACCTGAAGCTTTACGATCTTGATCGGGAAGCGGCAATCAAAAGGTGGAACGGGAGAAGTTGCGGAAACAAAATAGAGAACTGAGCAATTAGGGGCTTGTGGTATTCCACAGGCATCTTATTAAAAAATAACCCTGTCTCCACCCGCATATAATAAAGCAGCTATATTTGGAAAACCAGGGGGGGGTGAAACCTGTGGTTCATATGTCTGCAAAAGAGTATCAGGAGATGCTCCGGAAGGAAAGTGCAAAGAAAAAGCCAAAGCACCACAACAAATTTGTGTATGTATATGAGGATGGGATGGTCTCCGACGTAAAGACGTTAACGGGCCATGGATCCATTGTCCGGCGCTATGACAGCAAAAAGGAGTTTGCCAGACATAGGGAATTAAAAATCCTGGAGCGGATCGGGAGGATAGCGGATTTACAGTGGCAGGTCCCCATGCTCATCCAGGAGGGGTTTACAGACCAGAATGGGAAGAAGGTTCGCCCCATCTTCTATGATGCTGATTTCACCTATACCGAAAACGGGAAGGAAATTGTAGAGGATGTGAAGGGGGTAGATAAGAAAACGGGCCGACCGCAGACCACAGAGGCATTCCGGCTGAAGTGGAAGCTGTTAGCCGCCAAGTATCCGGGAAAAGAATTTCGAATTTACTGATTTTAGGAGGAGAACTATGATCAAAGGATTAAAAGATCTGATAAAAGAGCTTTCGGAAACAGACTTTTGGGTGCTATTTGACGAGATCAAGGCATTCCACAAGCCAGGAATGCTGGCTCCTAATGGGGCTCTAAGACGGTTAGCTCGTGCGGCCCAGGAGGAGGTTGGAAGAAAGGAAAGTATGCTAAGAATAGTCGAGGATGCTGTCTTGTTTGAGATGGCCTCCTGCCTGCGAGAAATCATTTGGGTTAACAACGATGCAAATATTGAGGGGTGCAAGCTTCTCGCAAAGAGGGATTCTTCGCATAAACTGGAAGTATATATCATCCGCAATGACAAGGAACTTCAGTTGTGGGATGTAGCTGTCGTCGCGGGCGGCTTGGACGGGCCAATCCTTGGCTTTTTCTCCAGCGAAAAAGAAGCTCAGGCGTTCGTCAAGAGACAGGGATATTTGTTGAAGAACTAACAAGACAAAGACCGCACCTGAAAACAGGTGCGGTCTTTGTGTGTGGTCAGCTCTTCACGTAGACGTCGACGATGATATACTGCTCAGGCTGCTTGAGGATGTCCTCCAGATCCTCCTTCGCCAGGGTAACGCAGAAGTAGGGATAACCTTGGTCGTTAGGCAGATACACACTGTGCTCAGCGAAATCCCACCAGTTGTTGTCCAGCTCCCGGGCAGCCTTCTGCATGTCATAGGTATGGAAGTCGTCGATAGGCAGAGTCTCGGGGGTCATCTCGTTAGCTCCCATTCCCTTGAGGGCTCTGATGAACTGGGCCTGGATGTTTGGGTTCCAATTCTGAGCGATGGAGAGAACCTCATCAGCGGAGATTGCCCCAAAGATGAAGTACTCATCGGTGTAGGACTCGCACAGATAGGCCTCCTTATCGTGCGCTTGGTCGTTGAAGGCTTCACTCAATGCCGCAAAAATCCACTCGCGGATTTGGTCCATGTCGGCTGTGCCGACTTGCATAGCCTCCAAGTGTTCCTGGTCGATGTTGAGGGCCTCAAAGTTGGTGATAACGCGCATATGTGTTCCTCCTGTTTTTACAAAATTCCTTAATTGTGGGTTAAAGGTATCATATGCAGATGGGCAAAATATCATTCTGTGCCATCTTCTGTATCAGGAACATTGTGCCGGATACCGATCAGATGGGCGATGCCCTTGATCTCTCTATCTTCCGTGCATTGGTGTAGCCGCACAATTTGCTGGACAGCTGCGGAAAGATCGTTAATTTGCTTGGACATAGGCTCCTCAAAGACGGTTTTGCAGTATTTGCACTCAAATATATATCTTTCCACGAAAATCCTCCTTAAAAAGGCCGTACCCAGGAATTTTGAGCCCCAGGTACGGCAGTTGTTGATGCCAGGAATTACTCCTCGGTGCTGTCGGGCTTCTCTTTGGGAGATGCAGACTCAGTATCCTCAGCGGTTTCAGCCTGCAGAGCGGGGGAGGGGAGAGCGGTGGTTCTGCTC
>Ga0073908_1004723_pt1 | contig 11909 bp, 12 predicted proteins | sample MucameincwithD2O_FD_65484 | JGI IMG/M metagenome (GOLD analysis project Ga0073908, IMG submission 65484) | Mouse cecum microbial communities from Vienna, Austria - Mucus amended microcosms incubated with D2O | ecosystem: Host-associated > Mammals > Digestive system > Large intestine > Cecum...
CCGCCCCCAGCCCGCATCTTCCGAAAAGAGGTTCACAGACAGCATCAGAATGCCGAAAATACCTGTTTTGGTCAAAACCCCCGACAGCAGGGCGGAGGCCGGGGCCGGGGCCGCCGGGTGGGCCTTGGGCAGCCAGATGTGCAGGGGGAAGGAACCGGCCTTGGCGCCGAAGCCGAAAAGCAGGCAGAGGCCCCCGATGGTGTGGAGGGTCTGATTGTGGGTCTGGGCGGAGAACAGCAAAAGACCCATGAGCATCACCAGTCCGCCGGTGACAGACACCGCCAGATAGGTGTCCCCGGCCCGGAGGGACTCGGGCTTCTCGTCCTGGGCCACCCACACGTAGGAGGCCAGGGACATCACCTCAAAGAACAGGAACACAGAGGTCAGGTTCTCCGCCAGAAACACCCCGACAGTAGCCCCCAGGGTCAGCAGGAAGAAGAAATAGTACCGGTTGCGGCGGCGGTAGTGCTGGAAGTACCGGGGAGAGGCCAGTGCGCAGATCAGCCACATAAAGGCGGTAATCAGGGCGTACAGCCGCCGGAAATTGTCCAGCACCAGGGCGATCCCCAGGCCGCACACCCCGGGGATGAAGAGCGCCAAATCCGGCAGGGTGAAGAAGTACCCCAGCAGGCCCAGCTCCAGGGCGGTCACGGCAATGACCGCCCAGTCCCGGGCCTTTTTGGCCCCCCGGCCAATGGCCCAGCACACCAGGGCCCCCGCCAGGGGAAGCAGGATGGGGAGCAGTAAAATCCAAGGCGTCATCGGTTCTCCCCTCCTTTTAAATCTGTCCGCCGGCCACGCCGGCGATGAATTGCAGAAGGGGCGTACTGCAAAGCCCCAGGAAAATTACCACACCCGTCAGCAGCAGAATGGGCAGAAGCATCAGCCAGCTGGGGTCCTGGACCCCCTCCAGGGTGCTCTCGTCAAAGTCCGCCGCCGGGAAAAAGGCCCGCACCACAATGCTCAGCAGGTAGCAGGCGGTCAGCAGGGCGGAGGCCAGCAGGGCGCCCACCCCCGCCAGCGCCAGGGGGCTTCCGCTGCTTACCGCCGCCTGGGCCAAGCTCCATTTGCTTACAAACCCCGCCAGCCCCGGTACTCCCATCAGGGCCAGGGAGGCCGCGGTAAAGCAGCCAAAAATGACGGGCATCCTCCGGCCCAGGCCGTTGAGCTGATGGACGTACTGGCGCTCGGTCTGGTGAATCACCGCCCCGGCGCAGAAAAAGCCGGTGATTTTCATAAAGGCGTGGCATACCAGATGGGTAATGGCGGCGGCCATCCCCAGGGGGGTCATGATGGTCACCCCGAACAGAATATAGGACAGGTTGCTCACCGTGGACCAGGCCAGCCGGCGCTTGAAATGGGTCTCCTTCAGCGCCCGGCTGCATCCGTAAATGACGGTGAAGATCGCCAGCCCCATCACCACCCCCTGGGCCCAGGTGCCCCGGAGGAAATCCGCCCCGAAGCTGTAGTAGGTCAGCCGGATCAGGGCGAAGGCGCCGGCCTTTACCACCGCCACCGCATGGAGCAGGGCAGTAACCGGCGTGGGGGCCACCCCCGCCGTGGGCAGCCATCCGCTGAAGGGGAACATGGCCGCCTTGACCGAAAAGCCCAGAAAGGCGATCACGTAGATCACCAGCAGGATGTCTCCCCGCTGGGCGATGGTTTCCGGGGTGAGCACACCCCCCAGGTGGAAGTCCACCGACACCCCGTACATCATCAGATACACCAGCCCCAAAAAAGCGAAGGCCGCGCCGCCCAGAGAGTAATACAGGTACTTCCGGCTGGCCAGCACCGCCTCCCGGGTCATGGTGTGCAGCACCAGGGGGAGGGTGAACAGGGTGAGCAGCTCGTAGAAAAAGTACATGGTGAGCATATCCTCAGAGAAGGCGATGCCCAGGGTGACCCCGTAGGTCATGGTGTAAAACATGAAAAATGTCCGGGGATGGGGGTCGTCCTTCATGTATTCAAAGGCGTACAGGGTGGCCATAGGCCACAGAACGGCCACCAGACCTCCGAAAATCCGCCCCAGACCGTCCAGCCGCAGGGACAGAGACAGGTTATTCACAAACAGCACAATGGGAAACCGGCCCTCCGGCGGGGTAATCACCGCGCTCAGGGCGAACACACTGGTGAGCAGCACCACCAGCATTACCACCATCTCCATCAGCCGCAGATACTTGGCCGGGAGCAGAGGAATGAGGATACTGCCCAGAATGGGGAGCATAATGGCACAAAACAGCAGCATAGAAACTCCCTCCTCTTATCGCAGCGTGTCCAGCAGGATGGACAGCAGATTGGGGAACAGACCCAGGACCGCCGCCAGCCCGGTCAGCGCCAGAATGGGCAGAAGCATAGCGGCCGGGGCCTCCCGGACGGACAGGGCGGAATAGTCGAAGCTTGCCCCGGGAAAGAAGGCCCGGATGGAAATGGGCAGCAGATACCCCGCCGTAAGCAGGGCGCTTACCAGCAGACACACCGGCCCCAGCCAGGAGAACACCGCCAGGCCGGAGTCCAGGGCCCCCAGGCACAGATACCACTTGCTTACAAAGCCGCACAGGGGCGGAATGCCCACCAGGGACACAGAGCAGAGGGTGAAGCACCACATGGTCACGGGCATCCCCTTGCCCACCCCCCGCAGCTGATCCACCTGGGTGCGGCCCGTCTGGGTGATTACCGCGCCGGCGCATAAAAACAGGCAGCTCTTCATAATGGCGTGGAACACCACGTGCAGCAGCGCCCCGGCCACGGCCATAGGCTGCATCAGGTACAGGCCGAACAGCACGTAGGAGATCTGGCTCACGGTGGAGTAGGCCAGCCGGCGCTTGAAGCCCCGCTCCAGAAAGGCCAGCATGGAGCCCATCACCACCGTAATCAGGCTGAGCACCAGCAGAGTGGTCTGAACCCAGGTATTTTGGAGAAATTCTGATCCAAACAGATAAAAAACCACCCGAAAGGCCCCGAACACGCCGATTTTGACAATAATGCCCGACAGCACGGCGGAGGCGGGGGCGGGGGCCACGGGATGGGCCGCCGGCAGCCAGCCGTGGAGGGGAAACATACCCGCCTTCACCCCAAAGCCCAGCAGCATCAAAAAGGCCGCCAGCAGCAGAAGGCTCTCCTGTCCGGCCAGCTTCTCCGGGTCCAACACCCCACCGGGAGTAAAGTCCAGGGTGGTGCTGTGGGCGTAGAGGACAAAAAAGCCAAAGAGCACACAGTAGGCCCCGCACAGGGAGTAAAACAGGTATTTCAGCCCCGCCAGCACCGATTCCCGTTTCCGGTCGTGGAGGACCAGGGGGAAGGTGAGCAGGGTCATCATCTCATAGAACAGGTAGAAGGTGGGCAGATTGCCCGCGAAGCACAGGCTTACCAGCACCCCGTAGACCGCCAGAACAAAGCCGAAAAACCGCCGGGGGGCCGGCTGATGCTTCATGTACGCCCCGGCATAGACGGCGGACAGCAGCCACACCAGGGTAACCAGCACCACCAGCATCCGCCCCGCCCCGTCCGGGCGCAGGGACAGGACAAGCTCCGGGGTCAGATGCAGCAGCACCAGCTCTCCGCGGACCAGAAAAGCGCACACCAGGGCCGCCCCGCCCGAGGCCGCCAGCGCAAACAGGCTGTAAAATGTGATGGCGCCCCGGTGGTTCACCGGCCACAGCAGGAGCAGAAGCCCGGCCAGCAGAGGGAACAGGGTGGGCAGCAGTAACATCCAAGGTTGATTCATGTGGCATCCCCCTCTCAGCCGAACATATCCAGCCCTGCCTGAATCCAGGACACGATCGGCTGGGACAGCATCCCCATGGCCACGTTCAGCACCACCAGAGCCAGCAGGGTAATTTTGCGGGTGCCGAAGTGCAGGGGCTGCGGCTGATACTGGCTCTCCCCCCGCTGTGGCGTGTAGATGCGGATCACGGTTTTCATGAAATAGATGGCGTTTAAAATGGTGCTCACCGCCAGCACCAGCAGGGCGGGCAGCGTCTTATAGGTGTGCCCCACCGCGGCCTGGGCGAAGAGCAGCTTGCTTACAAAGCCGGCAAACATGGGAATGCCCACCATGGACAGACACCCCGCCGAGAAGGCCACCCCGGCAATCTTGTTCCGGTAGCCCGCCCCGGTCAGGTCCAAAAAGCGCTTGCTGCCGCCGGAGGCGTCGGTCAGGCCAACGGCGGAGAGAAACAGCAGGGACTTGGTGGCGGCGTGGGCAATGATGTGGTACACACTGGCAATCATGCCCAAATCCGAGCCCAGGCCGAAGCCCATATAGATGTAGCCGATCTGGGCCACGCTGGAAAAAGAGATCATCCGCCGGATGTCGTTCTCCCGGATGGCGCTCAGAGAGCCGAAAATCATACCCATCAAGCCGAACAGGAACAAAATGTGGATAACCTGGCTGTTTTTGATCACGTCCAGACCGATTACCCGGTAAAAAATCTTGATCTGTAAAAACAGATAGCCCTTGGACACCAGACTGGACAGCATGGCGGAGGAGGACACGGTGGAATAGCCGTAGGCGTCCGGGAGCCAGGAGTGGAAGGGAAACAGGGCGCTTTTGATGGCCAGACCCGCCGACATCAGCCCGATGGTGGTGAGCAGAGGGGCGGTGTAGGTGCCGTCGGCCACAATCAGGGCCAGGGACTGCTTGATGTTGGACATGAGCAGGTGGCCGGTCAGATCATATAAAATACAGATGCCAATGAGAAACAGACCCGAGCCCAGCAGGGACATAATCATGTACCGCACCGCCGCCTCGATGGCCCGGCCGATTTCCCGGATCATAATCAGGCCGCAGGCGGCGATGGTGTTGATCTCCACAAAGACATAGGCGGTGAACAGGTCGTTGGTGTAAACCATCACCAGCAGGGAGCTGAGCAGCAGGTTGGTGATGATGTAGTAAAGATTTTGCTTCTCGGGACAGATTTCCGCCTCCAGCTTGGCCCGTCCCCCCACCAGGGACAGCAGCATAATCACCGCGAATACCAGGGCCATCCCGGCCTCCAGCACCCCCGCCCGAATCTCGTTGCCCCAGGGGGCGGGAAAGTGGCCCATCCAGTAGACGAAGGGCTCCCCGGTCCGGCTGAGGAAGAGCAGCAGCGCCCCGGACATGGCCCCCACCGCAGCGACCACAAAGGTGTTGAGCCACTTGGCGGCCTTTCCGGGCAGCACGGAGCTGACAATGCCGGCAAACATGGCCAGGACGATGGAGAAAAACGGGACGTTTTGTACAAAGGCCATAGGCGTGTTCCCCTCCTTAGTTCTTCTGATGCTCCTTTTTGATCCGGGCGGAAATCTCGTCCAGGTCCAGGGTCCGATACCGCCGGTACAGCCGGATGGTCAGGGACAGCATCAGCGCCGTCACCGACACGGACACCACAATGCCCGTGAGCACCAGTCCGCTGGGCACCGGGTTGATGTAGGCCTCCACCGACTGCACTCCGTCCACCACGATGGGGGCGGCCCGGCCCATGATATAGCCCTTCTGGGCCAGAAACAGGTAGATGGCCGTGTCCATAATGTTCAGGCCGAGAATTTTTTTTATCAGATTCCGCTGCAAAAGCAGGTTGGAGAAGCCGATGCCGAACAAAATCATGGCGATGCTCTCGCCGTAGTTGGCCAGCAGATTGCCTCCCAGCATCAGAAGCCCCCCTTTCGAAACAGGGCGTAAAAGGCGTACATGGTGCAGGCCACCACCAGCCCCACGCAGATGTTCAGGGGCAGAATGAGGCCGCTGCTTAAAATGGCCCCGGGGGTCCCCAGGGGAATGCCGCTGTCCAGGTGGTTGGCCCCGGTATAGAACGAATAGCTCTTGGCCAGACAGTAGAAGGTCAGGGCGCAGAAGCAGATGATTTTGTAGGTTTTTTCCGTAAAAAACCGCTGAATGTTGGCAAACCCGAAGGCGTTGACGTATAAAATCAGCCCCGCCCCGATGATGGTCCCCCCGGAGAAGCCCCCGCCGGGGGACAGGTGGCCGTTCAAAATGACATAAATCCCGAAAATCAGAATGACCGGGACCAGCAGGCCGGCCACCTTCATCAAAATCACATCCTCCCGGCCCGGATGGAGCTGATTGTCCGGCTCCTCCTCCTGGCCGGAGGAGCCCCGCAGGAGAATCATGACGGTAATGGTGGCCACAAACAGCACGTTGGACTCCCCGAAGGTGTCGAAGGCCCGGTAGTCCAGGATCATGCCGGTGACGATGTTCACCGCGCCGGTCTCCTGAAGGCCCCGCTCGATGTAGCGGGCGGACACCTCGTTGCTGTCCGGATTGGCGGGGTTGGACGGGTCGCCGGCCTTGGGCAGCCAGGAGACGGTAATGAGCATGATACTGGTGAACACGATGCAGAACACCACCGCCGCCACCCGGTACAGCCGCTGAAACAGCCGCAGCTTGTAGTTCTGCTCAAGCTGAAAGACCTTTTCCCGCAGAAAGGCGTGCTCCTCCTGGATTTTTTGCAGCTCCTCCTCCGACGGCGCATACTCCAGCTGGGGGCGCAGCTCCACCCGGTTCAAAAGGCTGTCCCGCTCTCCGTGGAGCCAGCGGTCAAAACGGTCGTGCTTCATTTTTTCTCATCCTCCCCGCCGATGGCCTTGATTTTTTTCAGGGTGACAAAAAACAGAATGCTGGTGACCCCCGCGCCCACGGCGGCCTCGGTAATGGCCAGGTCCGGGGACTCCAGCAGCATCCAGATAATGGACATCACCAGGCTGTAGGACATGAAAATCAGGATGGAATTGAGCAGCTTTTTGGACAGGGACACCGCCACCGCGCACACCACCAGAAAAATCATCAGAATATAGGTAAACGTCTCCATCAGCGCTTCACCTCACATTGCTGCTCCAGTTCTTCGTCAGTGACAACCTCCAGCCGGGCAATCAGATGGGAGGACACCGGGGAGGCAAACCACAAAAAGACCACCACCAGCAGCATTTTCAGACTGGTGAAGTTGAAGCCCGAGAAGATAATCAGCCCCAGCAGGGACACGCCGATGCCCAGGGTGTCCCCCATGGCGGCGGCGTGCATCCGGTTGAGGACAAAGTGAAAGCGGTACACCCCAAAGACCTCCAGCAGAAAAATGGAAATGCCTGTCAGAAGCACCAGGGTGCCCGCGATAAAACGGACCCACTCCCAGATCACGGCTTTTTCCCCCTCTCCTTCTTCTCCAGATAGATACCGATATACACCTTGGTGAGCACCACCACCGCCAAAAAGCTGATCATGGCGTAGATAATACAGATGTCCACCAGGTAGCCCTCATGGAGCAGCAGCGCCAGAATGGCAATCATCACCATGGTCATGGTGCCCATCATGTTCACGGCCACCACCCGGTCAGCCACCCGGGGCCCCCGCACCGCCCGGATCAGGCACAGCACCAGCAGCACCGCCATCACCGTCAGACTCCCGATGAACACCACCTGATAGGCCCGGTCCAGAATGCTCATAGCGCCCTCTCCTCCATTCGATGCAGCAGTTTTACAAAGTCACTGTCCTCCATTCCCTCCGAGAAGGAGCGGTCCAGACAGTGGACCAGCAGCTCGCTGCCCCGGAGCCCGGCGGTGATGGTGCCGGGAGTGAGGGTGATGGAGTTGGCCAGCACCACCAGGGCGGTCTGGCTGCGCAGATTTACCCGGAAGCGGACCAGAACGGGCTCCGGCTCCAGATCCGGGGCCAGAATCAGCCGGATGGTGGCGGCGTTGGCCTTGAAAATCTCCCGCAGCAGCACCACCAGGTACAAAACCATCAGAGGCAGGCACCGCAGGACAGTCCGGTCTTTTTTGGGGCTCCAGTCCATGAAGCGGCACACAAACGCGTACACCGCCGCCGCGACGGCCAGGCCGAACAGGACGATCTCCAGGGTGATCTGGCCGTTAAAAATGAGCCAGACCGCAAAAAAAAGAAGATACATGGGCAAATTTCTCCCCTCATATGCCCCTTCGTTGGTTTACATAAAAATAGAGGCGTTCTAAGGCGCCCCTATTATAACACTTTACAAAAAATATACCAGAGAAAAACCGAAATTTTTACGGGAACTTTTCAAATAGGGGGCATTCCCGGCCCTCATTCCGGCAGATACACCGGGCTCTGGGTCCATTCCCGCCCCCCCTGCCGCAGCTCGGAGAAGCACAGGTCGTACAAATCCGTGCACCGGGCCTCCAGCTCCATCAGTTCCTTGGCCTGGGGGGACAGCCGGCGGGCATGGGCGGGCTTGGCCAGCACGGGGAGCGTCCCCTTTTTATTGACCTGCCGCAGAATCTCCCGGCCCCGGCGGTTGAGCGCCAGCACCCGCAGATAGGGCACCCCCTCCGGCTTGTCCCTGGCTTCCAGGTTCAAAAAGGCCCACAGGGTCAGCCGGCGGATCCGGGCGTGGGTGTACCGCTTGGTCTTGGCCATCAGGTAGAACTCCTCCAGGGAGCAGGCCCGCTGGGCGGCGGCGGCCAGCCGGTCGGGCAGACCCTCCCCCGCCCCGCTGTCCGGCAGGCAGGCGAAATCCCGGGCTCCCATGGACCGCAGCCGGTACAGCACCGCCCGCTCAATCTGCCCCATGTGGGCGGGGGGCAATCCCTCCGGCCAGGGGGTGGGCAGGAAAAAGGAGGCGTTCCAGCCCTGGCCCGTGCGCATCCACTCCCGGAGGATGGACGCGGAGGCGTACCCCTGGGCGGGCCGGGGGTCGTTGTGGCCCGCGCCGGCCCGGGGAACCGCCAGCACCTGTCCGTTCCAGCCCAGCGCCCGGCCGGTCCGGAGGTACTCCACCCCCAGATTGTCGTTGGGGTGGGCCAGCACCCGGGCCTCCTCCGCCCCCAGCAGGTCCGCCGCCGCCGCCTGCCGGCACACGGCGAAGGGCTGATGGGAGTTCAGATGTACATGGAGCCGTCTGGCAAAGTCGGGACTGTCCAGACATTGGGCGGCTCGAAGCAGGGGGGCGCTCTCCCCGCACTCGCTTCCAAAGCACAGGGTATCTACTACCCCACTCCCCGCCAGCACCTCCATGCCCCCCCGTGCAAAGCCTTCCGCAGAGGAGAGCGCCCAGGGGGCGGGCAGCTCCAGGATCAGGTCCGCCCCTCCCTGAACCGCCCAGCGGGCCCGCCGCCACTTGTCCGCAATGGCGCACTCTCCCCGCTGGACCCAGTTTCCCGCCATAACCGCCATTACGGGGGTCTCCTCCCCAAAGTGCTGGCGGATCTGCCGGATCAGGCGCTGGTGGCCTGTGTGAAAGGGGTTGTATTCTGCAATAATTCCTGCAACTGCCATAAGCCCTCCTTTCTGAAGTAAGAAAATTTTGGGACAGGACCCACTTTTTTTGAAAAAGCGGTTGTCCTTTTGGAGCAACTGCGGTACAATCATAACAGACAGCCGGACATCTGGCAATAAAAAATTGTGAAGTCCGTCTAATTATTTGTTATTTTTGAAAGGAGAGCGATTCCCATGAACATTTTAGTCATCAATGCGGGCAGTTCTTCCCTGAAATACCAGCTGCTCGACCCCGACAGCCAGCAGGTGCTGGCCAAGGGCCTGTGCGAGCGCATCGGCATTGACGGAAAGTTTACCTACAAGGCCCCGGGCAAAAATACCATCGACGCGGTGGACGTGGCCATGCCCACCCACTCTGAGGCCATCCAGGCTGTGCTGGACGCCCTGGTGGACCCCCAGAACGGCGTGATCTCCTCCATGGAGGAAATCGGCGCGGTGGGCCATCGGGTGGTCCACGGGGGCGAGAAGTTCGCCAGGTCCGTGAAGATCAACGAGGAGGTCATGGCCGCCATTGAGGAGTGCAACCCCCTGGCCCCCCTCCACAACCCCGCCAACATCATCGGGATTAAAGCCTGCCAGAAGCTGATGCCCGACACCCCCATGGTGGCCGTGTTCGACACCGCCTTCCACCAGACCATGCCCCCCGTGGCCTACACCTACGCCCTGCCCTACCAGTATTACCAGGAGGACAAGGTCCGCCGGTACGGCTTCCACGGCACCAGCCACAAATATGTGGCCGGCCGGGCGGCTGAAATTCTGGACAAGCCCATCGAGCAGCTCAAGCTCATTTCCTGCCACCTGGGCAACGGCTCCTCCATCACCGCCATCGACGGGGGCAAGAGCGTGGATACCACTATGGGCTTCACTCCCCTGGCCGGCGTGCCTATGGGCACCCGCTCCGGCGACCTGGACGCGGGCATCCTGGAATATCTGATGAACAAGCACAGCCTGGACATCAAGCAGATGCTCAACATTTTGAATAAGCAGTCCGGCGTACAGGGCGTGTCCGGGGTGTCCTCCGACTTCCGGGACCTGGACAAGGCCGCCCAGGAGGGCAACGCCCAGGCCGCCCTGGCGGTGGATGTGTTCGCCTACAGCGTGAAGAAGTTCATCGGCGCTTACGCGGCGGCCATGGGCGGCGTGGACGCCATCATTTTCACTGCCGGCGTGGGAGAGAACGACGCCGCTGTCCGGGCCGCGTCCGTGTCCGGCCTGGAGTATATGGGCGTAAAGATCGACCCGGAGAAGAACCAGGTCCGGGGCAGGGAGACCGACATCTCCGCCTCCGGCGCCACCGTACAGGTGCTGATTATCCCCACCAATGAGGAGCTGATGATCGCCCTGGACACCGCAGCCCTGGTGTAAGGCAGACATATTCCACAAACTGCCTAAAAATCCTGTAAAAATTTTGCTTCCTTTTTCCAGTGATTTGTTTTATAATAAGACCGTACTATTGCTTTGCCCTTTTGGCGTATGCTCAGAAGGGCAAAGCACTTCAAAAAGGTGGTGAGACAATGGCAATGCAGGCCATTCAACAGGTGGAAGAGCTGGAACGGGAGAGCCAGAAGCGGCGGGAGGCCGCCGCGGCCCAGAGCAAGCAGCAGCTGGCCGAAGCCCAGAAGGCGGCGCGCAAGCTGCTGGAGGACTCCCGGGCCCAGGCAGAAGCCCAGGTGCGCCAAATGATGGTCCAGGCGGAGGACCGCGCCGCCAAGGCGGCGGAGGGCGTGATGGTAGAGGCCAGGCAGGACTGCGAGGTGCTCAAGGGGGCGGCCCAGTCCCGGCTGGAGGAAGCCGCCGCCAGTATTGTTGAGAAGGTTGTGAAAGGCTAATGGCAATCGTCAAAATGAAAGGGCTGCGCCTGGCGGCCATGCGCCGGGACCGGGAGGACCTGCTCCGGGACTTGCAGCACATGGGCGGCGTTCAGGTGGAGCAGCCGGCCCCGGACCGGGAGGGTCCTCAGGGCCCCGGCCTGTGCCAGCCGGACCCGGCGGGCCTGGCTCGGGCCCAGGAGCGGCACACCGAGCTTGACCGGGCCATGACCGCCCTGAAAAGCCGGGTCCCGGTGAAAAGCGGCCTGCTGAAGGCCCGGCCGGCCATCAGCCGGGAGGTGTTTTTCAGCGATGAGCAGTATGAGGCCGCCGCAGCCGCAGCCCGGGAAATCAACGCCGCCGAGCGGGACGCCAAGGCCGCCCAGGCCCAGCGGGGCAAGCTTTTGAGCCAAAAGGCATCCCTGGCCCCCTGGCTGAGTCTGGACCTGCCCTTGGACTACGAGCCCAAGGGAGAGCTGCGGGTGCAGTTGGGCACCCTGCCCGCCGCCCTGCCCCTGTCCCAGGCGGAGGGAGCCCTCCAGGCGGTGAGCGAGCTGGCCCAGCTGACCCAGGCCGGAGAGGACCGGGAGCTGCGCTACTGCGTGTTCTCCTGTCACCGGGACGTGCTGGAGCAGGCCTCCGAGGCCCTGCGCGGGTGTAACTGGAACCGGGTGAGCTTCCGGGAGTGGACGGGCACTGCGTTGGAAAACGACAGGCGCATCGACAAGGAGCTTCTGGCCCTGGAGGCGGAGGAAAAGTCCTGTCAGAGCCGCATTGAGGCCCAGGCCGGAGCCCGGGAGGGCATCCTGCGGGCGCTGGACCGGGCGGCTATGGACGTGCAGCGGGAGCAGGCCAAA
>Ga0073908_1004727_pt1 | contig 11893 bp, 7 predicted proteins | sample MucameincwithD2O_FD_65484 | JGI IMG/M metagenome (GOLD analysis project Ga0073908, IMG submission 65484) | Mouse cecum microbial communities from Vienna, Austria - Mucus amended microcosms incubated with D2O | ecosystem: Host-associated > Mammals > Digestive system > Large intestine > Cecum...
CGGCCAGCATAAGCTCCATAGCAGATGCTTATGGGGTAAACGGTAAACAGTTAACTTCCCAATACAAGGAGTTTATCAGCGCATACCGACAGTGGGACCAGCTAGGTCATGCCTCAGAATATGTCCTGTTCAAACAAAACATAGGTCCCGGCCTTTGTATTGACGAAACTTCTTTGAGCTGTGGAGAATTATACACAGTTGTCACTAACCGTGCTGGACGTGGTGGCAGAGGTACACTTGTGGCCATGATACGTGGCACGAAGTCTGAAGACGTCATAAAGGTGCTTGAAATGATTCATCTCTCCAGGCGCAAGACGGTCAAAGAGGTTACTTTGGATCTTTCACCGACCATGATGCGGATTGTCCGAACGACTTTTCCCAATGCCACTATGACCAATGACCGGTTTCGTGTACAGAAACTCTTTTATGAGGCAATTGATGAGCTCAGGATTACTTATCGCTGGATGGCACGGGATTTGGAGAACGATGAAATTCAGCGGTGCAAAGAGCAAAACATAGAGTATGTTCCGTTTCGATATACCAATGGTGATACCCGCAAGCAGCTGCTGGCAAGGGCCAAACATGTACTTGTCAAGCATTTCAGTAAATGGACTGAATCCCAAAGAATACGTGCGGAAATCATATTCGACCATTATCCGGAACTGAAATCAGTTTACGACTTGGCCATAGAGTTGACCAATATATATAATAAGCACTATGACAAGGATGTGGCACGTGGAAAGCTTGCCTTGTGGTACAATAAAATAGAAAAGCTTGGATACGGATGTTTCAGAACCGTAACAAATACCATGCAGAACTATTATGAAACAATACTAAACTATTTCGTTAACAGAGAAACGAATGCATTTGCTGAATCATTCAATGCAAAAATTAAAGCGTTCAGAGCACAGTTTAGGGGAGTCGGAGATATACCATTCTTTATTTTTAGATTATGCAAACTAACAGTGTAGATTTAACATACCCACAGGGTTTTCGGACTGATCCTGAATAAGGACGTATGGTTTGCTTCAATCCCACTAATTTTGCTTATTCTTGGAAAAGAAAAACCCCCCGAACTTCTTTGAAATTCAGGGATTTACATCGTTTTGCCTTCTTAAAAAGTGGTGCCACCAGGAATCGTAATTTATTTCCAAGTGGTTGAATATCATTGTTTTCTAAAAGCGACTTGACCGTAATCTCCTCCGTTTGCTCCACCAATGACTTGCGTTGTTCTGCGCAAGGTTGCGTGAAGGTTTCCGAATGCAAAGGTAGTGAATTACTTTGAACTATTATCATTCTTGTTCTTTAATCTTTTGATTTCCTTATCAAAATCGCTTTCTAACACTTCCATTTCGTGTTTGCGGTAGATTTCAAACTCCTTTTCAGCCTTCTCAATCGCTTGTATATACGAGATATTGAACTGTTCGGAATTTCCGAACAGTTGCCTTCTTTGCTAGTTATCCATCTTCAAATATATGCTTAATGTGCTCGCTTACATTCGATTTGCTTGTTTGGTATATCTCAACTAATTGCCCCTGAGTCAGCCACAAGTCTTCATCAGCAAAGCGCACAGACACACGAGTTATATCGTTATTGTCCTGATAGAGTATTATTTGGTTTTCTTTGTTCATTGGCTTGTTTTTCTTCTCTTTGAATGTAAATATACTCAATATACTTGGTTTTATGGACGTTTATGCTACTTTTCTGAAACTCAATGCCGCATTTTCAGATAATATCGCTAAATTTGCATGGTAAATCAAAGTATTGTAATTAACAGGCAAAATCAAGACGTATGGAATCGCAAAAAATAAATAGGTTAAAGGTTGTGTTAGTTGAGAATGGTAAAACAGGGAAATGGTTGGCTGAGCAGGTCGGAAAGAACGAAGCAACCGTTTCACGATGGTGTTCCAACAAGATGCAACCCTCTCTTGACATGCTTGTGAAGATTGCAGGACTTTTGAATGTTGACCCTCGCCAACTTATCAATGGCGGTAATAATGATTGATTATGTCAAAGAAGAAAGCTACAAAGAAAGAGGAGAACTCCCTCAATCTTGAAACCATATTGTTTAACTGCCGCGACTATCTCCGTGGTAGCGCATCGCTCAATGATAAGCGCGATGTGATACTTACGCTTGTGTTTCTCCGATTTATTGGCGAAAAATTTGATGATGCTCAAGCTGAGATGCGCCAGCAATGTATCAACCGAGGAATTACTGATGAAGAGAAAATCGCAAGATTCCTTGATTCCCCCTCTCGCTACAAAAATATAGTATATGTACCAGAAGCTGCTCGTTGGTCGATGCTAATCAACGTGCCTGCATCTAATCTTGTCGCTGCGCTTGATGATGCATTGCAAGCAATCGAAGATAGTGGTGATACACTTAAAGGTTGTGTAAAACTCAGTTTGTTTACCTCTGTAAAAATCCAATCCAATGAACTTAAAAAGGTTGTTGATGAGGTAAATAAGATTTCTCACAAGGTCTTCGGTGAAGAAAAAGACTTGATAGGTCGTGTTTATGAATATTTTTTAAAATCGTTCGCTGTAAACGCCACTAAAGAAGAAGGTGAATTCTATACTCCACACGATATTGTAGAGCTTATAGCCGCCTTTATCGAACCATTCGACGGTACTCTCTACGACCCATGTTGTGGCTCAGGTGGTATGTTTATTCAATGCGCTAAATATGTTGAGGCAAAGCAAGGTGACATTACAACTGTAAATGTCTTTGGTCAAGAGAAGGAGGATTCCACTTTTCGCCTTGCCAAAATGAACTTAGCTATGCGTGGTATATCCCACCATTTGGGTGATGGCCCTATTTCTACTTTCGATAAAGATCAACATGCCGGACTTGTTTTTGATTACATCATGGCAAATCCGCCGTTCAATCTCAAACATTGGTTCACCAAAGATGTTACTCAACAAGGAGTGAACTGGGCTGATTATGGCACTCCTCCCGAGAGCAATGCCAACTACGCATGGATTCTCCACATGCTTTCCAAACTTAAGGCAGACAAAGGTATTGCTGGTTTCTTGCTTGCAAATGGTGCCCTCGGTGATGAAGATACCATTGCCATTCGTCAAGAACTTATAGAGAACGACAAAGTAGAGGCTATTATCGTTCTGCCTCGTGAATTGTTCTATACCACTGACATTTCGGTTACGCTGTGGATTCTCAATCAAAATAAGCGCGGAGGCATGCACCATGGGCGGCAACTACGCGACCGCCGTGGGGAAATCCTCTTTATGGATTTACGCTCATGGACTGAAAACCCGGTCAAAGGTGAACAGAAGAAGAAAGTGGAATTAAAGGCTGATCAAGTGAAACGAGCTGCCGACATTTTCTTTCGTTGGCAGTCGGTTGGCACTAATGGTGCGACCTATGCAGAACCGGAACTTTACCGCTCGGTCGGCTTTGAGGAACTGAAAACAAACAACTTTTCTCTTGTCCCTAGTCGCTATATCGAGTTCGTTGACCGCGACAACAATATCGACTATGACAAAGTGTTGACTGAAACGGCCTCTGCGGTTTCCGAACTTTTATCGCTCCAATGCGAGAATGATGTAATGCTGCGTAACGCACTAAAACAGTTGGGATATGAGTGCAAGTGAAACAAAATGGGTGAGACTCGGTGAGTATATTGAGCAATCAGATAAAAGGAATTCCGATGGTGCTTTAACAGAAACTGATGTTCAAGGCATTAGTACGGATAAATGTTTTATTCCGACAAAAGCTAATTTGGACGGAGTGTCTGTTTTATCATATAAAATAGTTGCACAATCGGAATTTGCGTATGTCGCTGACACTTCACGCCGAGGTGATAAGGTGGCACTTGCACTTAATTCATCTGAAAAAAACATTCTTATATCTTCAATATACACTGTATTCCACAGTACTGATGAGAATATCTTACTCCCTGAGTATATGTTCCTGTTGTTTAATCGCTCCGAATTTGACCGTTATTCTCGATTCAATTCTTGGGGTAGTGCGAGGGAAACTTTTGATTGGTCAGAGATGGAACGTGTACAAATTCCATTGCCGTCGATTGAGGTGCAGCGTGAATTGGTTGCCACTTACAACGGCTTGAAAACTCTTGCCGAGCAGAACGAGGCTCTGATACCTCGACTGTCTGCTGCCTGTCAAGCATATATCGTGGATTGCCGGGCTAAATATCCCTCAGTTCCCCTCGGTAAGTATATTGAGCAATCAGATAAAAGGAATTCAGATAGTGCTTTAACAGAAACTGATGTTCAAGGTATTAGTACGGATAAATGTTTTATATCTACCAAAGCTAATTTGGACGGAGTTTCTGTTCTATCATATAAAATAGTTGCACCATCGGAATTTGCATATGTTGCTGATACTTCACGTCGAGGCGATAAGATGGCACTTGCTCTTAATTTATCCAACAAAAACATTCTTATATCTTCGATATACACGGTATTCCGCAGTATTGATAAGAATGTCTTACTCCCTGAGTATTTATTTCTGATGCTTAATCGCCCCGAATTTGACCGCTATGCTCGTTTCAATTCTTGGGGCAGTGCAAGGGAGACTTTCGACTGGTCTGAAATGGAACGTGTACAAATTCCGTTACCGCCTCCTAATGTACAACAAGCAATCGTTGATGTCTATCATTGCATGGAACGTGCTAAACATATTGCTTCACAAGCACGCGAGAAACTCAAGACTCTTTGCCCTGCCTTAGTGCAGCGGGCAGCCCACTCTTAAAAGTTGACATCATGAAAGGAAAATTTTACGAGAGTGAATATGAAAAAGCCCTGATTGATTTGCTGCAAGCAGAGGGCTGGCAATATACTAATGGCGGAAATATCCACCGTCAACTACGTGAGTCATTGCTTGTCGAAGACCTTAATGTCAACGATTTGCACATCTATTTGCAAAATCGTTATCCTAATCTCACTGACAGCGATGTCACCGAAGTAATCAACTATTTGCGCCACGTTCCAGGACAAACCCACTTTGAGCGTCTGCGCAACACCTTTCAACTTGTCCGTGACGGTTACCGTTATACCCGTCACGGTGACGGTGAGAATTTCGATATTCGTTTTATCGACTTTGACAATACAGACCGTAATATTTTCCGTGTTGTCAATCAGTTTGAGGTCGCATACGGCATGAAGAACGATGTGCGCATTCCCGATGTATTGCTCTTTGTCAATGGCATACCGCTCTGCATCTTTGAATTGAAGAACCCCACAAAACTTGATGTTGACATCGCACAGGCTTATGAGCAGATACACACCCGGTATATGCGCGACATACCCCATCTGTTGCGTTATTGCCCGTTGTCGTGCATCAGTGATGCCACCGACAACAACACACGGCTCGGCACTACCTACACGCCATACGAACACTATTATGCGTGGAAAAAGGTAAACAACGAAGATCCTTCCGCCCAAAAGGGTATAGACCAAGTACGCACTATTGTCAAAGGCGTGTATGAACCATCCAGATTCTTGGAAATTCTGCGCGACTATGTCTATTTTCCCGATGAAAAAGGTGGAAGGGAGGAAGAAATAGTGTGTCGCTATCCTCAGTTCTTTGCCACTCGAATGATGAGTGACAGCATACGTCGTGCCTTTAAAGAGCAGACCTCTAAAGGTGGCACATACTTCGGAGCCACAGGTTGCGGCAAAACATACACAATGATGTTCATTGCAAGGCAACTTGCGTTGCGCTGCAAAGAGCTCGGTTCGCCCACCGTCATTATGATTGTTGACCGCGACGACTTGCAGACACAAGCTGGAAAACTGTTCTTGCGCTCGCAAGACTTCTTGCAACTCGGCACAGTCAAAGTCATCTCCGACCGAGAAGAACTCAAAACCGAACTTTCGCTTCGCGACAGTGGCGGATTCTTCATCTGTACCATTCAGAAATTCTGTGAGTCAATCGGAGAGTTAAACACTCGCCGTAATATCATCTGTTTTTCGGATGAGGCCCACCGCACCCAAATTCGCCTTAGTAGCAAAATCAAAGTTGTTGAACATAAGGACATCGAAGCCAAGGTGGAACAAACCTCAGCAGGTGCAGTTGCCGTTAGAATAATTGATGAAAGCAAAATCGGTGCTTTTGTAACCAAACCCTATGCCGAACAACTCCGCACGGCGTTTCCTAATGCCACATTCGTCGGCTTTACAGGTACACCTATCGCCGAAACGATTCAAGTGTTCGGTGATATAGTGGACCGCTACACCATGCAACAAGCGGTGGACGATGAAATTACTAAAGACATCAAGTATATTCCACGCATTGCCCAAGTAACACTCGATTCCGAAAAGGTCAAGGAGATAGAGGATTATTATACCCGATGTGCGGAGGAGGGAGCAACCGAATCTGACATAGCTGCAAGTAAAAAGGCGATGAGTGCCATGGAGCAGATACTTGGCGATGAAGAACGACTGGAACGCCTTGCAGCCGACATCATAGCACACTATACTGCCTCTTGTGACAATAAGCCCGGTGTGGTACAAAAAGCCATGGTTGTATGTAGCAAGCGAGAAATTGGCTATGCATTATTGCAGAAATTCCGCAAACTTCATCCCGAGTGGTTTGAGGAACGCAAAGCACCGGAGGGCTATGTAGTCCCTGAAAAAGAAATGAAAGAACTGATGCCGATGCCGACTATTGCCATGGTTGCCACCCGTGGCAAAAACGACAAAAAAGATATGTACGACTATCTTGGTGACAAGAAGCGCACCAAGACACTTGAAAAAGCCTTTAAACAGGAATACTCAAACTTTCGTGTCGTCATAGTTGTGGATATGTGGATTACGGGATTCGATGTACCGTGCCTCACCTATCTATACAACGATAAGCCGCTGCAAAAGCATACATTGGTACAAACAGTCAGCCGTGTCAACCGTAAATACCCAGGTAAAGACTTTGGTTACATTATTGACTACATAGGTATTCGCAATAATATGATGGAAGCCATGAAGCAATATGGCGGTGATACTTTTGGTCCAAGCGAGGATGATGTGCAGCAAGCGTTAGAAGCGTTGCTTGTAGAACTCGAACTTATCAAGCAGTTCTTTGCAGGTTTTGACCTAAAACCATTCATAGATAAAGATTCAAAACCGCTTGACCGACTTGAATGTCTTGGCAAAGCGTCAGAGCATATTTTGACTTTGAGCAAAATGTACAATGTAGCCAAAGAGGGCAAAAGACCTAAAGAGGTAGATGCTAAGACTTTCTTCTTGGCTCACGTGAAGTGCCTGAAAACCGCTTATGACATCTGTCAACCTTCAAACGCCCTGAACCACGAACAGTTGTCGCTGTCACAGTGCTTTATGTGTGTCGCTACTTATATTCGCAAGGCTTCGGGCGAGAAACATGATACGGAAAGTATGAATCGTGTGGTACAACGTATGGTTGCTGAAGCATTACAATGCAACAGTGTGGTGAGCATACTTGACACAGATGTAGAGGAAAGCATATTTAGCCCTGGCTTTATCGAACAGCTCAACGGAGTTAAACTACCTGCCACCCGACTTGAGGTGCTTATCAAAATGCTGCGTCGAAGTATTGCACAATATAAGAATACAAACAAGTTCGCCGCAGAGAAATTTGAAGAGTTACTTAAAAAAACTTTGGAAGAATATCACAACCGCCGTGCATCACTCTCTTCTGCTGAGGCTACCCAGACGCAGAAAGATACGGTGGATGAGATTATCCGTAATGCTACCCAACAGGCACTCGATATCCTTAATAAATTAGGCGAGGATAAAGAGAGTTTTCGTAAACTCGGACTTACATTTGAGGAGAAAGCCTTTTACGATATATTGATGCATATGCGCGATGTTCATAACTTTGAGTATGGTACAGACCGCAAAGTAGGCTCGCTGATCATCAATGACAAGTGTAAGGCTCTCGCCAAAAAAGTAAAAGAGTTGATTGATACCCAATCGTGCTTTGCCGATTGGTTGTCAAATACAAATGTTCGTGCCAAACTCAATCAAGACCTTTGGTTTTTGCTTGATGAAAACGGTTACCCACCTGAATGGAGCGATGATGTTTTTGATCAGGTTCTTGACCAAGTGGAAAACTATAAAGAGCATCAATCTGCCCCACGCTTATATAGTGTTAATACAGATTATTATCCATCTATGGTAGCAGAATCATAAATTTATTCGTTAATTAGAAACTATGTTTGAAAAGTTCAAAACGATTAAGATAAAAGGAGGCTGTTTTGATAATGAAGCCGAACTGGAGCTTTTTAAAAAAGATGCTCTAAGTGTAATATATGGTCGCAATGGTAGTGGAAAAACCACTATAGCTCATTGTATCGGCGAACTCGTAAAATCTGACGAGGAGAAAAATGCTGATTTTACTGTGAGTTCGACCTCGACTATCACAACTGACAAGAAAGATTCGGTATTTATTTTCAACGAGGATTTTGTACGTGAACAAGTAAGAGTTGAAAAGGATGGTATTAACACTATCGTTATGCTAGGAGAGCAAGTTGAGTTAGACGAGCAAATAGCACAAAAAAAGGAAGTGTTGGCTAAACTAGAAGAAGAATTTAACAAACTGGATGAGGAACGAAAAAGATATGATAACGCAAGGGAAAATATCTCACCCCTATATTATTTCAACCAAATACGGGATGCGCTTCGAGCGGATGGTGGTTGGGCAGACATTGACCGAGATGTAAAGAGAAATACAGTAAAGAGTCGAATTTCCGAGGATGTAATTAATACATTGCTGGGGTTGGAAGAACCAACAGAAAATTATAACACATTACATAATCGTGTAATGAATAATCTGAATTTGTATCGTGGATCTGAAGATGCACAAGTGCTAACGTGGATTAAAGGGACTGTATTACTTCCTGAAGAATTAACACAATTAATTGATATTCTTATTAAACCATTAGACACACCAGAATTGACAGACCGGGAACATCGGCTCTTGGAATTATTAGCAAAGCATCCACAACATTCCACAGAAGCAACAAAGCAAATGGTAACCGAAGGGTGGTCTTTTTGTCCAATGTGCTTACGTGAGATAACGGAGCAGGATAAAGCAACTATTACTCAAACTTTAACACACATATTGAATGAAGAAGCAAGTCAATATGAACATTTGCTCTGCACTGAGTTAGAAACATTTGCTATAATCGAAACGGTTCTACCAGAGTTTAGGGAACATCTAAACGAGCAGGAACTTAATGTGGCACAGACAGCTCTAGCAAACTTAAATCGTATACTTTATGCAGTGCAACAGAAAATTAATCAACGCAAAAGTGATATTTATAAGGCTCTAAAATCCCCCTTTTCTGAAGAAGATTGCAGAGCCTATGCAGATGCAGTTGTTGCTTGGAGAAAAGCTTTAGATGCGATAGAAGAATGCGTGAAACGATTCAACGACTCGGTGAATAAACGCACCAAATTATACAAACAGATACGTACAGAAAATAGCTTATTAGCACGGAAACAGCATTCTGCTTTACTACGAAGTTATAAACAGGCAAAAGAGAATAGCGACAAAAATCGTGAGCTTTTGGATTCCAAAAGCAAAGAGCGTGAGAAAGTTCAAATGGAAATAAAATCTCTAAAAACGCAAAAAGAACGTACTGATATTGCCTTGGATTATATTAATCATGAACTTCAATATGTATTCTATAGTAATCGTAAAGTCGTATTGGAACCTGGAGATGGTTGTTATAAGCTTAGAATCAATGGCAAAGCTGTAAGACCAAAGAAGATTAGTGTGGGCGAAAGAAACGTATTAGGTTTATGCTATTTCTTTGCCAAGTTATTTGGTGGCAAGACAGAAACAGCTAAGTATTCCTCAGAATATCTAATTGTAATAGATGATCCTGTATCAAGTTTTGACCATGGTAACCGTGTGGGTGTCATGTCGTTATTACGGTTTCAATTCGGAAATATTCTAAAAGGGAATACCAACAGCAGAATATTGGTATTGTCACACGATTTACAGTCAATTTTTGACTTAATGAAAATACGTAATGAGGTAATTGAAAAAAATGACCCTACATTTATGGAGTTAGTGAACCACAACTTAAAGATGCATAAGTCTAAAAATGAATATAAAAAACTATTGGAGTGTGTATTTGAATATGCTTCTAAAGCGGAAACATACGACATTGACGATATTAGTGATATAAGCATTGGTAACACTATGCGAAGATTATTGGAAGCATATTCAAGCTTCTGCTATGATATTGGTTTTGAAAAGATGCTTAGAAAGCACGATATTCTTATGGAAATACCAGAGGATAAACGTGTTTATTATGCGAATTTTATGTACCGTCTAACTCTAAATACGGAAAGTCATATGGAAGAAAACATATACACACTTAATGGAATTACTGCTCGATTTACAAAGGATGAAAAAATACAAACGGCTAAAAGTGTACTTCTGTTTTTATTATATATAAATAAGCCACACCTTGAAGCTTACTTGTCTGAGCATATAACCGAGATTGAAAACTGGAAGAATGATGAAGAGAAATGGATTCTTTCAATAAAATAGCAGGCCAATATGTGCTGATATTATTATTTTTACGACTATATGACAATTGACGATATCATGAACCTTGTGTCAGCCGACGAGTCAAGAACTCTGGAACTGAAGAAGACTACCGGCGAATTGAAAGACGGTATGCATTCGGCATGCGCCTTCTTGAACACCGAAGGTGGTTGGCTGATTTTCGGTATTGCACCGAAGTCCTTGAAGATAATCGGGCAAGAAGTAACAGACAAGACACAACAAGAAATCGCTCAGGCATTGGCTGGTCTTGAACCTGCGGTAGATGTGCGGGTGGCGTATGTTGATGTGCCGGAGCACCCGGGCAACAAAGTTATTGCCATGCACTTTGACGGTTGGGTATGGGGTGAGCACCCACATACATTTCACGGTTGTCCCTATTTCAAAGTTGAGAGCACTACGAAAGTGATGCCACAAGATATGTATGATGAACGCATTCGCGCCCACCAACCTCAGTTGTATGCGTGGGAAAGGTTGGCGGCTGACGGTGTAGCATTGGCAGACCTTGATGAAAACCTGATTCGCAACAGCATCCGGCGAGGTATAGATGGCGGACGTATTCCTGAATCTGCATTGTATGAGTCGACAGGAGATATTCTTTCAAAATGGAAATTGCTTAAGAATGGCGTGCCGACTAATGGTGCGGTATTGCTGTTTTCCAATAACATAGACGAGTATCCGCAATTTACGCTAAGAATGGCTCGGTTTGTGGGTACGAATAAAAATATGTTCCGGGACAATCAACGTGCTGAAGGTAATTTCTTCCAACTGTTAGATGCCGGAGTTGCGTTCTGTTTCAAGCATCTTTCTCTCAGTGGTAGAATCACCAATCATAGTTTGGAACGGGAGGAACAGCTTGAAGTGCCTTATCATGCGTTAAGGGAAGCTCTTATCAATGCTCTTTGTCATCGTCATTGGGAAAGATATAATCTGACCATCAGCCTTGCCATCTATGATGACCGCATCGAGATTGCAAGCCCTGGCACATTTCCACCCCAAATTACTCCAGAGAATATCAAGGAGCCTCACGAATCATATCCGCACAACTTGAAAGTGGCGGAAGCTCTTTATCGAATGACTTACTTAGAAAACTGGGGTAGTGGAGCAAAGCGTATCATGGATGCTTGTGATGCACAAGGAGTGGAAGCACCCACATGGCGTTCTGATGGAGGTTTTGTTACTATCACGTTCAAGCGACCTTATTTCGCATCCGGTACAATAAAGACAGACAAGGAGGATAAGAAAGCAACTAAAGATGACAAGTATCGCTCAACTACCGACCAAGTACCGCTCAACTACCGACCAAGTACCGCTCAAGTTCAAGAAATGATTCTTTCAATGAGTGACGACTATATG